>Ga0256410_1000365_pt1 | contig 48347 bp, 47 predicted proteins | sample PhyWR1_FD_185983 | JGI IMG/M metagenome (GOLD analysis project Ga0256410, IMG submission 185983) | Leaf surface microbial communities from wheat plants in UC Gill Tract Community Farm, Albany, California, United States - DLSL W.R1 | ecosystem: Host-associated > Plants > Phyllosphere >... | reverse complement strand
GCGATTAACTTGGCTTCAACCAGGGTGGTCTGGTCTATCAAACACAACTTGCACTCGTAGCTCAGCTGGATAGAGTACTCGGCTACGAACCGAGCGGTCACAGGTTCGAATCCTGTCGAGTGCACCATTTAAGAGTCAATTGCTTCGGCGGTTAACTTGGCTTCAACCAGGGTGGTCTGGTCTATCAAACACAACTTGCACTCGTAGCTCAGCTGGATAGAGTACTCGGCTACGAACCGAGCGGTCACAGGTTCGAATCCTGTCGAGTGCACCATTTAAGAGTCAATTGCTTCGGCGGTTAACTTGGCTTCAACCAGGGTGGTCTGGTCTACCAAACACAACTTGCACTCGTAGCTCAGCTGGATAGAGTACTCGGCTACGAACCGAGCGGTCACAGGTTCGAATCCTGTCGAGTGCACCAAACACCAAAAAGCCTGCACATTGTGCGGGCTTTTTGCTGTCCGGGATTTGGCTATTGCTGTCATCCTCGCGACTTGTCTTCTGTTTATTCTGGTTCTTGTCCCTGTAGCAGTTGACGAGCAGCGCGAGGCTACGTTCGGCTGCGTAGCAGTCGTAAGCCATGCGACCCGACAATTCAGATGTACTGTGATTTACGGGTTTGCGACGATTGCATCGTCGGGCGTAGCCTCGCGCTGCTCGTCAACTGCTACAGGTGGAGTTTCAGCTTTGAGTTGTGTCCTGTGCGAATCATCCTGCGTCGCACAAGCAGCTATCTGACGGTGCTTCGCAAGCTTTTGTTATTGCCAAGATTTTTGCGTCATTAATTTTCAAGCCGTGTATGATTGCGCCCGTCAGCCCCGCCGGGGCTTGTGGAATACCTCCATGGACTTACCCAGTAGAAACTCAGCATCCCGTTTTTCCAATCATGAATTGACTGATTGATCCTTCCGGCGTGCCCTGCTGCTGGGAGTGGAGTTCGCCTATGACCGAAGTTGAAGTAAAGAAAACCCAAGAAAGCCTGCAAAGCCGCCTTGCTCAAGTTATTGAGCTGCTTAATCGCCAGCGTGTGGTCGAAGACCTGACACATCGTCAGGAAGGCCATCACCACGACCGGGTCGAGAACCTGGTCCATCGGCAGAACCTTGTTGAGCTCCAGCGCAAGCTGGAAGACCTGCACTCCGCAGACGTTGCCTATATCCTCGAAGCATTGCCCCTGGACGACCGCCTGACGGTCTGGCAGCTGGTCAAGGCTGATCGTGATGGCGACATCCTGCTTGAAGTATCCGATTCGGTCCGTGAAACCCTGATCGCCGACATGGACGATCACGAGCTCCTGGCAGCTGCCAAGGAGATGGATGCCGACGAACTTGCTGACCTGGCCCCTGAGCTGCCGCGAGACGTCGTCCATGAGCTGATGGAGACCCTGGATGGCCAGCAGCGTGAGCGCGTCCGCTCCGCACTGTCCTATAACGAGGATCAAGTCGGCGCCCTGATGGACTTCGAGATGGTGACCATCCGTGAGGACGTCAGCCTTGAAGTCGTACTGCGTTACCTGCGCCGTCTCAAGGAGCTGCCGGGCCATACCGACAAACTGTTTGTGGTCGATTACGACGGCGCTCTCAAGGGCGTGTTGCCGATCAAGCGTTTGCTGGTCAACGACCCTGAAAAGCAAGTGTCAGAAGTGATGGCCAACGACCCGGTGAGTTTTCACCCGGACGAAGATGCCTACGATGCTGCTCAGGCATTTGAACGTTATGACTTGATTTCGGCCCCCGTAGTCGACAAGAACGGCAAGCTGATTGGCCGTCTGACCATCGATGAAATGGTCGACCTGATTCGTGAAGAGAGCGAAAACGAAGTTCTCAACATGGCCGGTCTGCGTGAAGAAGAAGATATCTTCGCCTCGGTGTGGAAATCCCTGCGTAACCGCTGGGCCTGGCTGGCAGTCAACCTGGTCACGGCATTTATTGCTTCGCGGGTGATTGGCCTGTTCGAAGGTTCGATTGAAAAACTGGTGGCTCTGGCAGCGCTGATGCCTATCGTGGCCGGTATTGGCGGTAACTCCGGCAACCAGACCATTACCATGATCGTACGCGCGATGGCCCTTGATCAGGTCAACACCGGCAGCACTTCGCGCCTGATGCGCAAGGAGCTCGCCGTGGGCCTGATCAATGGTCTGGTGTGGGGTGGAGTGATCGGTGTTGTGGCCTATCTGCTGTATGGCAGTTGGTCGCTGGGCGTGGTGATGACCGCAGCCATGACCCTCAACCTGCTGCTGGCAGCACTGATGGGGGTATTGATACCCATGACGCTGGCCCGGCTGGGACGTGATCCGGCCATGGGCGCAAGCGTGATGATCACCGCCATGACCGACAGTGGCGGGTTCTTTATCTTCCTGGGGCTGGCGACCATCTTCCTGCTCTGATTATTGTGTGCCGGACGTGAATAGCGTCCATAAAAAAAGCCAGCATCCGCTGGCTTTTTTTGTGCCTGAGTTAATCAGGATTCTTCAGAGGCTGCTTCAGCGTCGTGAGCAATCAGGGAGACCAAGGCGTTTTGCTGGCGGTGGGACAGTTGGCGGAAGCGTTGTAGCAGCTCTCGCTCATGCAGGGAAAGCTCGGGGCTGTCCAGGCGCATGCTGAGCTCGTCACCCAGTACGCCTTCCTGGATAAGGCTTTGCTCGAGACGAGCAATGATTTCAGAGTTCATGCTGCGGTGATGGTTGCGAGCCACTTCGGCGATGCGCTCGCGCATTCCGTCTGGCAGGCGAACGACGAACTTGTCAGCCGTGCGGCTGGAGTAAATTGCCTGTTTCAATGGGCGCATTTTAGTTAACCGGTTAGTTCAGGGGAGCGGTTCTCGGGAATTGGCCGCAGGATGTGTTTAAGACCGTCCTTATAGCCAAATGTTCAACCTGAATTGCTAAGAGGCGCGCATCATGCCTCAAATCTGCCACTTCCCTGGCGTCAATTCTGTGACAAATATTGAACCGGATAAAGGCGTTATGCCAGTAGCGATTGTTAAAAATATACACTTGAATGGGGCTGGTAGCGATCCATCCATCATATTGAAGGACTTGAGCCCTTGTCTGTCGGCAATCTCAACGCAATTGCGGGTCAAATTTGAACCGGCGGCCAAGCACCAGGGCCACCAGCCAGCAACTGAAAAACACCGCGGCAGCGATCAAGGGCAGCATGCCAAATTTGTTACTGGTGAATACATCCAGGGCAAGGCTCGACAGCGCCAGCATTAATAGACCCAAAGCGATTTTGGACATGATTTCCTACCCATCTCTCAATGTGCTTTCAGAATACCCAGCGTTCCCCTGCAGGGGCCTGGTCGGCGACGGGCTGATTGATAGCCAGGCGAGGTGTCACACGGCTGGCCTGTGTCATTACCGCAACCTGTGACAGAGACTTGTTGAAGGTAGCCGTCATTTCAACAGGCTGCTCGGTCGAAGTGGGTTCGGGTTGAAAGTGAAAAACCAGCAGTACGGCCAGCGCGAGGGTGTTTAACAGTATCAGGGTGCTGTTCATGGCGGTCATCTCTGAGAGCATGGACGGGATACAGTTAATAGAGCAGTCTTCGTGCCAACTGTAATAAGGCTAAAAAACCTTATAAAACAGCCAGTTGAGTCGTATATTCAAGAGTGTTTGATTGCATTTTGCAATGATGGCTTTTTGATGTAGTGCAAAATGCACGATGCAGCCCGGAGCCCGCGGGAGCGGGCTTGGCAAGGACTCAATCCATATCGCCTGCAGAAGATCGGTTATCGCCTGAAACGTTCAGCCCATCCGCGGATAACCTTGGGCCGCGGGGTCGCATAAGTGCGTACTTTTGACGTGGATAGCCCCAGACGAACCAGCGACTCGGCAAGGGTCACCGCAGCGGTAACGCCATCGACCACGGGCACGTCGGTGCGCTGGCGAATCTGCTTATCAAGCCCCGCCATACCCCCACAGCCCAGGCAAATGACCTCCGCCCTGTCCTCGCGGACGGCCAGTTCAGCCTGGTGGACAATGGCTTCAACCGCTCGTTGCGGCGAAGATTCGAGTTCCAGAACGGCAAGGCCGCTGGCGCGCACCGATGCACAGCGGTACCAGAGCCCGGACAGTTTCAGGCGATCTTCAATCAGCGGCACGGTGCGATCCAGCGTGGTGACAACCGAATAGGCGCGACCCAAAAGCATGGCGGTGCCGGCCGCTGCGTCAGTGATGTCCACCACGGGCACGTTGAGCAGTTCCTGTAACCCTTCGCGGCCGTGCTCGCCATACCCGGCCTGTATCACGGCATCGAAGGGTTGGTCGTAGGACATGACGCAATCCATCACCGCGATTGCGGCCAGATAGCTTTCAAAATTCCCCTCAACCGACACGGCGCCGAAACTGGGCGTCAGCCCGATGATTTCGGTGCCCGGTGCGGCGACGGACTGCGCCTTATGTGCAATGGCCTGGGTGACGCTGTCGGTCGTATTGACATTGACGATGAGAATTCGCATGGGTGCTCCTTCAAATCATAAGTGGCAGGTCTGAACTGGCCAGACCGCAAAGGTATCAATGGCCGGCGTTGTCGACGGCGATCGACTCGCCGCTGACGTGGGCGTAGTGGAGTTGGCGCCTGGCGATGATCAGGTAAAGCATTGCCGCGATGCTGGCTCCGATCATCCAGGAGAACGGCGAAACCCAATGAAAAACTGGCACCAGTGCCAGCACGATGGCGATCAAAGCTGCAGGAATAAACGCCGCGACAGCGCGTAAGTTAACGCCACGGCTGTAGTAGTAAGCGCCGCTTGGATTTTCGCTGTACAACGCCGGTACGTCGATACGGCCTTTTCGTACAAGCCAGTAGTCAACCATGATCACCCCGTACAGCGGACCAAGCAGGGCGCCAAGGCCGGACAGGAAGTACAGGATAACCAGCGGGCTGTTGTAGAGATTCCACGGCAGGATCAGCACTGCCAGGGTCGCGCTGATCAGTCCGGCGCGCTTGAACGTCAGGTGCCTGGGTGCCAGGTTGCTCAGCACAAAAGCCGGTGCGACGAAGTTGGCCAGGATGTTCACCGCCACTGTCACAATCAGGAACGCCAGGCAGCCCAGCACCAGAAAGAAGGTGTTCGGGATCGACGCGATAATCTGCGTCGGGCTTTCGATAAGGGTGCCGTTGATTTGAAACTGGGCGCCGCACAGCAGGACGGTGATACCGGCAAACACCAGAATGTTCACCGGCAGGCCCCAGAAATTACCAACCTTGATGGTTTTGCAGCACGGCGATGAGCGTGAGAAATCACTGAAATTCAGGATCAGCGTGCCGTAGATCGCCAGCCACAGAGCGGCACCGGCAAACACGTTGCGCCACAGCTCGGCGGTGCTCAAGGGCACGCGGGCTGACCAGGCAATGTTGCCGTTGGCCTGAAAGTACATCCAGCCGGCCAGGCACAGTACCGTCAGCAAAATAATCGGCCCGGCAAAGACCTCATAGCGGCGAACCATTTCCATGCCGTAGGCCAGGATCATCAGCTGCACCAGCCAGATTACGACAAAACACACCCAGCCCAGGCTCGACAGGCCAAGGATCGAGTCATGGTCGTAAGCGTCGAAACCGGGATGCACAGCCACCAGCAGCACCCGTAATACCACCGAGGCCAGGTACGTCTGAATACCGAACCAGGCGATAGCAATGACTGCGCGTATCAACGCAGGAATCTGCGCACCATGAATCCCGAAACTTATCCGGCTGATGACCGGGAAGGGCACGCCGGTGCGCTGGCCCATATAGCCCGACAGGTTCATGAAGTTGAACACCAGCAGTGCGCCGATCCCAAGTGAAAGCAGGATCTGCCAGCCGTTCAGGCCGAGCGCGTAGAGTCCGATGGCGAAGGAGTAATTGGCGATGTTGTGCACATCGTTGGTCCACAGGGCAAAAATGCTGTAGCGGCCCCAGCGGCGGCCTTCGATTTTAGTGGGCGCCAGGTCACTGTTGTGCAGGCGTGGACTGAGCGCCAGGCTAGATACAGTAGCGTCCAGGGGGTCGGGGAGGGGAGTTGAAACCGGTGAAGGTAAATCCAGAGCGAGGGTGTTGGAGAGTCTTGAGCGCATTCTGGCAAGCTCCTGATGCCCGCTGGGGTGATGACTGTTCATGAGCCTTGGCTCGACAAATTTTCGTCACGACAGCGCAGATCAATGGTTGTGAGAGTTTGCGGTATGCCTCCTTTTATGTGGCAGGCCAAGAAACAATCTGTACTGGGTTTTTGTTTGTTTTGTATACAAGTGTCGTGTGGGGTAAGCGGTATTCAGGTCAGCAGAAGCACCAAGATCGGTAGCCGTGTTCACAGATCCCCGTGCTGTTCTTTATCTATTTGAAATTAATTGAGTTCATATTTTTTGCGGGCCAGCTGAAAAGCCAGCGAATAGACAGGGAGATGGGTCGTGGTCGATTGTGACCAGAGAGTGGGTTGTTACTTTTTGATGCATAAACCGGTTGTGATGGGGGTTCGGAGCAGCGTTGAGTGATTTTTTATCTACGATTTTCTGACGATGTACACACACCTGTAGCTGCTGTTTAGGTGCGCGAGGCCGTGGTCGGTCGTAAGTCCTGGGCGTAAGGTCTGACGGTTACACGGCATTAACGGCTGAGGGGCGCGTGTCTTACGTTAAAAAGGCCACGCACGACATGACAAATAAAGACATGACCGTTACCATGCTCGCCGTCATTTGTCTCAGTAGCTCAATTGGATAGAGCATCCCCCTCCTAAGGGGAAGGTTGCAGGTTCGAACCCCGCCTGGGACACCATATTTTTCAAGGTCTCCAGCCTTTCAGCCTTTCAGCGTTTTCATGTTTTATTCCATGGGTGCGTAGTGGGTGTGTTTGGCGGCCTTAGTCTGCTACTTCAGAGATAAGCGCAACCCCGTCTCGCAATGGATTACGAATCTCAGGAGAGATGGTTGTGCACAAAACTCTGGTAGAACTCATCGATGAACTCGAAGGGGTGTCGCAAGCTGTTGCGGATACCTTTGGTAGCGACGAGCCCCTAAGCACTGTACATGCGAACTGGAGCTTTCCAGGGCTTACAGGCACCGAATTAATGGGGATGGCGCTATCTATTGTTGACCTCATCAACGATCGCGGTGCCGATGTAGGCGACTTAGTGAACGAAGAGGGCGTCAGCAGCTACATCAAACGCTTGAAATTCCTAAGATCACATACGATTCCTAACATGTGGGGGAATGCTTCTCAGGGCGTATCTGCTTACGTGTTTACCCTTGATGGGTTGCGTCGACTTCTCGAGCGAGCCCTTCCTTCTACGGCACAACAAGATCTTGCCAACGCATTGCGCACAGCTACTAGGCAGATGCGTGCCATGGAGGCTCGTATCTCTGATTTGACCGAGAGGTCGAATGATCTTGAGGGTATGGTAGCGCGAATAGAGAAAGCTCATAACGCGGCGGATCAGCTTCCAACTGATTTGCAAGCTCTCAAAGATGCGCGGAGAGAAGTCGATAAGCTTCTGCGTGGCTCGGAAACAGACAGAGCTCATATCTTGGCAGCTCGCGAAAATTCTGATGAAATGATCGCTGCCTTTACATCGTACTCCGAGCAGGCTAAGGCGGTACTGAGCAAGTGTGATACGGCGTATGCATCTGCAACGAGCCAAGGGCTAGCTGGAGCATTTGCAGACAGATCTCACAAGCTCGACATTTCGATGTGGGTGTGGGTTGCGGGATTAGTTCTGTCACTAGTTGTCGGCGGAATATTTGGATCTATTCAGCTTGGAAAACTAGGCGATACCTTGGCTTCGGGGGATAGCTCACAGGTTGCATTAGGCTTTCATCTCGTATTGTCTTTGATCTCGATTGGTGCCCCCGTTTGGTTCGCTTGGCTTTCTACTAAGCAGATCGGACAGCGCTTCCGCATATCCGAGGACTATGCATTCAAAGCTTCTATTTCAAAAGCTTATGAAGGTTACCGCCGTGAAGCAGCGAGAATCGATGCTGACTTGGAAGCTCAGTTACTGAGTTCTGCTTTAGCGCGTCTTGATGAGCAGCCGCTGCGTCTAGTCGAGACTGCGAGTTACGGAAGCCCATGGCATGAGTTGGTTTCGTCAGATTTGGTCAGAGACGCGGTCAAGTCGGTACCTGATTTTGCTTCAAGCGTAGCCAAGCTGGCTAGAGAAGCGCTGGAGGGGGTGAGACCCAAAAAAATCCCCGAAGCAGCGAATGCTTCAATTGTTCAAGTAGCTGGTGCGGCGGAGCAGAATGAAGCGTCTAAAGTATAAAAATTCAGCAATAGCCTTGGCTTGCTCTAACAGTTACCGAGTTTCCAATGGTGATTGTCAGGTTTGTTGAGGCATGCTTTGAAAAATTTACTTTTGAAATAATTCATCACGAAAAAGCACTTATCCCCTCCTAAGGTGGAGGTTACAGGTTCGAACCCCGCCTGGGACACCAGATACGCAAAGGCCCCGCACTGTTGAACAGGCGGGGCCTTTTTTGTGGCTTTCAATCAGTCAGTCAGTCAGGCCTGGCCCAGCAGCCCGCGGCTCGCCAGGTTCTTCATCAATGCACTGACCCCGAACGCCCATTGGGGCGCCTGGTCACTGCCGGTCACGCGGTTGTGCAGGGCACCCAGGGTCGGCGACGAGATGCTCACTACGTCGTCCGCCTTGTGAGTAAAACCCTGGCCCGGCTGGTCGCGGTCTTCGGTGGGGGCGAACAGGGTGCCCAGAAACAGGACAAAACCGTCCGGGTACTGGTGGTTGGCGTTGAGGGTTTGTGCAGCCAGGTCCGCCGGGTCGCGACTGATCTGGTTCATCGAACTTTTGCCGTTCAGTACGTAGCCGTCGGTGCCTTCCACTCGCAGGGTTACTTCGCAGTGGCGCACGTCATCGAGACTGAAGTGTTCGTCAAACAGGCGAATAAAGGGCCCCAGCGCACAGGAGGCGTTGTTGTCCTTGGCCTTGCTCAGCAGCAGGGCGCTGCGCCCCTCGAAGTCGCGCAGGTTGACGTCGTTGCCCAGGGTTGCGCCGTGGATCCGGCCCTGGCTGTCGACGGCCAGCACCACTTCCGGCTCCGGGTTGTTCCAGCTTGAACCGGGATGAATGCCGATGGCGTTGCCACTGCCCACGGCGGCGAGGATCGGCGCCTTGGTGAAGATTTCCGCGTCCGGGCCGATGCCGACTTCCAGGTATTGCGACCACATGTTCTGCTCGATCAATACCTGTTTCAGGCGCATCGCTTCAGGCGAGCCGGGGCGCAGGTTACGCAAGTTGTCGCCGATGACGTCTTGTACCAGCGCACGGACTTTCTGGGCGCGAAGGGCGTCGCCGCCGGCTTTTTCCTCTATCACCCGTTCGATCATGCTGGCGGCAAAGGTCACGCCTGCGGCCTTGATCACTTGCAGGTCTGCAGGGGCCAGCAGGTAGGGTTTGGCCATGTCGCGCTGCTCGCCGCTGTTAGCCAGCAAGGCCTGAATCGTACCCAAAGCAGTACCGCTGATTTCGCGTACGCTTTGCAGCGGTTTGTCGCTTTCCAGTAGCGCGCTCAGAGTAGGGAAGTGCGCGGTGCAGTCGATGACTTCGCCGTCACGAATCACCACCACGGCCGGGCCGCCACGTTCGCCGGGTAGCCATACACGACCCACCAGGGTCGCGCGCTGCCAGTCGTTCGGCAGGGAGTTTTCTACGGTCAATTGCAGCGTTTGCATAGGCCTGATCCTTGAAAGAATGGGCAGTGTGGGAGCGGGCTTGCTCGCGATGACGTCACTGCGGTGTACCTGAGAGAGCGCGCCGTCTGCATCGCGAGCAAGCCCGCTCCCACAGGTCATGTGTCCATAGTGTTTAGTGAGAGTGACGGGGCGGGCCGTTTTCCGGGATCACGCGCCAGTACAGGGTGGCCGGCTCCAGGCAGCCGCCGGTGGAGAGTTGGCCGACCAGTTGCCGATACAGTTCCTGCCACGGGGTTTGTGACGGGGCCAGGGGTGGCAGCGGTTCCTGGCGACGTTCGTTGAGCACGCTTTCGTCCACCAGCAGGTTGACGCTGCGCGCGTTGAGGTCGACGCGCAGGCGATCGCCGGTACGCAGTAACGACAGGCCACCACCCACCGCAGACTCCGGGGACATGTTGAGAATCGACGGGCTGGCCGAGGTGCCGCTCTGGCGGCCGTCGCCCATGCACGGCAGCGAGTCGATGCCGGCCTTGATCAGATTGGACGGCGGCGCCATGTTCACCACCTCGCCACTGCCGGGGAAGCCCACGGTGCCGCAGCCGCGAATCACCAGGATGCAGCGCTCGTCGATGTCCAGGGTCGGGTCGTTGATCCGCGCCGTGTAGTCTTCCGGGCCCTCGAACACAATGGCCCGCGCTTCAAAGCTGTTGGGTTGCAACGGGTCGCTGAGATAGGTCTTGCGAAAGGCTTCGCCCACCACCGACATTTTCATGATGGCACTGTCGAAGAAGTTGCCGCTGAGTACGATAAAACCGGCTCGGTGCATCAGCGGGTCTTCGTAGGAGCGGATCACGTCGCGGTCGCCGGTGACGCAGTCGGCAACCACTTCACCCATGTTGCGGCCACTGACCGTGAGGCAGTCGCGGTGCAGGCGCCCAACCTTGTCCAGTTCATGCATCACTGCCGGTACGCCACCGGCGCGGTGGAAGCTTTCGCCCAGGTACTCGCCGGCAGGCATGCAGTTGACCAGCAAGGGCACGTCTTCACCCACGCGCTGCCAGTCTTCCAGTGACAGATCGATGCCACTGTGGCGGGCGATGGCAATCAGATGTGGCGGGCAGTTGGTGGACGCGCCCAGCGCCGAGGCGACGGCGATGGCGTTTTCAAAGGCCGCGTGGGTCATGATGTGCGACGGGCGTACGTCTTCGCGCACCAGGTCGACGATGCGCATGCCGGTGGCATAGGCCATTTGCCCGCGTTCGCGGTACGGCGCCGGGATGCTCGCGCATCCGGGCAGCGACATGCCCAGAGCCTCGGCCAGTGCGTTCATGGAAAGCGCAGTGCCCATGGTGTTGCAGTGGCCCACGGACGGCGATGAAGCCGTGGTCAGGGTCATGAAACCTTCGTAGTCGATCTCGCCGGCGCTGAGCAGATTGCGCGCATGCCACAGCACGGTGCCCGAACCGATGCGCTGGCCTTTGTGCCAGCCGTCGAGCATCGGCCCGCCGGACAACACGATGGAAGGCAGGTCAGTGGTGGCCGCAGCCATCAGGCAGGCCGGGGTGGTTTTGTCGCAACCGGTGGTCAGCACCACGCCGTCCAGCGGGTAGCCGTGCAGCACCTCGACCAGGCCCAGATAGGCGAGGTTGCGGTCGAGGGCGGCGGTGGGGCGGCGCGACTGTTCGGCGATCGGGTGCACCGGAAATTCCATCGGGATGCCGCCCGCGTCACGGATGCCGTCCTTGACCCGCTTGGCCAGCTCGATGTGATGGCGGTTACAGGGGGTCAGATCGCTGCCGGTTTGGGCGATGCCGATAATCGGTCGCCCCGATTGCAGCTCGGCCCGGGTCAGGCCCTGGTTCATGTAGCGTTCCACGTACAGCGCGGTGAGGTCGGCGTGGCTTGGATCGTCGAACCACAGCTGGCTGCGCAGGCGGCGTGGGGTTGAATCGGTCATGGCAGGCTCCAGCAAATTATTCGGGCAATGGGTTGTTGCGGCGCAGCTGGCGGATCAGTCCGGCGTGGTCGAGTTCGCCGTCGCCGGCTTCGACCATCGCTGCAAACAGGCTGTCTACCAGGCTGCCGACGGGCAGGTTCAGGCCCAGTTTTTGTGCCTGGGCAATGGCGGTGCGGGTGTCCTTGAGCTGCCATTTGGCCGGGCCGCCGGGAGTGAAATCATTGTTCAGCATGCGTTGGCCGTGCTGGCGCCAGATTGGCGAATCGACAAAACCGCCCATCAGTGCCTCGTGGACTTTTGTCGGGTCGGCGCCACCGCGTTCAGCCAGCAGCAGACCCTCGGCGACGGTGGCGATGGTGCTGGCAACGATCAGCTGGTTGACCAGCTTGGACAGCTCGCCGGTGCCTGCCGGGCCGACATGCACCGGGCGGCCCATGGCGGCCAGTACTTCGCGGCCCTGCTCAAAGGCGTCCCCTTCGCCGCCAACCATGATTGCCAGGCTGGCTTCCCGCGCCCCGCGCTCGCCTCCCGACACCGGGGCGTCGAGGTAGCGCAGGCCGCGCCCGGCGCACAGGCTGGCCTGTGCGGCGGCGGTATCCACCGGGATCGAACTCATCACGATCACCAGCGCACCGGGTGCCAGGGCCAGGGCGGCGCCGTTTTCGCCAAACAGCACCTCGTCACACGTGGGGCCATCGCTGAGCATGCAGATCAGCACCTGGGCGCCTTGCGCGGCGGCGGCCGGCGTTGGCAGAACCCGGGCGCCGTGTGCACTCAGTTCCTGAGCCTTGGCGAGTGAACGGTTCCATGCACGTACTGCAAAGCCTGCGTTCAGCAGGTTACGGGCCATGGGCTGGCCCATGATCCCGGTACCGATAAAGGCTACGGTTGGCAGGCTCATGCTTTACCTCCAGCGGCAGGGGCCAGTGCGGCACCAATCTGCGATTCTTTATTGCGCGGCATCAGCACCATGCCCAGGCCTCCCAGGCCAACCAGGGCGGCAATCACCAGAAAGCCCGGCGTATAGCTGCCGGTCACGGTGAACAGGTAGCCGGTCAGGTAAGGGCCGATAAAACCGCTGAGGTTGCCGATGGAGTTGATCAGGCCAATGCCCACGGCTGCGCCGACGCCGGTCAGCACTTGCCCGGGGACTGCCCAGAACACGTTGATCGCGCTGTAGACACCCATCGCCAGCAAGATAAAACCGATCACGATGATCCACGGCTGGTTGAGCCACAGCGCCACGGCAATCGACACCGCCGCGAGCATGGCGGCACCGCCGGCATGCCAGTGACGTTCTTGCAGGCGGTCAGAGCGACGGCTCCACCAGATCATCGCCACTGCTGCCACCGCGTAGGGGATGGCGGTGATCAGGCCGTTTTGCATCAGGCCGATTTCCAGGCCGAAGGTGCCGCGGAACGATGCCAGAACCGTTGGCATAAAGAAGTTCATCGCGTTGGAGCCCGAAGTGATGCCGAAATACACCAGCGCCAGCAGCCACACCTGACGGTTGCACAACGCTTTGCGGATCATCTGGCCCTTGGTCGGTTGTACCCCCACCACCAGCGGTTTGTTGCGTTCTTCCTGGGCCAGGGTGTTGATCAGCCAGGTACGCTGTTTGTCGGTCAGCCAGTGAGCATCGGCCGGGTGGTCAGTCAGGTAGAAGTAGCACACCACACCGAGGATCACCGCGGGTACGGCTTCGACGATATACATCAGGCGCCAGCCGACAAAGCCCCAGGCATCACCCATCTCCATCAGGCCAACCGACAGCGGTGCACCGATGATTTGTGCGATGGGAACGCCCAGATAGAAAGAAGCGATCATGCGCGCGCGGTAACGGCTGGGGAACCATAGCGACAGCAGATAGATCACCCCCGGGAAGAACCCGGCTTCAGCAATACCCAGCAGCACACGCAGGGAGATGAAGTGGATGGGTGTCTGCAGGAAGCCCATGGCGCCGGCGATGATGCCCCAGGTGACCATGATTCGTGCGATCCATACACGGGCGCCGTAGCGGTGCAGCAAGATGTTGCTCGGCACTTCGAACATGAAATAGCCGAGGAAGAAAATACCCGCGCCCAGGCCATAAATGGTCTGGCTGATGCCGATATCCTCGTTCATGCGCAGAGCCGCGAAACCGACGTTGTTGCGGTCCAGAAAGGCGACCACAAACAGCAGGACAAGAAAGGGAATCATGCGCCTGGTAACGCGCTTGATCGTTTGTTGTTCGATGTCGGAGACATCGGGAAGTGGCGTTGTGGTCATATCGCACGGCCTCAGTTTTTATTGTTGTGAGTAGCGTGAACGTTGCAGCATTTTTGTGAAACAGGGCTTTTTGTGGGAGCGGGCTTGCTCGCGATGGGAGCGCTACGGGGCTTCAGTTGCACCGCGTCGCCTCGATCGCGAGCAAGCCCGCTCCCACAAGGGGATGGTGGGTTATTTGCCGGCCGTATCCTCGATATGCGCCCGTACGATGGCGTCGAAGTCCGCATCGGCGGTAAAGCCCAGGGCGCTTGCGCGCGGCGCTTCTACCTTGCTTGGCCAGCTTTCGACGATGCGCTGGATGGTGGCGTCCGGCTCCCAGCGAATCAGTTTGACCACGTCATCACCGGCCACCCGTTGCAGCGCCGCAACCATGTCGGCCACGGTGGTGGTCACGCCCGGCAACGGGATGATGCGCTGGTTGCCCAGGGTTTCTGGCGACAGGGTCATGCCCAGCAGCATCGATTCAACAATGCGCCGCGGCGAGGTGAGGTAGACCCGTGTGTCCGGGCGCACCGGGCATACGGCAGGCAGGCCCACCAGTGGCTCGCGGATGATCGAACTGAAGAAGGTCGAGGCCGCCTTGTTCGGCTTGCCGGGGCGCACTGCCACTGTTGGCAGGCGCAGCACGCGGCCGTCGACAAAGCCTTTGCGCGCATAGTCGGCGACCAGCAATTCGCCCACGGCTTTTTGCATGCCGTAGGACGATTGCGGGGTAAGTACGGTGTTGTCATCAACTACTGGCGGCAGGGCGCCGCCAAATACCGCAAAACCGCTGGCATAGACGAAGCGCGGTGCGTTGCCTTGCTTGCGCAGGGTTTCCAGCAACAGCATCAGGCCGTGCAGGTTGACCTGCATGCCCAGGTCAAAGTCGGCTTCGGCCGCCGAGCTGACCACCGCTGCCAGATGCCACACCAGGTCCACGCCATCGGTGACGCGGGCGATGACATCCGGGTCGGCCACATCACCGGTCACCAGTTCGATGCGCGGGTCGCTCGGCACTTCTTCGCCGGCAAAAGCGTCAAACAGCACGATACGTTCAATGGTGCGGGGCGCCTGGCCTTCGAAGGTCAGGGTGTTCATGTCGAGCAGGCGTTGGGCCAGTTGTTTGCCGATAAAGCCGGTGCCGCCAGTAATGAGTATGCGCATATGTTGCTCCGATTCTTATAGTTGTTTGAGCTCTGGATCAGTCGGCCTGTACCGTGAGCTGGCGCTGTTCGCCGAGGCCGCTGATGCCCAGGTGCATGACCTGGCCTGCGCGCAGGTACACCGGCGCTGGTTTGACGCCCAGGCCTACACCCGGTGGTGTGCCGGTGGAAATCACGTCGCCCGGTTGCAGCGACATGCAGCGGCTCAGATAGGCAATCAGGGCCGGAATCTGGAACACCATGGTGCGGGTGTTGCCGTTCTGGTAGCGCTGTCCGTCGACCTCAAGCCAAAGGTCGAGCTGGTGCGGGTCGCTGATCTCATCGCGGGTCACCAGCCAGGGTCCGAGGGGGCCGAAAGTGTCAAAGCCCTTGCCCTTGTCCCAGGTGCCGCCGCGCTCGATCTGCCATTCGCGTTCGGATACATCGTTGATCACGCAGTAACCGGCCACGTGCTCCAGCGCGTTGTGTTCATCGATATTGCGTCCGCCCTTGCCGATCACTACACCCAGTTCGACTTCCCAGTCGGTCTTGGTCGAATCCCGGGGGATTTCGACGTTATCGTTGGGGCCGCAGATGGCGCTGGTCCATTTGCTGAACACCACCGGCTCCGATGGCACGGCCAGGCCGGATTCGGCGGCATGATCTGCGTAGTTCAGGCCGATGCAGATAAACTTGCCGACCTGTCCGACGCAAGGGCCCAGGCGCGGCGAACCGCTGACCAGGGGCAGGCTGGAGGGGTCGATCTTGCCCAGCGCGGCAAGGCTTGCGGCACTCAGTGCGGTACCTGCGACATCGGCAATATGCGCCGACAAGTCGCGGATATTGCCTTGGGCATCCAGCAGACCGGGTTTTTCCTGACCTTTATCGCCGTAGCGCAGCAGTTTCATAAAAGCTCCTTTATCGAAAAAGTAGAAATCAATGCTCTTGGGTGGGAGCGGGCTTGCTCGCGATGCAGACGCTGCGGTCTGTCATGTAAACCGTGGTGATGCCATCGCGAGCAAGCCCGCTCCCACAGGGTGAGTCAGGGTTCAGTTACTCATCCCGCCATCGATCACCTGGACGGTACCGGTGGTGTAGCTACTGGCATCGCTGGCCAGGTACAGCGCCAGTTGTGCGATTTCTTCAGCGCTGCCGATGCGGCCCATAGGCTGGCGGTCAACAAAGGCCTGGTACACCTGGGCCTCGGAACGCCCTTGCTCAAGGGCCTGCTCGGCGATGCGCTGGCGCAGTGAAGGGGAGTCCACGGTGCCCGGGCAAATGGCGTTGCAGCGGATGCCCTGGCGCACATAATCGGCGGCTACCGATTTGGTCAGGCCGATCACGGCAGCCTTGCTGGCGGTATAGGCAAATCGGTTGGGCACGCCTTTGACGCTGGAGGCCACCGAGGCCATGTTGATGATCGAGCCGCCACCGTTGTCCAGCATGCCCGGCAAAAAAGCGCGGATCATGCGGTACATGGCGGTTACGTTAAGGTCGAAAGAGAATTGCCAGGCCTGCTCGTCGCATTCGAGCAGGGCACCGCTGTGAACGAAGCCAGCGCAGTTGAACAGCACGTCGACGTTGCCGACCTGCTGGCGGATCGCGTCGATGGCGGATGCTTGAGTCACGTCCAGGGTCAGGGTCTGGATACCGGAAATGTCGTGCAAGGCTTCAATATGCAGGTCGGTAGCGATGACATGCGCGCCGGCATCGCGAAAGGCCAGTACCGAAGCGCGGCCTATGCCTTGCGCTGCAGCGGTGATCAGCACACGTTTGTTGGCTAGGTTCATGACAGATGTCCGTTGTTGTTATTTGGCGCAACCACTGCACACTAATATTGCTTTGCGATAATCGCCAATGAGATATTCTCAGGACTTAATAACCGGGGGTTATCGGATGGGGGATGTCGGATTTAACCAGTTGTGCAATTGGCTGCGGTTTCGTCATTTGGTGCTGATCGACACCTTGGCGCGCACGCAAAACATGCATGCCACCGCGCAGGAAATGAGCATCAGCCAGCCGGCCGTGAGCAAGATGTTGCGTGAAATCGAGCACCAATTGGGTTTCGACGTCTTTGCCCGTTTGCCGCGCAGCATGACCCTTACCGATCTGGGAGCCCACGTGGCCCGGTTCGCCCAGATCGCGTTGAACGATACCGGCCAGTTCGTCAGCCAGATCAATCATCTGCGCCAGGGCGGGCATGGCCTGTTGAAGGTCGGCACTATCTATGCGGCAACGGCTCTGGCAGTGCCGGCGGCGATTGTGAGGGTCAAGCAGCAGTGGCCGTTGCTCACCGTGCAAGTGCTTGAAGGCACCAGTGCCAACATGCTGACCCTGCTTGAACACAAGGAGCTGGACCTGGTGGTGGCCCGGTTTACTCTCGACCGTCATCGTGAATTGTTCGAGTTCCAGGCGCTGGCGCCGGAGCCGTTGTGCCTGGTCACGGGCAGTCAGCATCCGTTGGCTGGTGCCAGCGAAGTCCCCTTGGCCGAGCTCGGCAGTTGGCCCTGGGTGATTTACCCCACGGGCACGCCAATGCGCGCACGGGTAGAAAAAGCCTTTGTCGAGGCGGGCATGCAAACCCCGGAAAACACTGTGGAAACCGTGTCCCTGCAAACCACCATGCAACTGCTGCAAACTACGCCTGCGGTGGCCATGCTGGCGGAGTCGATGGTCGAGCCGGAAATCCAGGCCGGGCGCTTGACCCGTCTGGCGTTGCCGTTTCCTCTGGTACTGGCGGATTACGGCGTGATTACCCGGCGCAACGAAGTGCCTCAGTGGTCTGCAAAAGCCTTTATCGATGCCCTGTTAAGTGGTCCCGATGCCCTGCGCGGTGCTCGCCAGACACCTTGATAACCCTCAGTTATTAACTGATCCAATCATGTGATTGGGCACAGGCCAGATCGCCCTCTAAAGTGAGCGTCGCCCCACCTGTCGGGTAGGGGTGCAACCGCTCATGAGAGGCGCGTATGAGAACAATAAAAAGCTACAAGACGCTGACGATCTTCTTCCTGTTCCTGATTGGCGTGGTCAACTACCTTGACCGCAGTGCCTTATCCATCGCCAACACCACCATCCAGAAAGACCTGGCCATCAGCCCGATGCAAATGGGCGTGATGCTCTCGGCATTTTCCGTGGCCTACGCTTTCTCACAACTGCCCCTGGGTGCCTTGATCGACAAGTTGGGCAGCAAACTGGCGCTGGGCGGGTCGCTGGTGGTGTGGTCAGTGGCGCAAGCAGCCTTCGGCCTGTTCAGCAGTTACGGTCATCTGGTCGGGCTGAGGGTGTTGCTGGGTATTGGCGAAGCACCGGTGTTTCCTTCGGCAGCCAAGGCTTTGTCGGAGTGGTTTGATACCCAGGAGCGCGGTACGGCGACCGGCTGGGTGTGGTCTTCGACCTGTATCGGGCCGTGCCTGGCACCGCCTTTGCTGACCGTATTCATGGTGCATCTGGGTTGGCGCGGGATGTTTATTCTGACGGGCGTCATGGGCCTGGTGCTGGCGCTTTGCTGGTTCAAATTCTACAAAAGCAAGGCGCAATACATGGCCGAGACAGGCCGTGCGGAGCCGGTGCCGGTGCAACAGGTCAAGGCGCCGAAAGTGCGCTGGACCTCGTTGTTCAAGGATCGCAACACCTGGGGAGCGTTTCTCGGGTTTATGGGCGTGATCTACATGATCTGGCTCAACCTCACCTGGTTGCCCGGTTATTTTGAGCGCGAGCACGGTCTGGATCTGTATCGCACGGCCTGGGTGGTATCGCTGGCTTATTTGTTTGGCGCATTGGGCACCATTGTGGCCGGCAAATGCTGCGACCGACTGGTGGCACGAGGCATGCGAGTGTTGGCCAGCCGCAAAATGATGGTGATTCTGGGGCTGCTGGGCGGGGCGCTGTTCACCCTGATAGTGGCCTTTACCACCAACGTGGTGGCCTGTGTGATCCTGCTGTGCCTGACCATGTTCTTTATCAATATTTCCAGCGCCACGGCGTGGATGATCGTCAACACCATAGTGCCGTCGGAGCGGGTGGCTTCGTTTGGCTCGATCCAGAACTTTGGCGGCTACCTGGCGGGCTCCATTGCTCCGATCCTGACCGGCTTCAGCGTGCAGCAGAGCGGTTCGTTTTCTTCGGCATTCGTGATCAGTGCGGTGGTGGCGGCGTGTTCGGCATTCGCCTATTTTGCGTTGCTCAAGGAGCCGCAAGCCCCGCAGGCACCGCAGGCTGCGTTAGTCCCCGCCTGACTGAGAGAGGGTTTGTGGGAGCGGGCTTGCTCGCGATGGCATCCCTGCGGTGCGCCAGCCAGACCGCGTTGTTTGCATCGCAGGCAAGCCAGCTCCCACAGGTTTTGCGGTGGTCACAAAAACCGGGGTCAGCCGCGCACCTCTGTGGGAGCGGGCTTGCTCGCGATGGCATTCCTAGGGTGTGCCAGCCAGACCGCGTTGCTTGCATCGCAGGCAAGCCAGCTCCCACAGGTTTTGCGGTGCTCACAAAAACCGGGGTCAGCCGCGCACCTCTGTGGGAGCGGGCTTGCTCGCGATGGCATCCCTGCGGTGCGTCAGCCAGACCGCGTTGTTTGCATCGCAGGCAAGCCAGCTCCCACAGGTTTTGCGGTGCTCACAAAAACCGGGGTCAGCCGCGCACCTCTGTGGGAGCGGGCTTGTTCGCGATGGCATCCCTGGGGTGCGTCAGCCAGACCGCGTTGCTTGTATCGCAGGCAAGCCAGCTCCCACAGGTCATGAGGCGCTCATAAAAAATGTCCCATGACATATCCGGTCAAATGATGCCCGCTGTGACTGTTCCGTCATTGACTAGCCTTTAAGGCTTATCAATTCAGCGAGTCAGGCCATGTTTTTCCTTCCTGCTTCCCACCGCCTGCGCCGTGGCCGTTACAGCGAGCAAAATCGCATTTATCTTCTGACCGCCAATACGCTGCATCGCCAACCTATTTTCCTGAACTGGCGTGTAGGCCGACGGGTGGTCGAACAGTTCAGGCGGGCACAAGCGCAGGGGCTGGCCACTTCGCTGGCATGGGTGGTCATGCCCGATCACTTTCATTGGCTGATCAGCCTTGATAAAGGCTCGTTGGATGAGTTGATGTGTCGCACCAAATCACTGAGTACCCGCGCAATAAACCAGCTCACCGGACAATCAGGCCGCCGCTGGCAGCAGGGCTACCACGACCATGCCTTGCGGCGTGATGAAGATATCAAGCAGGTGGCCCGGTATGTCATTGCCAACCCGCTGCGCGCCGGGCTGGTCAAGCGGGTCGGGGACTACCCCTTGTGGGATGCGGTTTGGGTTTGATCCCTATAACACGAGATTACCTGTGGGAGCGGGCTTGCTCGCGATGGCATCCCTGCGGTGCGCCAGCCAGACCGCGTTGCTTGTATCGCAGGCAAGCCTGCTCCCACAGGTTTACAACCAGGATTCGCAGATCCGCCGGTCCAGTTCTTCCCAGTCGGCCATGCCCAGCACCCGGGTGGTGTTGAGGCCGCGCAGGTAGCCGCGCAGTTGCTGGGCGCTGGCCTGGATGTCGGCGGCCGGGGTGTTTTCGCTGTGCAGCGTCTCTTCGTAGAGGCCCAGGTATTCGTTCACGCGGTCGCGGTATTCGGGCAGTACCGCTTCACGGATCAGGTCGAAGGTGCGCAGTTTTTGATTGGTATTCACGGGTCACCCTTTGTAAGTTTACGGGCTGTTGTTTGTTGCCCAATGTAGCTCACATGTGACCCGTGTTAATACCTCTGTGGTTTCAGTGTGGCGTCGGCGTTGGCGCCGGCAGTTTGCCCGGCTCGCGCCCGGCCCTGGCAGAGCGAACCAGCATCAGCGCACCCAGCAATGCCATGCCCGCCAAAAAGTACATGCCCGCGTGGGGGTTGTTGAAGTGCTGCTCGGCCCAGGTCTTCACCGTTGGCGCGAGAAAACCCCCGAGGTTGCCCAGGGCGCCGATCACGGCAATGCCACTGGCCGCCGCCGCGCCACCCAAAAAGCGCGTAGGCAGGGTCCAGAACAACGGTTGCACGGTGATAAAACCAGCGGCGGCCACGCAGAACGCCACAATCACCAGCACCAGATTGCCACTTAAGGTCGAGCCGATCATGCCCACCGCTGCCATTGCCAACATCAACGCGGCATAGCGGGTTTGCTGGCCCTTGCGGTCGGCATGGCGGGTCACCAGGTACAGCATGCACACGGTGGCAATCCATGGAATGGAGGTCAGTGCGCCGACCTTCAGGCCAATGCCGGTACCCAGCAGTTCGGCGATTCGCGTCGGCAGGTAGAACAGCACGCCATACACGCTGACCTGAATGGTGAAGTAGATCAGGGTGAAGTACAGCACCACCGGGTTAAACATTGCGGCACGCCACGACGACGGGCCTTTGTTGGCTTTTTGCAGTTGCTCTTTTTCCAGCTCGTGCTCGATCGCGGCCTTTTCTTCGGTGTTCAGCCACTTGGCATCCCGGGGTTTATCGGTCAGATAGAAGAACGCGAACACGCCGATGATCGACGCCGCCAGACCTTCGGTGACAAACATCCACTGCCAGCCGGTAAGCCCGAACTGCGCGCTTTCCAGCAACCAGCCCGACACCGGCCCGCCCACCATCAGCGATACCGGTACGCCGAAATAGTAGATGCCATAGGCCGAGCCGCGCTGGTTCTGCGGGAACCAGTAGGTCAGATACAGCACCACCCCCGGGGACAGCCCGGCTTCAGCGACGCCCAGCAAAAAGCGCAGGATATAGAAGCTGGTTTCATCGTGGGCAAACATCATCGCTGCTGACACCAGGCCCCAGGTCACCATGATCCGGCTCAGCCAGATGCGCGCGCCGATCTTGTGCAGCATCAGGTTGCTCGGTACTTCGAACACCGCATAGCCGATAAAGAAAATCCCCGCACCCAGGGCAAACGCTGCGTTGCTCAGGCCGGTGTCCGCCTGCAGGGCGTGTTTGGCAAAACCGATATTGGAACGGTCGATGATCGCCATGGCGAACATCAGGGCGACAAAGGGCAGGATGCGCCAGCGGATCTTGCTGAGCGCCTGGTGCAGTGCGGGGTTAGTCATGGAGGCTCCGTTATTTTTTTTGTGGAGTTCAGCAATCAGATTTTTTTCAGGGCAGCACGGGCATAGGCTGCGACGATCACAAAACAGCCCATCGGCAACAGATAGGCCACGGCGGTGGAGGTGTGGTCGGCCACCAGGCCCATCACATAGGGCATCAGCGCACCGCCAACAATGGCCATGATCATGAAGGAGCTACCGCGCTTGGTATGTGGGCCGAGATTTTTCACGCCCATGGCAAACAGGGTGGGGAACATGATCGACATAAAAAAGAACGTCGCCACCAGTGCGACCACCGACACGCCTGCAAACCCCAGCACCACTACCGCACACAGCGCCACGTTGATCAGCGCGTAGATCAGCAGCAGGCGCTGGGCATTGACGCGGCCCATCAGCCAGGTACTGAAGAAGCGCCCGAACATAAAACTGAGCATGGCCACCGAGAGCAGATACGCCGCTTGCTGGCTGCTCATCTGCGCCCAGTGCTCGGTCACGTAGTTGATAAAAAACGCGCCCACGCCCACCTGGGCACCCACATAGAAGAACTGGGTTATCACCCCGGTGACGAACTCGCGGTGCTGCCACAGGGTCTTGTGGTCGTGCTGTTGGGCCTGAACCTCTTGCTCGCGCAGATCGGGCAGCGGGGTGCGGGCGATCAGGATCGCCACCAGCAACACCAATGCGGCAATCACCAGATAAGTCATTTGCAGTGATTGCGTGGTGTCGGTGCTGTTGGCGCCGCTGAAGAACAAGGCGCCGCCAATCAAGGGCCCGAAAAACTGCCCCAGGCCGTTGAAGGACTGCGCCAGGTTCAGGCGGCGCTCGGCTCCGGCGGGCTCACCCAGCACGGTGGCGTAGGGGTTGGCGGCGGTTTCCAGGCAACCCAGGCCGCAGGCGATCACAAACAGCGCGAACAGGAAAAACTGAAAACTCTGCGCTGCAGCGGCGGGCATAAACAGCAGGGCGCCACAGGCGTAGAGGCACAGGCCCAGCAGAATGCCGGCCTTGTAGCCGTACTTGTCCATCAGCAAACCGGCGGGCAGGGCGATCAGAAAATACGCCCCGAAGTAGGCGCTTTGCAGCAAACCCGACTGCGCCTTGCTGACATGCAGGGTTTCCTGGAAGTGCTTGTTGAGGACATCGAGCAGGCCATAGGACAGGCCCCAGAGAAAGAACAGGCAGGTGACCAGAATCAGTGCCCAGCGGTAGGACGTAACCGCCCGGGTAAAGGACGGTGCTGCGACGTTCGGGTGCTTGAGTGACATGACGCATCTCCTTTTTATTGTTGTTTGCGACTTGCAGGGTTCTGTGTGGGAGCGGGCTTGCTCGCGATTGGATCGCTGCGGTGTCTCAGGCAGATCGCGCTGATGCCATCGCGAGCAAGCCCGCTCCCACAGGGTTACGGGGGCAGGCTGAAGATCTGCTTCATTGGCGCCCATTTTTCAGTGGGCAAGGTCCAGGGTGTGGGCTGCTGAAAGCGCCACATCAGCGCTTCCCATTCCTGCACCTTGGGGTCGCTGGCGCTGGCCCGTGCAAACGCCTCGGTGCTGAAGCCGGGGGCGGTGTCCATGACCATGAACAGCCGCGTGCCCAGGCGCCAGATCTGCATGTCGAGCACGCCGTGCTGGCGCAGGTGGGCGCTGATCTGCGGCCAGATTTGCTGGTGCAGGCGCTCGTACTCGGCAATCAATACCGGGTCGTCCTTGAGGTCCAGCGCCAGACACTGGCGGTTCATGTCAGCGCCCGGTCCAGATGGGTGTAGCCACCGTCCACCACCAGCCATTGCCCGGTGGTATGGGAGGCGCGCGGCGAGAGCAAAAACAGCACACTGTCGGCGATCTCTGCGCCCGTAGTCATGCGCCGGCCCAGAGGGATTTTTTCAACGATGCTCGCCAGTTTGGCCTGCGGGTCGGCGAAGGTGTCGATCCAGCGCTCGTACAAAGGGGTCATGACTTCGGCCGGGATCACCGCATTGACCCGGATCCCGTCGCCCAGCAATGAAGTGGCCCATTCGCGGGTCAACGACAGTTGCGCGCCTTTGGCGGCGGTGTAGCCGCTGGTGCCACCTTGCCCGGTGAGAGCAGTTTTGGAGCTGATATTGACGATGGCACCGCGGCTGGCCTTGAGCGCATCCACGCACAGATGGGTCATGAGGTAGTAATGGATCAGGTTCTTTTCCAGTGATTCGACAAAGGCCGAGCGCCCGGCTTCAAGACCCACGCCATCGTTGACCCCGGCGTTATTGACCAGCCCGTCGATGCGCCCGAAGCGCTGCAGCACGCTGGCGACTGCCGCGCGGCAAGCGTCTTCGTCGCGCAGTTCGACCTGCACAAACAGGCTCTGAGCCCCGCGCTGATCCAATTGTTGGGCCAGCTCATCGGATAGCGGGCTGTGGCCGAAAATAACCGGGATCGCACCTTCGTCAGCCAGCCCCAGAGTGATGGCTGCGCCGATCCCCGAGCCGCCGCCGGTCACGATAAACACCTTGTCTTGCAGATGCAGATTCATTGCGTCACTCCCTCTATGTTGTAGACGCGGCACGCCGTGCCCCCCCAGATGGCTGCGTGCTGTGACACGCTGGCGACCAGGGCGCGAGTGGCTTCGTAGTCGCTGGCCAGCAGGCACACCGGCCAGTCGGAACCGAACATCAGGCGTTCGGCACCAAACAGTTCCAGTGCGGTGTGCAGGTAGGGCGTCAGTTGTGCGCTATGCCAATCCTGCCAATGGGCTTCGGTGATCAGCCCCGACAGCTTGCAGCTGACATGGGGCAGGGCGGCCAGCGGTTCGAGCTGCTTGGCCCAGGCGGTTAAATCGGCGGCTTGCACATCGGGTTTGCCCAGGTGGTCGAGTACCAGATGGTGGCGGTCATGCTGTTGGCATAACGTGGTGACTGCACCCAGATCCCTGCCCTTGACCAACACTTCATAGACCAGCCCCCGGCGCTGCAAAGTGGCAAGGCCGCGTTGGAATTCGCTTGATTGCATAAAATCGGCCGGCGAGCTTTCGTCTTGCAACTGATGACGAAAGCCACGCAAAACCGGCCTCTGCGCCCAGCGCTCAAGTGATGGCTCAAGGTCGCGGGCACGCAGGTCGACCCAACCCACCACGGCGCGAATCCACGGGTAATGCTGCGCCAGTTGCAACAACTGATCGGTTTCGCTGGCACAGGCGCGGGCCTGCACGGCGATGCAACCGTCGAATCCGCCAGCATCGAGCAAGGGCCGCAGATCATCGGGGGTAAAGTCCTGGCGCAAACCGCTCATGTCGCGACCTATCCACGGATAGTTCGCAGCGTCATAGCGCCAGAAGTGCTGGTGTGCATCCAGCCGCAGTGCGTGTGGGGACGACATTATTGTTGTACTCCGTCCGTTTGCTTAGCCCCGGTAGCGGTACTGCTCGCGGGAGGCAGCCTTCATCTGGATCGAGAAGCCCGGTGCCTGTGGTGGCATATAGGCCGCGTTGCGTATCACGCAGGGGTCTTCGAAGTGCTCGTGCAGATGGTCGACAAATTCCACGACGCGGCCTTCGTGGGTCCCGGCGATGCACAGGTAGTCGATCATCGACAGGTGCTGCACGTATTCGCACAGGCCGACGCCGCCCGCGTGCGGGCATACCGGCAGGTTGTACTTGGCGGCCATCAGCATCACGGCCAGCACTTCATTGACCCCGCCCAGACGGCAGGCGTCGATCTGCACCACGTCTATGGCTTCACGCATGATCAGTTGTTTGAACACGATACGGTTCTGGCACATTTCGCCGGTCGCTACCTTGACCGGGCTGACGCCCAGGCGGATTTTTCGATGACCTTCGACGTCGTCCGGGCTGGTCGGCTCTTCGATAAACCACGGCTTGGCAAATGACAGTTCACGCACCCAGTCGATGGCCGCATTGACTTCCCATACCTGATTGGCGTCGATCATCAGCTTGCGGTCCGGGCCTATCACTTCGCGGGCGATGCGCACGCGGCGGATATCGTCCTGCAGGTCGTGGCCAACTTTCAATTTGATATGGGAGAAGCCCGCATCCACGGCTTCCTGACAGAGCCTGCGCAGTTTGTCATCGGCATAACCGAGCCACCCGGCCGAAGTGGTATAGCAGGGGTAGCCTTGGGCTTCGAGCAACGCCAGGCGTTCGGCCTTGCCGTGGGCGCGTTCGCGCAGCAGGGTCAGTGCTTCGGCCGGTGTGATGCAGTCAGTGATGTAGCGGAAGTCGATACAACGCACCAGTTCTTCGGGGCTCATGTCCGCCACCAGGCGCCACACCGGCTTGCCCGCGGCCTTGGCCCACAGGTCCCAGGCAGCGTTGACCACCGCGCCGGTGGCCAGGTGAATGGCGCCCTTGTCCGGGCCGATCCAGCGCAGCTGGCTGTCGCTGGTGACGTGGCGCCAGAAACGGCCCATGTCTTCGGCGATCCACTCCAGCTTCAAACCCACCAGCAGGCTGGACAGGGCCTTGATCGAGGCACAGCAGATTTCGTTGCCACGGCCTATGGTGAAGGTCAGGCCATGGCCTTCCAGGTTGGGGGTGTCGGTTTCGAGGATGACATAGGCCGCCGAGTAGTCCGGGTCCGGGTTCATCGCGTCAGAGCCGTCGAGGGATTGCGAGGTGGGGAAGCGAATGTCTTCAATCCGTACGGCAGTAATAGTGGTCATGGTGCAGCTCCCTGTCAGTCGGCATTCACGGTGCGTTGCTGTTGTTCGCCCAGCCCGCTGATGCCCAGGCGCATGGTCTGGCCGGCACGCAGGTATACAGGTTCGGGCTTGATACCCAGGCCGACGCCCGGCGGGGTGCCGGTGGAAATCACATCCCCCGGTTGCAGGCTCATGAACTGGCTGAGGTAGCTGATGATTTTCGGGATCTGGAAAATCATCGTGCGGGTGTTGCCGTTCTGGTAGCGATGGCCGTCCACTTCCAGCCACAGGTCGAGCTGGTGCGGATCGGCGATTTCGTCGCGGGTCACCAGCCACGGCCCCAGTGGGCCGAAGGTGTCGCAGCCTTTGCCTTTGTCCCAGGTGCCGCCCAGCTCCAGCTGGAACTCACGCTCGGAGACGTCGTTGATCACGCAATAACCGGCGACGTGCTCAAGGGCCGCGCTTTCGCTGATATAGCGACCGCCTTTGCCGATAACCACACCCAGCTCGACTTCCCAGTCGGTTTTGCGCGAATTGCGCGGGATTTCGACGTTGTCGTTGGGGCCTACGATGGCGCTGGTCCATTTGCTGAACACCACAGGTTCGGCGGGGATGGCGGCACCGGTTTCGGCAGCATGGTCGGCGTAGTTAAGGCCGATGCAGATAAATTTGCCGACCTGGCCAACGCAGGCGCCGATACGGGGGCAGCCCTCAACCAGTGGCAGGGTCGACGGGTCGATATCTTGCAGGCGGGCAATGCTTTCGGGGCTCAGGGTTTGGCCTGCGATGTCTGCGACCACTGCGGACAAATCACGCAGTTGGCCATTGTTGTCGAGCAGGGCAGGGCGTTCCTGGCCTTTGTCACCGTAGCGCAGCAGTTTCATAAACAATCCTTTTTTGGGGAGGGGCAGGCTTGTTGTGGGAGCGGGCTTGCTCGCGATGGCATCAGCGCGATTATCCTGATACACCGCAGCGATCCAATCGCGAGCAAGCCCGCTCCCACAAGAGCAAAGTCAAAAGCGGTGGAGTTAGTTGCTCCAGCCGCCATCAATGATTTGTGCCGTGCCGGTGGTGAAACCGCTGGCACTTGAGCCCAGGTACAGCGCCAGCTGGGCAATTTCTTCGGCGGTGCCGATGCGGCCCATGGGCTGGCGGGCGGCAAAGGCGGCATACACCTCGTCCACGCTGCGGCCTTCGCGTTCGGCCTGTTCACGGATACGCTGGCGCAGCGAAGGGGAGTCGACGGTGCCGGGGCAGATGGCGTTGCAGCGGATGTTCTGGCTGACAAAATCAGCCGCCACCGAACGGGTCAGGCCAATCACCGCGCCCTTGCTGGCGCAGTAGGCAAAACGGTTGGGCACGCCTTTGACGCTGGAGGCCACCGAGGCCATGTTGATGATCGAACCGCCGCCGTTGCCCAGCATGCCCGGCAAGAAAGCGCGGATCATGCGGTACATGGCGGTCACGTTGAGGTCCAGGGCGAAGCTCCAGTCCTTTTCTTCGCATTCCAGAATAGTGCCGCTGTGCACCACGCCCGCGCAGTTGAACAGCACATCCAGCGGGCCCAGTTGTTTGGCCAGGTGCTCGATGGCGGCGGCATTGGTGACGTCTAAAATATGTGTGTGCGCGCCTTCAAGGGCGTCGAGGGCGCCAGCATTGATGTCGGCGGCGAAGACTTCGGCACCGGCGGCGAGGTATGCCTGGACGGTGGCCTGGCCAATCCCCTGCGCAGCGGCAGTGATCAGCACACGTTTGCCGGAAAGATCCATGGGTGCTCCGTAACGATGTCATTGTTATTATTTTTGGCCCAATGGTCAGGCCATTTAAGGCGTAGCAAATGGCAAAACGACACAAGTTCAGGGATAAGGTTTGCTATGATCGCTTTACCGTATCCATCCAATGGTCAGGCCATTGGGCCTTTTGTAGCATGCACCTCAAGCTTCAACAAGCGTCTTTTTTTGCCCCAAGTGCTTGTCGAATGCTGTCCAAACCAGAGTTTATTTCCTGATGCCATTTCAAGTTATTGATAACCAACGGCTTTATCGGCAGATCGCCGATCAGCTGCGCGCCCTGATCGACAGCGGTGAATTTCCGCCGGGCAGCCGCTTGCCGGCTGAGCGTGAACTGGCCAAGTTGCTGGGTGTAAGTCGCGCCTCGGTGCGCGAGGCGATGATTGCGCTGGAAGTCATAGGGCTGGTGGATGTACGCGTCGGCAACGGGGTATTGGTCTGTGAGCCGCCAGTGCAAGCGGTGTCAGATGAACCGGTAATGGCCCAGGCTACGCGCAACCAGTGGAAAGAACTGGACCCTGAGCTGAACCTTGAAATCGACTTCAATGCCGAGATTCCACCGTTCGCGCTGTTGCAGGCCCGTCGCCTGATTGAACCCGAAGCTGCGGCGCTGGCGGCGATCAATGCCAGTGACGAGGAGTTGGCGGGCATCCGCGAAGCTTTTGAACGCAACGTCCAGGACAACCGCGAAGGTTCCCACACCCACCCCGGTGACCGCCTGTTCCATATCCGCATTGCCCAGGCCTCGGACAACCCGGCCTATGCCCTGATGATCCAGCATCTGCTCGGCCATCGTTACGGCAGCATGTTCCAGCGTCTGCAAAACCACTACACCCCGCAGGATATGACCCACCGCTCGGAACATGAGCACCGCCGTGTCCTGCAAGCGCTGGAGCAGCACGATGCGCCCGCAGCACGGCAGGCGATGGCCGAGCATCTGGATGAAGTGATCCGTATTTTCAGCCGCAGCGCGCGTTGACCTTCAGTTGCCCAGCGGGCGGAAATGGGATTATTCCTACATTTATGGGGATTTTTTCCTAGGTGAATATCTAGCTGCGCTCGGGATAATTGACCTACACCGTTTCTCGATGGGCAATCTTAATGTCAGGCCATTCCCTGCGTATCCTGATTCTGGAAGATGACAGCTTCCAGCGTGCCGTTGCGGTGCGCATGTTTCAATCCCTTGGCTGTCATGACGTGTTTGAGGCCAGTGACGGCAGCCAGGCGCTGGCGGTCCTTCAGCAAGTGGGGGCCGTGGATATTGCCGTATGCGATTTGCAGATGGATGGTATGGACGGCCTGGCGTTTTTGCGTCGCGTGGGCAGGTCGGGGCAAGTCCGGTCGATCATTATCAGCAGTGCGCTGTCAGCCGATTTGCTAACTGCCGCACACCAGCTCATTGCCCTGTTGGGTCTTGAGTTACTGGGTGATGTCGGCAAACCGTTGTATGCCGATGTGCTGCATCCTCTGTTGCACAAGTACCAAAGCACCTGCACGGTCGAGCCTGTGTCGGGCAACACGCTGCCACTGGCTTGCGAGGACGAGGTACGCCAGGCTCTGGCCCTGCAGCAATTGCAGGCCTGGTATCACCCCAAGTTCAATATGCAAACCGGCGAAGTGAGTGGTGTCGAGGTGCTCTGCCGTTGGCTGCACCCCAGTAAGGGCGTATTGCCGCCGGCGATATTTATCCCGGTGCTGGAGCGTTGCGGATTGCTGGACGAGTTGTTGTTTACCCAACTGGATCAGGCGTTGAGCCTGCAAGAGCAAGCCCGGGGCCGGGGTTATCCCTTGAACATGGCGTTCAACCTGCAAGCGGCGCAACTGGCCAACAGTCAGCTGACTTATACCCTCAAGGGGATTCTGACCCGTCATGTCACACCGGGCTCCAGGTTGACCTTTGAATTGACTGAAACCGGTCTGCTGCAAGCGCCGGCCGCCAGCCTGGAGAATCTGGTGCGCCTGCGCATGATGGGCTGCCGGTTATCAATTGACGATTTTGGTGCCGGGTTTTCCTCACTGCAACGGCTGTGTCAGTTGCCATTCAACGAAATCAAGCTGGACGGCGAATTTGTCTACAACCTGGAGCATGAACCCCGTTGCGCAGCCGTGATCGACAGCACCCTGGCCCTGGGTAAAGCCTTGGGTATGTCGGTGGTTATCGAAGGGATTGAAACCGAGGCCCAGTGCCAGCGTTTGCTGGCCATGGGGTGTGTTGAAGGGCAGGGTTACTGGTTTGCGCGGCCCATGAGCGGGCAGGACTTGCTGCACTGGTTACAGCAACGTGAAGCGAGCCCTGCCTTTGCCGCTGCTAGTTGAAGGTGTAGGGCGTCAGGGCAGTGGGGTCGATATTCTGCTCGACTTTGACCAGTGCATCCTTGAGCGGGCAGAGCAGGCCTGCGCTGGTTTTGCGGCAGTTCCCGGCGCTCTGGAAGTCACTTTTGAGGGGTTTTTGTGTGCCGGTCAGCTGGGTCAGGTTGCGGATCTGATCCATTGACTGGGCCTCAAAGGCGATGCGCAAAAAGTACTCGCCGGTTTTGACTTCCCGGTAACGCTCGAACTGCAAGGTACCCACGGGCGGGATATTGTTGGCGATGTAATCTCCCTGCTTCCAGCCGAAGCCGAGCATGGTGCGCAGGTAAGAGATATTGGTGTCGTGAGCCACCAGCAGCATCAGCGGTACGTCCGGCGGGGTGCCTGGCCCGTCCTTTTGCCCCAGCGGGGTGCCCTGCTTGAGTTCCAGGGCAATCTGGTTCATCAGCTCGGAGGCGCCGCGACTGGCGATATAGGGGATATCGTTGAGGTAGTCGTACTTGGCCTTGGTCAGCACCATCAGACTCGACACCTCGGCGGCGGTACGGGCGTTGCCGAATGCTACCTTGTCCAGTGGCAGCCCCTGGCTGTATTCCAGGCGGAACACTTCACCCATATTGGCGCCCGCGCTCAGGCCCTTGATCGCGAAACGGCCTTTGGCGTTTTGCTCCAGTATCCAGTCCTGTTTGCCGTAGGAACAATCGGTGGCGGGAAGGCAGACCACCTCCCTGAGTTTTTCTTCAAAGGGCTTGTAGCGTGCCTGTGCGGCTTCGACGCTGCCGCCCAGGGCCTTGAGGATTTCGGCTTTGGCCTTGACCGGGTCGAGAGCGGCAAAGGGCATTTCATTGGCCTGAAACAGGGCATCCTGCTTGCCACTGACATAGCCCGGTTGCAGGCCGCAGCCGGGGAACATGCCGTCGAGCAGGGCCTGGGCCGTGGCCTTGGTACGTTGCAGGGGGCTTGCGTGTATCAGCAACTGGCTGGCATCCGGACAACCTTGGGGGATCAAACCGGCGGCCCGCAGCACTTCGCCACGGTAGCGGCCCATTTCCACCGCGCCGGTGTAGCCGTGGCCGGTGAGGTTGCCAAAGGGCACCAACCAGGTCGGCCATTTGCGTTGGGTGACCGAGGTCAGCAGCTTTTCATTGGACTCGGTAGGCGGGCGCACTCCGTGGCGGCTGACCTGCACGACTTTATCCAGTACATAACCGTCGCTGGTGGGCGTCTGGGCCAAGGCTGCGGGGCTGAACAGGCTGGCCAGCAACAGGCCGGTATAAAGCGGGGGCAGCGTCTTCATCGATCTTCCTTTGGTCTTCCTGACTGGGTGGGCGAAGAGTCTAGTCGGCAAATAAGACAAACGCCGAGCTCCGTAGCAGCTGCCGAAGGAACGAGGCTGCGTCCGGCGGCGAAGCCGTCGTGAAATCAGGCACTGCGGTGTGCCAGTCGAACCTTGCTCTCAGTATTTACGACGACTACGTCGCCGGACGCAGCCTCGTTCCTTCGGCAGCTGCTACGGGAGGTTCACTGTTTTCGCGAGATTTGTGCGGTGCTCGCTTGAAATTCCGAACAGGCAGTGCGTATTTTGTAGCCATTGCCCACCGCGGGCTGCACAACAACAAGGACAGTGGCATGACAAGCGATGGCCAGGGCTCACTCGCACAGCGATTGGCGGGTATTGATGAAGTTGAGTGTGTCACCCCCGATCTCAACGGCGTGCCCCGCGGCAAGGTGATGACCGCTGCCGGGTTCCTTGAAGGCCGGCGCCTGCAGATGGCCCGTGGGGTGCTGCTGCAATGCATCATGGGCGGCTACCCCGAATCGCGCTTTTATGGCAGCGAGGACGGTGACCTGGCATTGGTGCCAGACCTCACCCGGCTTTATCGCCTGCCCTGGAGCCAGCAACCCCGGGCCCTGGCCATTTGTGATGCCGATGAGCTCAGCGGTGAAAGCTCGCGGCTGTCGACCCGCGGCCAGTTGAAGGCGGTGATCGCCCGCTACGCGGCTCGGGGGCTCGCACCGGTGGTCGCGACCGAGCTGGAGTTCTTTGTGTTTGCGCCCAACCCCGATCCGGCTCAACCGTTCCGCCCGCCCGTGGGCCTGGATGGGCGCCGCGAAGACGGTTTTTCGGCGTTCAGCATCAGTTCCAACAACGGCTTGCGGCCTTTTTTCACTGAGGTGTACCAGTGCATGGCGGCACTGGGCTTGCCCCGTGACACCTTTATGCATGAGATGGGTGTCAGTCAGTTTGAGATCAACCTGCTGCACGGCGATCCGTTGTTGCTGGCCGATCAGACTTTTCTATTCAAGCACCTGCTCAAGGAAGTCGCCCTCAAACATGGCCTGAACGTGGTATGCATGGCCAAGCCGCTGGCGCACACGGCCGGCAGTTCGATGCATATTCATCAGAGCGTGGTCGAGGCGGCCAGCGGGCGTAACCTGTTCAGCGACGAGGCGGGGCAGCCGACAGCCACCTTCCGCCATTTTATCGGCGGGCAGCAGGCGGGCATGGCGGACTTTACCGCGCTGTTTGCGCCGAACGTGAATTCCTATCAGCGTTTGTTCCACCCTTATGCGTCGCCCAACAATGCTTGCTGGTCGCACGACAACCGCTCCGCGGGCTTGCGCATTCCGGCCAGCTCGCCTGCAGCGCGGCGGGTTGAAAACCGCTTGCCGGGGGCTGATGCCAACCCGTACCTGGCAATTGCCGCCAGCCTCGCGGCAGGGTTGTATGGCATCGAGCGAGGGCTTGAACCGAGTGCTGCGATCCAGGGTGAGTTCCAGGTGCCCGAGGCGCTGACATTGCCCTGTACCTTGCACGCGGCACTGGCACGCCTTGCCCGTAGTGAAATGGCGATTGAACTGTTCGGCACTGAGTTCATCGAAGGTTACGTTGCGTCCAAGACGCTGGAACTGACCAGCTTCCATGACGAAATCACGCCTTGGGAACGTCGCGTTCTCGCGGCTCAGGCTTGACCGTTTAAATCTGTGGCGCCGGGCCTGTTCCCGGTGGCAGACACAAGGAGCCGTACGGAAAGCCAATGCACCAGATCTGGAAGTCCTTTAGAGCGTTGTATTTTGCCTCGCTGATGATGTTGATCGGCTCCGGCCTGTTGAGTACTTATCTGGCGCTGCGCCTGGCAGCGGACAATGTCGACGGCCTGTGGATCGGCGCGCTGATGGCGGCCAACTATTTTGGCCTGGTGCTGGGTGGCAAGATCGGCCACCGGCTGATTGCCAGGGTTGGACATATTCGTGCCTACGCCACGTGCGCCGGTATCGTCGGTGCGGCGGTGTTGTGTCACGGGCTGACGGACTGGCTGCCGATCTGGCTGCTGCTGCGGGTGATCGTCGGTCTGGGCATGATGTGCCAGTACATGGTCATCGAAAGTTGGCTTAACGAGCAGGCCGAGGCCAGGCAGCGCGGCGTGGTGTTCAGCCTTTACATGATCGCCTCCTATCTGGGCCTGGTGCTTGGGCAATTGATCTTGGCGGTTCACCCGCAGCTCGGTCTCGAGCTGCTGATGGTTGTGGCCTTGTGTTTTGCCTTGTGCCTGGTGCCTGTGGCCATGACTCGGCGTATTCACCCGGCGCCTTTGCACCCGGCGCCGATGGACCCGAAATTTTTTATCAAACGTGTGCCGCAGTCGTTGATTGCGGTGATGGGCGCGGGTTTGCTGGTGGGCTCGTTTTACGGTCTGGCACCGCTCTACGCATCGCAGCAAGGGCTGTCTACCGAGCTGGTCGGCTTGTATATGGGTAGCTGCATTTTTGCAGGCTTGCTGGTGCAGTGGCCGTTGGGCTGGTTGTCCGATGGCTATGACCGGCCATTGCTGATCCGTATTTTCGCCGGCTTGCTGGCGGTGGCTGCGTTGCCGTTGGCGATCTTGCCGGCGGTGCCCATGCAGGTACTGTTTATAGCCGGTTGCCTGGCGGCTTTGCTGCAATTTTGCATCTATCCGCTGGCGGTGGCCTTTGCCAACGACCATATCGAGCCGGAGCGTCGTGTGTCGCTGACGGCCATGCTGCTGGTGACCTATGGCGTGGGCGCAAGCGTGGGGCCGTTGGTGGCGGGGGTGCTGATGAAGCTGTTTGGCAGCCAGATGCTTTATGGGTTTTTCAGCGTGGCGGGGTTGATCCTGGTATGGCGGATTCGCCCGAATGCGGTGACCAACCTGCACCAGGTCGACGATGCGCCGCTCCATCACGTGGCCATGCCCGACAGCATGTCCAGCTCACCGCTGGTCGCCGCCCTTGACCCGCGGGTGGATGAGCAGGTGGTGCAGGAGCAAATGGTGCAGGAGCCGGTTGTGCAGGAGCCGGTGGATGAGGTTGAGACCGGGTCGCCGGATACACCCTCACCCCAGCCCTCTCCCGGAGGGAGAGGGAGCTAGAGGCAAAAGCAGGTCTGCGTAGCGCCACCCATCAGTCCCCTCTCCCTTTGGGAGAGGGTTAGGGTGAGGGGGCTTTTAGTAATCATCGTCTTTATCGAACTGGCGCGCCTCGCGCTGCAGTTGATAGACAAACCGCTCGACCTGGCGCTGCACTGCGCCGCTGATATTGTGAAAGCGCATCCCGGCAAAGGTGATATTCAGGCGCTCTTCAAAGTGCAGATAGCGCAACTCCACCGGCGTCGACATCAGGCCGAACGGCAGGTCGGCGCTGAAGCGCTCATACACCTGGCCCAGTTGCATGCCCTGGCTGATATCCCCCTCAAAGCGCAATTTGCAGCCGGTTGCCGAAACGTCCAGCAACTTGCCCTTGATCGGGGCCTTGAGCTTGTCACCCGCTACTTGCACATTGACCAGATTGGCCAGCCGCAGGGCCGCTCGAAACGCATTGCGGCGCTGGTGGTACACCACTTCGCGGGGTAAGGCGCCGCGATAGCAACGGTGGTCATGGCTGTCATCGATGGTCAGCGGTGTGGTGCATTCCCAGGCGATGCGCACGCCATCATGGAAACCCTCAACCTTGAACGGCACTCCCGCTTCAAGAAATCGCTCACCGTCACGGGGGATCATTTCGTCCAGGGCCATGGCGTTGCTCTCGCGATTGACATCCACCACATAGCTCTGGAAACGCTGAGTGCGGTCCTGGAAAGTAATGATCAGCGGGTCATGGCTCTCTTGCAGCATCCGCAAGTTGGAGGCAATTTCCAACGGCGTGGTGAGCACCTTTGGTGGTTGCGGAGCATCTTGGGCGTCGAACACGTTTGATCAATCTCCAGACAAAATACAGCGACACGCAAAAGATGGGCATTCTGCCATCATGTTGTGTGTCTCGCTACATACGGTGGGTACGCGGGCTCAAGCCTGGCTGTAGGCGCGGTGCCGGTTGAGCATCGAGGTGGTGCCGCGTGCGTCATACAGCGACGGGGCTTCGCCGCCATGCAGGATGCGCAACTGATTGGCGGTGATCGCCTGCTGGGTCTGGATCGACTGGCCATTGAGCAGGTTGGCAGCCTGGCATTGGCCCAGCAGCTGGTTCAGCACATCGCTTTGGCTGAGCAGTTGTGCGCCCACGCTGGAATGGCTGGCCAGGCTTTCGAGACCGCTGCGGTTGGTGGCCAGACCAAGGCTGGCGAGAATTTCGCTGCGTCTGCGGCCATGTTGCTCAAGCAAAATGATCAGCGACTGTTTACGCGCCAGAATGTTTTCCAGCACCTGCATGTCGCGGCCTTTAAGGGCGATGGATTCGTCCTGCAACAGGCCGAGCAATTGCTCGGCGGGGGCGAGGTCATCGTTGATCAGTTGCAGTAAATTTTCGTCGTGCATAACGGGCTCGGGGAGTTAAGCGTCCATAAGCCTGCACCGGCCGTGGGGCCTAGCGCTGGGCTTCCATGTCTAGCAGTTTACTGGCGACCCGGTTGCTGTCGACTTTGTAGCTGCCATCGGCGATGGCCTGTTTAAGCTCGGCCACGCGACTTTTGTCGACTGCAGGTTGGTCACGCAACGAGTCGCTGATCTTCTGCAACTGTTGAGCCTCTTGGCTGAGGTGTACAGATTCCCCGCTTGGGGCGCTGACGCTGGTTTGCTCAGGGCTGTTTGCCGGGGCCGCTTGCGTGGCGCTGCCGGTTTCCTGGCTGGCATTGCTGCGCGTACTGCCGGCCAAGGGCGGGGCGCTGTTGAGACGACTGAAGTCGATGACCATAACGAAAAACCTCGGGGTATTTGGACGCTTGCCATGTTTTCGGCCATACCCGGAAAAACTTTAGGCTCGATTAATCATAGCTTCACACAGAACTGTACTGATCTGCGTCAAACCACAGTGTAGGAAAGTCGCGAGACTGATGCCAACTTTCCTACAATGCCACTTCTACTTGCCCGGGTGCCGTCACCCTGGCGCGGATAACACGTTTGGAATTCAGGTTTTTTACCCGGATTTGCTCACTGAGGCCACCGTCTGACAGGGCTTCTCCGGGCATCTTGACACTTAAAGAGCCGCTGCGGGCGCTGATGACCACATGATCACCCTTGCGCACGGTGGCTGCCTGTTCCAGATGGGTGAGGGTCAGCACTTGATCGGTCACCATCGGGCGCAGCAGTTTCTGACCAACGGCCAGCTCTGTGGCGGTCAGATAACCCTGGCTGATCAGGCTGACATCGCGTTCGCGCAGGGTCACGTCGGGGTAGTCGATAACCATGCCGCGCTTGAGCGGGTGGTTGACGGTGACCACGTCGCGAAACAGTTTGACCTGGGCCGGCACGAAGATGGTCCACGGCGACAGCCCTTCGCAGCGTACACGCACGATCACGCGGCCCATGGGTTGCGCCGGACTTTCGAGTGAGGCTGTCAATTCCTTGTCGCAATGGGCCAGCCGTAAACGCGGGTCGAGGTTGTTGACCTGGATCTGGTATCGGCCCTCGGTCTGGCTGGTGGCCAGGTAGTCTTCAACCGTGAATTCAAGAAAGCCCTGGGTCACGCCGATAAGCTGTTCAGGCGATGTAAACGCGTCAGCCCTGCTATAAGTGCTGAGTGCAAGCAAAGTGCCCGCCGCCAGCAGCCGCAGAGTCTGTGGGAAAAGTCGGTGGCAGGAATTTGTCGTTTTGGCGTTCATGGTCGATAAAAAGCAAGCCCCGTGCCGTTTATGGCGTACAGGGGGTGAAACTTGAAGTATTTAAGAGGAGCTGAGTATGGCCGGAGTGATGGATGCGGTTAACCAGCGCACTCAACTGGTGGGGCAAAACCGCCTGGAGCTGTTGCTGTTTCGTCTGGATGGGCCACAGCTCTACGGGATCAATGTGTTCAAGGTTCGCGAGGTGCTGCAATGCCCCAAGCTGACCCTGATCCCCAAGTCGCACCCGGTGGTGTGTGGGGTGGCGAGTATTCGCGGCGCGACCATTCCGATTCTCGATCTGGCGATGGCCACCGGCGCGGGTGCCTTGAAAGATCAAAGCAACCCCTTTGTGATCATCACCGAGTACAACACCAAGACCCAGGGCTTTCTGGTGCGTTCAGTGGAGCGTATCGTCAATATGAACTGGGAAGATATTCATCCGCCGCCCAAGGGCACCGGTCACGACCATTACCTGACGGCCGTGACCCGTATGGACGAGCAACTGGTCGAAATCATCGACGTGGAAAAGGTGCTGGCAGAAGTTTCGCCATCGTCTGAAACCATCAGCCAGGGCGTGGTGGATGTTGAAACCCAAAGCAAGGCGCTGTCATTGCGGGTGCTGACCGTCGACGATTCGTCGGTGGCGCGCAAGCAGGTTGCCCGTTGCCTGCAATCAGTGGGTGTTGAAGTGGTGTCGCTGAATGACGGCCGTCAGGCGCTGGACTACCTGCGCAAGCTGGTGGACGAGGGCAAGAGCCCGTCTGAAGAGTTTCTGATGATGATCTCGGATATCGAGATGCCGGAAATGGACGGCTACACGCTTACAGCTGAAATCCGCAACGACCCGCGGATGCAAAACTTGCACATCATTCTGCATACTTCGTTGTCCGGGGTATTCAATCAGGCGATGGTCAAAAAAGTCGGTGCCGATGACTTTTTGGCCAAGTTCCGCCCTGATGACCTGGCAACCCGGGTAGTTGACCGGATCAAAGCAGCAGACCACAGCTAGGGGCGCAGCCCTTGGCGGTCAAAACGATTTAAGAGGCAGGATCATTTGTCGACGGCTAATTTGGATTTTGAACAGTTCCGGGTATTCCTGGAAAAAGCCTGTGGCATTTTGCTGGGTGAAAACAAGCAGTACCTGGTCTCCAGCCGCCTTAACAAACTGATGGAGCAGCAGGGCATCAAGTCGTTGGGCGAGCTGATTCAACGCATCCAGGCTCAGCCGCGCAGCGGGCTGCGCGAGCAGGTGGTCGATGCCATGACGACCAACGAAACCCTGTGGTTTCGCGATACCTACCCCTTCGAAGTACTGAAAAATAAAGTGCTGCCGGAGCAGATCAAGGCCAATCCGGGGCAGCGCCTGCGTATCTGGTCGGCTGCCTGCTCGTCGGGGCAGGAGCCGTTTTCGCTGTCGATGGCGATTGACGAGTTCGAACGCAGCAACCTTGGGCAACTGAAAGCGGGCGTGCAGATTTTTGCCACCGATCTGTCAGCGCAGATGCTCAACACCTGTCGTACCGGCGAGTACGACAACCTGGCCATTGGCCGTGGGCTGTCGCCGGAGCGCCTGCAGCGCTATTTCGACCCCAAGGGGCCGGGGCGCTGGGTGATCAAGGCGCCGATCAAGAACCGGGTGGAGTTTCGCCCATTCAACTTGCTGGACAGCTACGCCAGTTTTGGCAAGTTCGACATCGTGTTTTGCCGCAACGTGCTGATCTACTTCTCGGCCGAAGTGAAAAAAGACATCCTGCTGCGTATTCACAGCACCTTGAAGCCGGGCGGGTATCTGTTCCTGGGCGCTTCTGAAGCGCTAAACGGGTTGCCGGACCATTACCAGATGGTGCAATGCAGCCCGGGGATCATCTACCAGGCGAAATAAAATCCGCGTGGCTCCTTGTAGCCGCTGAGGAGCGCAGCGAGGCTGCGATCGATTGCGCAGCGATCGCAAAACCTGAAACCGCGGTTTGCCTGACAAACCTCGTGGGTTGATATTGTGCGGCCGCTTCGCGCCCGATCGCAGCCTCGCTGCGCTCCTCAGCGGCTACACGGCATTACAGGCGGCAGAAAAACGGCACTCAGCGGTCAAGCGTTGCCGCTTTTCTGCCATTGCCGCCTTCCACCTCCCGGCAAACCCTTGTGTTGCGGGGCTGTAAAAACTGGCACGGGGTTTGCTCTATCTCTGCCATGTAGAACCTGAATCACATTCTCAGGTCAGCCCACAAAGGTTTTTCGACATGAGCATCAGCTTCGATAAAGCGCTTGGTATCCATGAGCAGGCCCTTGGCTTTCGCGCCCAGCGTGCAGAAGTTCTGGCCAACAACATCGCCAACGCCGACACCCCGAACTACAAGGCTCGGGATCTGGACTTTGCCTCTGTGCTCGCGGCACAAAGTGACAAAACCCAGAACGGCACTTTTGCGCTCAACAAGACCAATACCCGCCATATCGAAGCCCAGGGCCTGAGCAGTGGCGACGAGTCGCTGCTGTACCGCACGCCGATGCAGCCATCCATCGACCAGAACACCGTGGACGCTCAGCTTGAGCAGTCGAACTATGCAGAGAATGCGGTCAACTTCCAGGCCAGCTTCACCCTGCTTAACAGCAAATTCAAAGGGCTGATGTCGGCCCTGCGCGGGGAGTAATCCATGTCTCTATCCAGTGTTTTCAATATTGCCGGTAGCGGCATGAGTGCCCAGACCACGCGCCTGAACACCGTGGCCAGCAACATTGCCAACGCCGACACGGTGTCGTCGAGCATCGACCAGACCTACCGCGCCCGCCACCCGGTGTTTGCCACCCTGTTTCAAGGCGCGCAAGGCAGCAGCGGCGATTCGCTGTTCCAGAACCAGGACGCCGCCGGGCAAGGCGTGCAGGTGTTGGGCGTGGTTGAAGACCAGAGCGAATTGCAGGCCCGCTACGAGCCTAACCATCCTTCTGCCGACGCCAAGGGCTACGTGTATTACCCCAACGTCAACGTGGTTGAAGAAATGGCCGACATGATTTCCGCCAGTCGTTCGTTCCAGACCAACGCCGAGCTGATGAATACCGCCAAAACCATGATGCAGAAGGTCCTGACCCTCGGTCAGTGATAAGGGGCGAAGCAAATGAGTGTGACCGATTCCACCAGCGGCTTGACCCTTAACCAGGTGCTCGCCAACTCCGCCCAGGCCAAGACCACGGACACCAGCCTGGCGGCGGCTTCCAAGGCCGTGTCCGGCAGCACGTCGCTGGGCAAGGATGCGTTCCTGCAATTGCTGGTCACCCAGCTGAAAAACCAGAACCCGCTGGACCCCCAGGACAACACGGCGTTCGTTGCGCAACTGGCGCAGTTCAGCAGCCTGGAAGGCATCACCACGCTCAACGACACAGTCAATTCCATCTCCGGCAACTTCCAGTCCTCGCAGGCGTTGCAGGCCTCGTCGCTGGTGGGGCGTTCGGTGATCGTGCAGACCGGCGAAGCCTATGTGGATCCGGCCAGCGACAAGCCCTTCAACGGTACCGTGGTGGTCAAGGACGCTGACTCCAAGCCCGTCATCAGCATTACCGATGCCGATGGTGAAGTGGTGCGCACCATTGAGATGGGCACCCAGAAAGCAGGCAATGCGGACTTTACCTGGGACGGCAAGGACGACCAGGGCGTGCTGCTGGACAAGGGCTCCTACACCTTCACCGCCTCCAGCAAAACCGACACCGGCACCACGGCGCTCACCACCTACCTGCCCGCCACGGTCAACAGTGTGACGCTGAGCAAGACCGGTGGTGAAATCATGCTCAACCTCGCAGGCCTGGGCAGCATTGGTATATCCAAAGTCCAGACCATTGGCCTCTAAGCCGACTCATACGCCTCAAGGAGAGAAACATGTCATTCAATATCGGCCTTAGCGGCCTCTATGCGGCGAACAAGCAGCTCGATGTGACCGGCAACAACATCGCCAACGCCGCGACCACCGGTTTCAAGGCCTCGCGTGCAGAGTTTGCGGACATTTACTCGGCCAGCAAGCTGGGCACCGGCAGCAAGACCATCGGCAGTGGCGTGAACCTGGCAGCGGTCTCGCAGAACTTTGGTCAGGGCTCGGTCAACAACACCGGCAACCTGCTGGACATGGGCATCCAGGGCAGCGGCTTTTTCGTGCTCAGCGACAACGGCTCCCTGAGTTACACCCGCGCCGGTACATTCAAGGCCGACAAAGACGGTTTCGTCACCAGCTCTGATGGCACTGCGCGCTTGCAGGGCTATGGCGTGGATGCCAACGGCAATATCGTCAACGGTGTGCTGACCGACCTGCGCATCGACACCTCGAACCTGGCGCCCAAGGCGACGGGCTCGGTAACGTCAGAGATCAACCTGAACTCCAGCTCCGATGCGATTGATCAGAGCAAGATCCCGTTCGATCCGAACGAATCCACCAGCTACACCAAAAAATTCAGCACCATGGTCTATGACACCCAGGGCAACTCGCACCCGATGGATCAGTACATGGTCAAGACCGGTGGCAACACTTGGAGCACCTACACCCTGATCGATGGCCGCAACCCAGATGGCACGCCAGTGTCGGGTGATGGCGCAGTAGCGCCGGAGCCTTCAACCATGACGTTTGACTCGGCCGGCGGGCTGACCGGTGTCACGCAGCCCGATCCGGTTAAAGATCAACTGGAAAACACGCTGGTCGTCAGCGGCTGGAAGCCGGGTGCCATGATCAACGGCAAGTGGGACACCAACGGCGCCGAGGCCAAGCCAGGTGGCATCGTCATCAATATGGCCAAAACCACCCAGTACAACACCGACTCTTCGCGCAACCCGCCGACCCAGGACGGCTACGCTACCGGCCAGATCAACAACCTGACCATCGACGGTTCGGGCGTGATGTTTGCCAACTTCAGCAACAACCAGAGCCGCGCCATTGGCCAGATCTCCCTGGCCAGCTTTACCAACGAGCAAGGCCTGCAACCGGTGGGCGGTACTGCCTGGAAAGAGACCTACGCTTCGGGCGTGGCGGGCTACGATGCACCGAAGATAGGTACCTTGGGCGCCATTCAGTCCAACTCGCTGGAAGACTCCAACGTCAACCTGACCAACGAGCTGGTGGACCTGATCAAAGCCCAGAGCAACTACCAGGCCAACGCCAAAACCATCTCGACCCAAAGCACCATCATGCAGACCATCATTCAGATGACGTGATAGGTGATTGAATTACAGAAGGCCCCGGCATTTGCATGCCCGGGGCCTTTTGCTTTTCGTAGCAGCTGCCGAAGGCTGCGTCCGGCGGCGAAGCCGTCGTAAAGTCAGGCAACTCGCTGTACCTGGTTAAGCGGGGTGCACAAGTTTTACGACTGCTGCGTCGCAGTGGCGCACAAAACCGAACGCAGCCTCGCTCCGCTCGTCAGCTGCTACGGGATTCGGCTTGTCCAGTGAACTCAACCTGCTCCGGTACCCGCGTCATCAAAACCTTGCCGGCGCGGATCGATACCCGCGCCTTGGCCTGGCGGCGCACCGCTTCGTAATCACTTTCGGCATCCAGCACCACCAGGTTCGCCGGGCGACCCACTGCAATGCCGTATCCTTCACCCAGGTTCAGCGTACGCGCACTGTTGTCAGTGACCAGGTCCAGGCTACGCGCCAGGTCTTCAAACCCCATCATGTGGCAGATATGCAGGCCGGCATCCAGCACCCGTAAAATATTGCCGTTACCCAGCGGATACCACGGGTCCTTGATCGAGTCCTGACCAAAGCACACGTTCATCCCGGCACGGTCGATTTCGGCCACCCGGGTGACGCCACGGCGTTTCGGGAAGGTGTCAAAACGACCCTGCAAGTGGATGCTTTCGGTCGGGCACGAGACAAAGTTGATCTTTGATGCCTTGAGCAAACGGAACAGTTTCGAGCAGTAGGCATTGTCATACGAACCCATGGCTGTGGTGTGGCTGGCGGTCACCCGGCTGCCCATGCCGCGTACCCGTGCTTCTTCGGCCAGCACTTCAAGAAAGCGCGAATGCGGGTCGTCGGTTTCATCGCAATGCACATCCACCAGGCAGCCGGTGCGCTCGGCCAGGTCCATCAGGAACTTGATCGAGCTGACGCCTTGTTCACGGGTGTTTTCAAAGTGCGGAATGCCCCCCACCACATCGGCGCCCAGTTCTACGGCGAGGGTCATCAGCTCGCGGCCACCCGCGTAGGACTCGATGCCTTCCTGGGGGAACGCAACGATTTGCAGGTCAATCAGGTGGCGAGCCTCATCGCGTACTTCAATCATGGCCCGCAAGGCAGCCAGCGTCGGATCGGTCACATCGACATGGGTGCGCACATGCTGAATGCCATGCTCGGCCAGCATTCGGATAGTGGCGTGGGCCCGCTGCTTGGTGTCTTCATGGGTGATGGTTTCCTTGCGCTGGGCCCAGCGTTCGATGCCCTCGAACAGGGTGCCGCTAAGGTTCCACTCGGGCTGGCCTGCCGTCAGGGCTGCGTCCAGATGAATATGGGGCTCCACAAATGGCGCGATCAGCAACTGGCCGCGGGCGTCGATATCGCCGGCTTGCGCAGGTATATGCGCAGATTGCAGGGTAATGGCGCTGATCTGTGCACCCTCACACGTGATCGTGTGCAGGCCCGGGGTTTTACGCAGCGTGGCATTGATGATTTTCATGGTCGTTCCTGTCGTTGAACTTCGGACATGCGCCACACCAGCAGGGCCACCGAAGCATTCATTCTGAATAGGGGGTCATCGATCGACTGGGCGCTGTGTTGCTCGATGCGTTGCATGCGTTGATTGATGGTATTGCGATGAATGTTAAGGCGTTGCGCGGCCTTGAGTGCGTTGCCGTTTTCCTGGAGCAGGGCATCCAGGGTATCGATCAGGGTATGGGGTTGCTTGCGGTTGGGTTCGATCAACGGACCCAGGGTCTGCTGCACGAAAGCATCGATCACCGAGCGCTCACCCACCGCTTGCAGCAAGCGCAATACACCCAGTTCGCTGAAATCGCAGAGGCCGGTGGCCGGGCGCAGGTTTTCTGCGACATCCAGCGCCTGGCGTGCCTCGTTCAGGGCCCGGTGATAGTGTGCGCAATCCTCCACCTTGCTCGCCAGCCCCATAAACAGCGCCAGATTGCCGATGATGGCCTGCAAGTCCCTGTACAGCCTCGCCAGTTCTGTGCGCAGAGTGCTGTGTTCGGCGAGTAACAGGATAAACAGATCACCCTGCACGATCACCGGCAGCGCCCAGGGCTGGGCACGGCTCCAAACGTCGAGGTGATCCTGTACGGTCTGGCGGGAGTGCTGCAACAGGCGTTCTGCCTCCTCGGGTGCGTGGCTGGCAAACAGCACACTGACTGCTGACAAGCGTAGCGCAACCAGGCGACGTGGTTGGTCCAGCGCCAGTTTCAAGTGCGCCGCGCGCTGGCGGGTGGTGGCCAGGCTGGGGTAATCACCACTGAGCAACTGCGCCAGAATGTCGTGGCGCGAGCGTTTGGTCTGCGCCATCTGTACCAGTGCAGTGCCAATCAAGTGGGTGACAATGACCATTTTCAGCAGGTAGGGCTGTTCGATCAGGGGCAGGCCGCGGGCTTCAGCCAGGGCAATCACTGATGGGGGAATGCTGTGGATGAACGCTTCTCCGGTAAGGATCACCAGCCCGCCAATGGCACAGTCACTGCCTTCGTCGATCAGGCGCAGCAAGTTGGCTTCGTCACGGGGGTGGTTGATCCCGGTGACAAACACCAGCTCACCGCCCATGACCCAGCCGGCGATGCCTTCGTTCTCGGCCACATACGACCAGCGCACGCTGCGCTGGCGGTTGCGGGCACCTGCCCGCAGGGTCATCTCTTCGAGGCCGGGCAGGGCCAGGATCTCCTCAACGGTCAGGCTCAAAGGGGCTCCTGAACGGTGGGCAGCACCGCCGGTTGACGGCTGAGTTTCAGCAGCACGATATAGACGATGGCCGATGCGCCAATGCCTACCAGGGGCGCAATCCATGGCGACAGATAGGCCAGCAAGGCGCCCACGGCATAGGCCGTCAGCCCTGCCAGGTTGTAGCGAGGCAACTGGACACTGGCCAGGGCCGGGTATTTGCCGCGATGGCGAAACCAGAAGTCGGCCATGATCACGCCGCCAATGGGCGGGATGATCGAGCCCAGCAGCACCAGAAACGGGATCAGCATTTCATACATGCCGCCCATTGCCAGCAGCACACCCACGGCGGCCGCGATCAGGGTCATGGTGCGTCGGCGTTCGCTGCGCACCAGGTGGCAGGTGGCAGCGGCCACGTTGTAGATGGTCGGGCCCTGGATCGTCCACAGATTCAGGCACAGCATGATCACGGCGGCAAACGACAGGCCTTGCAGCATCATCACTTCAACGATATCGGCCTGTTGATAAACCATGGCGCACCAGGCGCCGGCCACGATCATCAGGCCATTGCCCAGCAGAAAACTGACCACGCTGGCGGTCACGGCGATGCGCCCGCTGCGCGACAGTCGTGTCCAGTTGGTGGCCTGGGTGGCACCGCTGGCAAAAGTGCCGAAGACCATGGTGATGGCTGCCGAGACGGTCATGGTCTGATGCGGGATCACCGCCGCCAGTCCGGAAAACCCGCCGACATGCTGCGTGGCGATAAACATGGACACGATCAGCAGGACAAACATCAGCGGTACCGAAACCCGCGACAGCACATCCAGGCCTTTATAGCCGATGATCGCCGTGATGCTGAAGCCCATGCCGAAAAACACCATCAAGGGCAGGGTGAAGCCTTCGGCCAGGCCGAGCATCTTTACCAGCACGATGGCCACCGTTGCCGTGCCCCAGGCGTACCAGCCGAGTTCGGCAAAACCGAGCAGGAAGTCAGAGAGGCGGCTACCGGCCTCACCAAAGCAGAAGCGTCCCATCAGCACCGTGTTCAGGCCGCTGCGCGAAGCGATCAGGGCCAGAGCGGCGGCATACAACGCCAGCAGACTGTTACCAATGGCCGCAATCCACAGCATGTCGACAAAGTTAAAGGCCATGCCCAACTTGCCGCCGGCAAACATGGTGCCGGTGAAAAAAGTGAAACTGAACAGCACCATCGAAATCGACAGCAGCCCCTTGCGGGCTGAACGCGGGGCTTCGCTCAAAGGAAAATCGCCGGGTGAACTCATGGTCTATTTCTCCGCCTCGAATGGGGTGCGCCGATATCGGTGCCACCTCGGGGCTAGAGCAATAAGCGGGCCTGTTTTACCGGAGCGGGGAAATACGAGAAAAGCGGGCAGACCTTATGCTTTTGGGTGTGCAATGTGCATGTTTTTGTAGGTTGTTACTGAATTTTAATGTGCAGAGTGATTCATTATGAGGCGCTGACGCACTGTTTGTGATCGCGGTTGTTACCCCTCGATACTCTTCAATTCGCGGTTAAATTCAGACGTTATTCTTTGCTGTTCTTTCTCCTTGTGGTTCGCCGGTTTTGGCTCAAGCCATTAACGATGGAACCAGTCGTAATCGTCACGTCAATTGATGGAATATAACCAGTTGGTTGGCGGTAGTAGCGATAGCTCGTTAATGAGTTTTAATATGTATCAGGTAGCAGCTGTTACTTTTGGGTGAGGTTTAAATGTCCTATTTTTCCGACAACCTGGATGCTCTGCCGGCCCTGCAGCATGCATTCTGCACGGTCAGCGATATTTGCAAGCCCGCGACTCTTTTTTGTTGTGCTCAGGAGCATGGTGCCAACGTCATTCAGGTGGGCGATGAAGATAAGTCTGGTGTCATCGCCGGGGACGCGATTTTCACACGTACAACCCGTCCCATAGGAATCGTGACAGCCGACTGTCTGCCTATTCTAATAGGGTCTGAAAAGGACAAGTTTGTTGCAGCCATTCATGGAGGTTGGCAAGGACTAGCGGCAGGTGTAATAGAAAACTCACTTCTTGCATTCCGCCACGCAGGTATTTGTTTGGACAGTTTGCAGGTCGCAATAGGCCCTGCCATACAGTCATGTTGTTATGAAGTTGGAAGGGATCTGGTTGATAAAATAGAGTCTGTACATGGGCACCTTTGGCATGACCGTCAGGCGCCATGGTCAACTGCTCGTAAAGAGCAAGGGCTTGACGTCAATTGTCGTAGAGCACCTGTAAGCCATAGCCAGGCCTGGGTTGATCTAACGCTCTATTGTCTTTATTTGCTAGAGGCTTCGGGGATAGGGCGCGAGCAAGTACAGGCGGCACAAATATGCACTTATTGTGCTGGGCATGAGTGGGGCAGTTACAGAAGGCGAACACATCGGGCTGAAGAGAAAACGTTTCAGTACTCGTGGATACGTTTGCAAGCGCGTTGATATGTGAGAAAGGTGGGAGCGCGTTCAGTTTCTTTAGAAAATTGTTGTCCACTCTGCAAAACAAAACCCCCGCCAAACCCAACTGTTGCCAGGGTTTAACGGGGGTTTTGGGTCAGGCGGTTTGACCCGCCTGCCAGCTCAGCTTATTGGCAAGCTTCGCAATCCGGCTCGTCAATGGCGCAAGCCTTTGGCACCGGTGCCGGGCCGGCTGGGGCCGCGGCAACGTCTTCACTGTTTTTG
>Ga0256410_1000364_pt1 | contig 48366 bp, 36 predicted proteins | sample PhyWR1_FD_185983 | JGI IMG/M metagenome (GOLD analysis project Ga0256410, IMG submission 185983) | Leaf surface microbial communities from wheat plants in UC Gill Tract Community Farm, Albany, California, United States - DLSL W.R1 | ecosystem: Host-associated > Plants > Phyllosphere >... | reverse complement strand
TGCTCCGTATTGGCCATTTCAACCAACCTGTTAGTTCTCGATACTGACGTATTAGCACTAAACTCCAACGAAGATCTTCCCTTTTTTCCCTTTTTCGTAGTAACGATCACAACACCATTTGCTCCTCTGGAACCATAGATGGCCGTTGCATCCGCATCTTTAAGAACTTCCATACTTTCAATATCATTGGGATTGATGGAATTGAGCGGACTTGATTCTCCTTTGGAAAGAATATTGTTCGATAAAGTGCTTAAAGAGTTGGATTGCGCATTAAGGGGCACGCCGTCAACAATAATTAGAGGATAATTACCATCAAACCTCAAACTGTTTTTTCCTCTGATCTGAATATCAAACCCACCACCGGCAGTACCGGAATTCTGAGTGATCGCAACACCCGACATCCTTCCCTGCGCAGATGCAAGTACATTCGTCACAGGCTGATTCTCGATTTCCTTAGCAGAAACCCTGGCAATACTCCCCGTCCTTTCCTTGTCCCGAACTTTATAATATCCCGCATTGACAACAACCTCTTCAATGCTCTGTTCCTTTCGATCCAGCTTAAGATTGACAATTGTTCTGCCGTCAAGAGCGATTTTCTTTTCCGCATATTCAGGATGCCGAAAGATGATTGAAGGATTTTCTCCTGTTATTTCTATTTGATATATGCCTTTAGAATCGGTTAAGGTAACCTGGTCACTGCCTTCCTGAGAGACCACAACTCCCGAAAGCGGTGATTGATCCTCTCCGACGGTAACGGTTCCCGTCACTGTCCTGGTCTGCGCTTTAATGTTGCCGCATATTAAGGTAAACATAAACACAAGACCGATGCCTCCTATGTTAGAATAGGATTTTTTCATAGTTTTGTATGGGTTTTAATTTTATTAAAATCCTCGAATAAACTCTAGCTCTTTCCCGGGTCTGCAAGCTTATGGGAGGAGCTTTTTTTTATAACAAGGATGATTCTATTTCATTTCTTCTTGTTTATTACTACTGGATTCAGGTATTTGAAAACAAAACTTTCGCAGTGCCCTTTGGTAAAGGATTTCGCCCAAGATGACCGCAAGGCACCTGAAAGCCATTTAATATGAATGAAATTGTGTCCCGTGAAAAGCTTTAAAAGCCGCAATGAGTTGTACACCCCATTGTATCGTGTCATATGATACTATGTTTTGAAGGTGCTTAGTGTGTAGAATATGCGGGCAACATTGGAAATATAAAACGACGTGGAACTCTACATTATCCGACTCGAGGTACTGGCATACCATAGCAACAGACAAGAGAGCCCACGCCTAGGTCGTGAGCTTAATACTTATCCTCTCGTTGCTATTTTGAAAAGTGCCAGTTTTCGATTCGAGATTCTAAGCAATAGCTTCTAATATTCGGTGAAGTATCGCAAAATTACATTTTAAATGTAACTAAAGCAAATGTAAACAATTTTATCAACACATCCAAATATGGATGTGTTTAAGATTTAAAATTTTAAGTAATTGGCTAAAATCTTAAAAATGAATGGAGGTAAAATTGTTGAGCTTATAATTTCCGAGATAGATTTATTTGTAATCGATAAAGTCCGTGAACTTAGAGGTAAAAGCATACCCTATGTATCACAAGTCGAATTGTCACAAAGAATGGGATATGCAGATGGATATGTGGGTAAAGTAGAAAATTTTAGTTCTAATGCTAGATATAATATTAGAAAATTAAATCTAATTTCAAATGCTCTTAAATTAGATACACCTCAAGAATTATTACCCAATAAAACAATAGTAAATGATCTAATCTTTTTAAAATTAGAGATCAACTCTAAAAAAAATGATAAAGTAGAATTTGATAAAGAAGGTAATGTTATTAAAAATTACAAGATTATAGAAATGAAGATTTTAAATGAGGATCAAATTAAATCTCATAACTCAAGAATAAAAAAGAAATCCTAACTAAAAGTTAGGATTTCTTTTTTATTTTCCCAATCTCTTTATAATAACTATCAGACCATTGTTTAAAACTTCCTCTGGCACTTTGAATTCTTCTTTCTTTTTATCAATTCTTTGTTCGTAGAATAAAGTGAAAATGATAATACGATAATTGTAATCGTTGAAATAAAACTGCAAATATTTAGTTCTTTCACATTTGTGGTTTCTGTAAAGATAAAAACAATCTGTAAATTAATATTTTGAAAATGACTCCATTGAACATTGAACAAAAAATGTTGTGCTTAACTGCATTCCATATCTTTAATTCTATGCGTATATTTGACTAGTTTTATAACTTTAAAATATAATAATTTACGTTTATATAAATGACTAGTACAATTCAAAAACAAGAATTACTCAATAAAATATGGAAAATCGCCAATGAGGTACGTGGCGCAGTAGACGGATGGGATTTTAAACAATTTGTTCTCGGCACACTTTTCTATCGATATATAAGTGAAAACTTCAGCAGTTACATTGAAGCAGGTGATGAAAGTATTGATTATGCAGCTTTACCTAACAGCGTAATTACGCCAGAGATTAAAGACGATGCTATTAAAACCAAAGGATATTTTATTTATCCAAGTCAGCTTTTTGAGAATATGGCTAAAAATGCCAATACAAATCCAAATTTAAATACGGAATTAAAAGATATCTTCAATTCAATCGAAAGTTCCGCAAATGGCTACCCTTCAGAACAGGATATCAAGGGTCTGTTTGCTGATTTTGATACAACCAGTTCACGATTAGGAAATACAGTTGCTAATAAAAACAGCCGTTTAGCAGCCGTTTTAAAAGGCGTTGAAGAATTGAATTTCGGAAATTTTGAAGACAGCCAAATAGACATGTTTGGAGATGCATATGAAATTCTAATTTCTAATTATGCTGCTAATGCAGGAAAATCAGGAGGGGAATTCTTTACTCCTCAAACCGTTTCCAAACTTATTGCGCAGTTAGCCATGCACAAACAAACTTCAGTAAACAAAATTTATGATCCGGCAGCAGGCTCTGGATCTTTATTGTTGCAGGCAAAAAAACACTTTGATAGCCATATTATTGAAGAAGGTTTCTTTGGGCAAGAGATAAATCATACCACCTACAACTTGGCACGTATGAACATGTTTTTGCATAATATCAATTACGACAAGTTTAATATTGCACTTGGAAATACTCTTTTAGAGCCTCACTTTGGTGATGACAAGCCTTTTGATGCCATTGTTTCCAATCCTCCGTATTCGGTAAACTGGATTGGTTCTGATGATCCAACTTTAATAAACGATGACCGTTTTGCTCCGGCAGGCGTGTTAGCCCCTAAATCAAAAGCAGATTTTGCATTTGTACTGCATGCTTTAAGTTATCTTTCTAGTAAAGGTCGAGCCGCTATTGTCTGCTTTCCGGGTATTTTTTACCGTGGCGGTGCCGAACAGAAAATTAGAAAATATCTCATAGATAATAATTTTGTAGAAACAGTAATTGCATTAGCCCCTAATTTGTTCTATGGCACTTCTATAGCCGTAAATATTTTAGTACTTGCCAAAAATAAAACAGAAAATAAAACCCAATTTATCGATGCTACTGGTGAGGAATTTTTCAAAAAAGTGAACAATAATAATGTTCTAAATGACAATCACATTGATAAAATCATGGAACTCTTCGACACAAAAGTAGATGAACCCCATAGGTCGGTAACTATTGACAACACTAAAATTGCCGAAAACGATTACAACCTTTCAGTAAATATTTATGTACAAGCCAGAAACAAACGTCAAAAAATTAACATTGCTGAACTTAATGCAGAAATTCACAAAACCGTAAAAAAGATAGATAAACTTCGTACTGACATTGATTACATCATAAAAGAGATTGAAGCATGAGTTTTTTAGAAAAATTATTAGGCGGAGAGAAAGTGATATGGAAGACTTTGGGTGAGGTTGCAAACTTTACTAATGGTAAGGGACATGAAAAAGATATTGTAGAAGATGGAAAATATATAGTTGTCAATTCTAAATTTATATCTACTAATGGGATGATTGCCAAATTTTCAAACAAACAAATATGTCCTTTATTATTAGATGATATATTGATTGTAATGAGTGACTTACCTAATGGGAAAGCACTTGCAAAAACATTTTTTGTAAATGAAGATGACAAATATACTTTAAATCAGCGTATTGGAGGAATTAGGGTTAAAGATAGCAATATTTTATTTCCAAAATTTTTAAATTACATTTTAAATCGCACACCGCAATTGCTGAAATTTAACGATGGAGCAAACCAAACGAATTTAAGTAAAGGACAAATTGAGAGTGTAAAAATCCCCATCCCATCGATTGCAATTCAGCAAAAAATAGTTAGAATTCTTGATAAGTTTACAGAGCTAACAGCAGAGCTAACAACAGAACTAACATGTCGTAAACAACAGTATTCTTATTACCGTGATCAATTGTTGAGTTTTGAGGATAGCGAAGTGGAATGGACTACTGTGAGTGAGATTTTTGATTTGAAGAATGGGTATACACCTTCAAAATCTAATCCCAATTATTGGAAAGATGGTGCGATTCCTTGGTTTAGGATGGAAGATATTAGAGAAAATGGTAGAGTTTTAGATAATTCAATACAACATGTGAATTCATCAGCCATTAAAGGTGGTAAATTGTTTCCTGCCAATTCTATAATTGTTTCTACCTCTGCCACAATCGGAGAGCATGCTTTAATTTCTGTGCCATTTTTGGCAAATCAGAGATTTACATGTCTAAGTTTAAAAAATGAATTTTCGCATAAATTTAATATTAAATTTCTTTTCTATTATGGGTTTGTTTTAGCTGAATGGTGTAAAAGTAATGTTACTGTTGGCAACTTTGCAGGTGTAGATATGGTAGGTTTTAAGAAATTTAAAATTCCAATTCCCTCCCTCGAACATCAAGTTCACATTGTTTCCATTCTCAATAAATTTGATATGCTAACCACATCCATCAGCGAAGGTCTACCTAAGGAGATTGAATTGAGAAAACAGCAGTATGAATATTATAGAGATCTATTGCTAACCTTTCCTAAAAAAGTGAACTAAGCGAATAATATGGGACAAACAATAACCGAGATAGCTCAATCTTTAAAGAATACCGATAAAAAGGTGCAATTAATCTATGCATTTAATGGGACTGGTAAAACGCGTTTATCACGTGAGTTCAAAGATTTGATAGCACCCAAAAATACAGAAACCGAGGATGAAAAGTCCGGAATTAAAATAATGTATTATAATGCGTTTACTGAAGATCTTTTCTATTGGGATAATGATTTGGAATACGACGTAGATAGAAAATTGAAAATCCAACCTAATGGATATACTAGTTGGGTACTCGTAGAACAAGGACAAGAAACAAATATTACCACTCACTTCCAACGCTATACAAATGATAAATTGACACCGAAATTTAATGAACAGTACACAATTAAGGATAAGGAGAATGATAAAGATATAATTATACCAGCTTATTCAGAAGTTCGTTTTTCGTTTGAGCGAGGAGATGATTCAGAATCAGATTTTGTGAAAATTTCAAAAGGTGAAGAAAGCTGTTTTATATGGAGTGTTTTTTACAGTTTATTAGAGCAGACAATTAATGTGTTAAATGTCGCGGAAGAGGATGACCGGGAGACTGACCAATTTAACCATTTGCAATATGTATTTATAGACGACCCTGTAAGTTCATTAGATGACACACACTTAATTGAATTGGCGGTAAATATTGCCGAGTTAATAAAGTCAAGTCAGTCTGACCTTAAATTTGTTATTACAACACATAATCCATTATTTTATAATATTTTATTTAATGAATTTAATAATTCAGATTCGAGATATAGCTACAAACCAAAGCATTGTATAAAAAAACGTTTAGAAAAGTTAGAAGATGGTACTTTTGATATTCATATCCAGTCAAAAGACTCACCATTCTCTTATCATCTCTTTCTATTAGAAGAACTTGAGAAAGTCAGAATATCAGGTAACATTCAAAAATATCATTTTAATTTTCTTCGTAATATTTTGGAAAAAACATCTACTTTTTTAGGATACTATGAGTGGAAAAAACTTTTACCAGAAGATGCGAATGGTGCTCGAGAAGGTTATTATAAGAGGATAATTGATTTATCAAGCCATAGCAAATTCTCAGGAGAAGAAACTTCTGCATTAACAACTCAAGAAAAGGATGTTTTCAAACACTTAGTTAAAGAAATTAAGAAACTTTACAAATTTAGACTTAGTAACGATCAAGAAATAATCGAAGAAAATGTCACAGTATAACACCATAGCAGAATCAAATAGTTTTATTGTTTTAGATAAATACACCAAGTATTCGTCAATCAATGATACACCTACAGGTTATCAAACCGAATCAGCTTTAGAAAATGAATTTATACAGGATCTCATCAATCAAGGTTTTGAGAATCCTGCTGAAATCAAATCTTCAGAAGCAATGTTAACCAATGTTAGAGTGCAAATTCAAGCACTCAATGACATGCAATTTACTGATATTGAATGGAAGCGTTTTGTAGAAGAATACATAGACAATCCCAGCGATACTTTGGTTGATAAAACGCGTAAAATACATGATAATTATATCTACGATTTTGTGTTTGATGATGGTCATATCCAAAATATTTATTTGGTTGATAAAAAAAATATTATCCGTAACAAAGTACAGGTTATTAAGCAGTTCGAACAAAAAGGAACGTATGCCAACCGTTACGATGTTACCATTTTAGTTAATGGATTGCCTTTGGTACAGGTTGAACTTAAAAAACGTGGTGTTGCTATTCGAGAGGCTTTCAATCAGGTACATCGTTACAGCAAAGAAAGTTTTAATAGCGAAAGTTCTCTTTTTAAGTATTTGCAAGTATTTGTAATTTCCAACGGGACTGACACCCGATATTTTGCCAATACTGTACAACGTAACAAAAATAGTTTCGACTTTACCATGAACTGGGCCAAGGCTGATAATTCTTTAATTAAAGATCTTAAAGATTTTACGGCTACTTTCTTTCAAAAGAACACGCTGTTAAATGTATTATTAACCTATTCAGTTTTCGATATTAGCAATACGCTACTCATCATGAGACCTTATCAGATAGCAGCTACCGAAAGAATGTTGTGGAAGATAGAAAGCTCTTACAACGCAAAACAATGGTCTAATACAGAAAGTGGCGGATACATCTGGCATACTACAGGATCAGGGAAGACTTTAACTAGTTTTAAAGCGGCTCGTTTGGCTACAGAACTCGAATTTATTGATAAAGTATTTTTCGTAGTAGACCGTAAGGATCTCGATTTTCAAACCATGAAAGAATACCAACGCTTTTCTCCGGACAGTGTTAATGGCTCTGACAGCACAGCTGGGTTAAAAAGAAACATAGAAAAAGAAGATAACAAAATTATTGTCACCACGATTCAAAAGCTCAACAATCTGATGAAAACGGAGGTAGACTTGGCTATTTATCAAAAACAGGTAGTCTTTATTTTTGATGAAGCACACCGCTCACAGTTTGGCGAAGCACAAAAGAATCTCAATAAAAAGTTTAAAAAGTTCTATCAGTTTGGTTTTACTGGAACTCCCATATTCCCAGAAAATGCATTGGGTGCAGAAACGACAGCAAGTGTATTCGGTCGAGAATTGCATTCATACGTAATTACCGATGCCATCAGAGACGAAAAGGTACTTAAATTTAAGGTAGACTATAACAATGTACGTCCAAAATTTAAAGGAATAGAAACTGAACAAGATGAGAAAAAATTAAGCGCAGCAGAAAATACCAAAGCCTTATTGCATCCAGTTAGAATCAAAGAAATTTCTCAGTATATTTTACAGAATTTCAGAATTAAAACCCATAGGACACAAGGTGGTAATAAAGGTTTTAATGCTATGTTTGCTGTGAGTAGCGTAGACGCAGCAAAATGTTACTATGAGGAGTTGAACAAATTGCAAAATGACAGTGACAAGCCTTTAAAAATAGCAACTATTTTTTCTTTCGCGGTCAATGAAGAGCAAAATGCAGTGGGAGAAATTCCTGATGAAAATTTTGAGCCAACAGCTATGGATCAAAGCTCCAAAGAGTTTTTGGCTAAAGCTATCAATGACTATAATGCTATGTTCAAAATGAATTTTAGTGTTGAGAGTAAAGGTTTTCAGGACTATTATCGTGATCTTGCTAAAAGAGTTAAAAGTAAAGAAATTGATTTAATTATTGTCGTAGGTATGTTTCTTACCGGATTTGATGCCCCTACTCTTAACACGCTTTTTGTAGATAAAAATTTGCGGTACCATGGTTTAATGCAGGCTTTTTCCCGTACAAACCGTATTTATGATGCTACCAAAACCTTTGGGAACATTGTTACATTCAGAGATTTAGAACAAGCAACCATTGATGCCATTACGCTATTTGGTGATAAAAACACAAAAAATGTAGTACTTGAAAAAAGCTATAAAGAATATCTGGAAGGTTTTACAGATGTGGCTACGGGAGATGCTCGCAGAGGTTTTTTAGACATTGTAAATGATTTGATTACCAGATTTGCTAATCCGGATGAAATTGTTACCGAGAAAGATAAGAAAGAATTTACCAAACTATTCGGGGAATATCTTCGTGTAGAAAACATCTTACAGAACTACGATGAATTTACACATCTAAAAGCCTTACAGCAAATTGATCTAAACGATTCGCAAGCTGTGGAAATTTTTAAGGAAACCCACTTCGTGACAGATGAAGATATTGCTTTGATGCAGAATATTACATTATTGCCAGATAGAACTGTTCAAGATTATCGTTCAACGTATAATGATATCCGCGATTGGTTCAGAAGAGAAAAACAGGGTAAAGAAGCTGAGGAATCTAAGATAGATTGGGATGATGTAGTTTTTGAAATCGATTTATTAAAATCGCAGGAAATAAATTTAGACTATATTCTTGAATTGATTTTTGAACACAATAAGAAAACCAAAGATAAAGGAGCTTTAGTTGAAGAAGTGCGTCGTATTATTAGATCCAGTATTGGAAATAGGGCAAAAGAAAGTTTGGTTGTTGATTTTATTAACGAAAATGACCTTGATACTATTCCTGATAAAGCTAATATTATTGATAATTTTTTCGCATACGCACAAAAAAAGCAAAAAGAAGAAGTTTTAGAATTAATTACGGATGAAAATCTAAATAAAGAAGCTGCCAAAAGATATTTAGCTACATCATTAAAAAAGGAATTCGCTACTGAAAACGGAACGGAACTAAATGCTATTTTACCTAAGATGAGCCCCCTAAACCCACAATATTTAACAAAGAAACAAAATGTTTTTCAAAAGATCATTGCTCTTGTAGAAAAATTTAAGGGTATTGGCGGACAACTTTAGGATAGTTAAAAACAAGGGTAGTGTCTCATCATATTAAATACGACGTTTATCTTGGTTTTCCCATCCATGAATCACAAATCCTGCGGTCAGCAGGATTTTATGATTTTTACATTTGATTATTATAATTGAACCTTAATCTCATTTTTATCAATCGACATTCATTCGCATTAATTTTTATTCAACGATAGGCCTACCCTGATAAAATGTATTTAGATATTCATCATCAACAGCACCATATTGTTTGATGGCATTTTCAAAATACTCGGTAATCCATAGTGCACCATGTTCACTTAATTGAACATCTGCTTGTTGTCGTAAAGACTTCCAAGGATTTATATACCTTACTCCTTCATTATATTTTTTTAATGTCTTATCAAAACTTTCGTAATCTAACTCTGATATTAACTGACTCATTTTAGGGCAATATCTCATTGTTGAATTTATAAATTGAGGTGAATGAACCCGAACTAAAATAGGCCAATCTTCTCGCCAAGGAACGTGAATTATATCTTCAGAGGATGCTATATCTCGTTCATCATTATGGGCATATGTGATTGCCTTACCAAAAATTGCATAATCAGTTCCTTGTAAGAGCATTGCCATGAAGACAACATCTCCGTTTCTATATTTCCGGGGGCGTTTATCGTTAGATTTTCTAGAAAATGATAACGTGTAATGGCTATGTGCTTCTCGAATTTCATCTTTTGAATGATAATCCAAACTTACCCTATTTTCATCTTTTCCAAAGAATTTTATAAAGTAACGTTTATTCGAATCAATTATCTTCTTTTCATAAGATTTTCCATAGTCTGGCAATGGTTCAACAAATACTTTCGTATGTGAACTATCATTAAGTATTTTTTTCCAACTATCTATTTTCTCTGCATCTAATATTTCTTCATCAATTCGCCAAAGTTCATTAAAGTAATCGTTTGCTTCACTAACTGTGAAATCATCGTATGATTTTATGCCAAATTCTTTATTCCTGAAGAAGCCACCATTTGTAAAATTAGCTGATGTTATTATTACACATTTATTATCAAACAAATACAATTTACTATGTAAATCTCTTACTCCTTTTATTTTTGTTTTTTTTTTCAGCAACAGTTCTAAGGCAGTTATACTTGAAGCACCAGATTGAAAATCATTAAGGTTAAATCTTGTGATAAGCTCAATTTTTTTACCAGAAAAATTTTCAAGTAAGTGCCTAACCATATTTTCATTTAAAAAGGGAGAAACTATTCTTACAACCTCGGTTTTGGTAAGCTCTACTTTAAATTCATCAAGCCAATCCTTTTGAATTATTTTCATCATATATATATTAATTAATTACTGTTTACAAGTATTTATAGATTACATTATAAATTTAAAAGAAAATCTATTACCATACTTAGTTTTCAAAATATACATAAAAAAATTTAGCTTTTAGAAACCAACATCAGAAAGCATTTATCCGAGCAATATTAAAACTTAAATTCAATTAATTACAGTTATTTATAAAAATCACCCTTTTGTGGTATTTTCATAATAGATGTTATTGTATACATTTAGAACTCGTTTACGAATACATATTAATTTCAAAAAAAACTTACCATGAAAAAAACTCTACTAGCCCTAATTGTTTTAATATATGCAAATCATTTTAAATCACAAGAGTCTTGTGATAAACTACTTCAAGACGGACTATATCAGAAAATGAATATCACAACTAGGTCATCATTTAACCAGGATTTAAAAACATATTTTCTTTCCGAAGATTTTAAAAAATGATGTCAAAAAAGGAAGTTGGGGTGGATCTTTTTATATTCCAATCGAAGGTATTCCATTTTCTTTAGGTATGAATTCCAGTGACGAAGCATTTAGTAATTTTAGAAGAAAAGTTGAAGAAACTACCTCATTAAGTATTAGCATTAATGATTTTGTCAATATATCAAAACAACTCCCTAATACATCACTATATGAATCTTATGTCAAGTGCAAAGAAATAGATTCTGATAGATACAGAACAGGTCTTGTCCCCGGGGAAAAAATCGAAAATGAGGAAACTGTTATATTTACTTTTTTTTACCGACCTTCATCTCCCAATGATAAAGCTCCGAAAGTTAAATCATTTACTATAGAACCGAAAAGTGCATTAATTAACGCAGGAGGTATTGTTGAAGGCAAAAGAATTCCGTCCTTTCTTATGCAGGTTGTGTGCAGAAGAAGTGAAATTAATGAGATTGTTTTTAGTCTTCAAACAGAAAACGGATATGTAAGTGATAACTCTGGTCCAACGAAAAGTTCAAAGTTCGAAACTCCAGTCGGTACTATTATCGCATCATATTTATCTTTTGATAGATTTCTTGAAGCAGTAGGTGAAAGAGGAGTTTGGAAATCTAGTAGCAAATGGGCTCCATGTGACGGAAGAGAGGTTGCAAATTCTACATTTTCTAAAATATCAGGTTCCTCTTTAGTTCCAGATTTAAGAGGAGTTTTTTTAAGAGGTCTTAATTCTTTTGATATTAATCCACCTTCTACTGTAAAAGCAATTGATACTAATCAGAAAGATCCTGAAAATAGGATTGTTGGTAGTTTACAAACAGATGATTTTAAGAATCATTTTCATACAACTACTCTTAATGTATTCGGTCATAGAAATGATGGATATCCAAGACAGGAGGATATGGATCCAGGTAATTGGGGTGGATATATGAAGGTAAATACGGATTCTAAAGGAGGTAGCGAGACCCGCCCAAAAAATATTTCTATTTATTATTACATAAAAATTAATTAAGAATAATAGATCTTTATGTCTATTTAACTCATGCTCTACGAAGTATCACAGACTTCACAGATTTTAATTTAGAATAATTAATTTTATTAAAATTTGATAATCAACATAAAAATATTTAAGATGATCAAGTTTGAATTTAATATAGCTAAATAAGATATCCTAAAATGTTTTATGATAGTTAAAACTCATTACTTTCAATTATGGCAAAAAATGGTTTCGGATGATCTTTAATGTTGACAAAAATTTGAGCTCGTAAATTGATCAAGATGTTTTTCTTTGCAAATTTAATTCTTTATGATAGCATTTTTCAACAGCAAGATTACAGATCTCAGTTGTGTTCTGTGATCTTTATTCTTCTATAAAATGATTGAGCAAATGTTAAAAAAGTCATTGTAATTTTTTTAACTTAGATCAAACATCAGCATTATTTCTAATATATTACAATGTTTACCCTTTTACTCAAAGATAACAAATTATAGTAAAATCCAGAGATTGCGTCAAAAAGAGAACTATCAAAATTGAGCTTTTCCACGACTCAATTTCGAGTTAAATATCAAAAAAAATACTTTTATGGATAACCGTAATGATCAATGTGTTATTTAATATAGCTTTACTTTTTGGTAAATATTAGATATGATTTATTTAAAAATTGTATTAACCAAATTTTATAGAATTAAATTTTATATTTGTATTAAAACTGATAACCAACAACATAATGTTTTCAAATTTTATTAAAACTCTATTTGTTATTTCTGCATATTCACCAGTACTTCTAATTATTGGAGTGGTTGAAATACTTAACCTTAATAAAGAAGGATATTCAATTACATTCGTAGATTCTTGGAAAGAAGTGTTCAATCGTATCAACTTTATTTTCTGCTTTTTTATTTTACTGCCATTCAGTATCCTAATTATAAAATGGGCAGAAAATAATCTGACTAAAAATAAGATTGATATCAAGGCGATCAAAAGCGCTGATTTTAATTTGCCCACTTTCATAGTAAGTTATTTTTTACCCTGTATTGAGCTGTTCAAGAAGGACTCAACATATTTAACAGTATGGTGCATCATATTGGCGGTCATTATTTTAATTAATTTAAAAACTTATTTCTACAATCCGTGTCTGAAAATTTTTGGATATAGGTACTATGAGATTTCGACCAAGAACGATGTAACCTATACTATGATATGTAAAAATAAATTGATCAATGCCAATCAGGTAAGTACTTATTCCCACTTGACGGATTACGTGATTATTAAAAACTAAAATTATGGCTAAAAACTCCACCCCATGCAATTTTTTTGCAATTCTTAAAGATGATTCCGTAAGAAAGATCGATCTGTTACAATCCATTACCGAAAACATTAAAAATGTTTTTATCAACAATTCAAGTGCAATAATGACCTCTGATACGGAGGAGATTCTTTTTGACGGAAACTTCAAGATCGATGGGGACGAAGTATTATATGTAGAAATGGATTTGCCCGAAAACGTCCTTGAAGCAAATTCTAATGCAATCGGCTTGGAAGTTTTGGATATTACCAAAGATGATATTAAAACTCTTTTTTGGATTGAGAATGACATTTATTATTTTCAAAATTTTGATAAAAGAAAATTACTTCAGAACAAAAATGTTATTTTTTACAGTGGAAAAACGTATCACAAATTAAAGGAAGATGCGCTCATTGTAGAAAATATGGTTAATGCCATTTACAAGGACGGTAAATTTTATTTTAAATCGTACGCTAACGCTAACAAAATTATTTCCTTAAGCGATTTCTTCGAAGAGGCATCCAATGAAACAATTGAAGAGTTCGCTGGCAATACGATCTTTGAATTGGATCTAGATTGGCTTAAAGAGAATAGTGATACCATGATCAGAAAACAAATCACACTGATTCAAAAAAGTCAGGTCATAGTCTCTGCTTCTCCTAGAAAGATTAAGGCCTCAGCAAAAAAATTTAATCTTGATATTGAAATGGAAAATGGTAAACTAAAATTACCTAATGATAAAAAAGCTTGTAAGAATATCTTAAGCTTCTTAAATGAACAGTACTACTTTGGTCTTATTTCCGGTAAAAAATTTATTACCAATTCTAAAAGAGATGTGTAATTAAGAGCTAATTATACTTGTTCAAGCACATAATATTTTTCAATGAAACTATTGATTAAACAGTCAGACCTTACAAAAGAATTTAAAAGGTTGATTAAACAATATAGCAATTTCCATTGGGCAACGGCATGGGCTAGTGCAGGAAATGAAGTTTTTGGAGAGTTGATTGAAAATAGATACAAAATTGATAAATTAACAGTAGGAATACACTTTTATCAAACGCATCCTGATTTTATAAGCGAGTTTGTTGACGATGAAAATGTTCATTTCGTAGAACAGCCTGAAGGAACATTTCATCCAAAAGTATATTTGTTTTCCAATGATGAAAATGATTGGGAGCTCATCATAGGTAGTGCCAATTTTACAGCAAGTGCATTTACCAAAAATACTGAGGTGTGCGTTCTTATCAACGCCAAAGACAATAATTCCAAAGAGGTGTACGAATCTGCATTAGAAATTATCAGATCATCTTTCGAATTGGGAAAGACTTTTAATGAATCAGACTGGAAGAACTATAGAAAGACGTGGGATATTCAGCAGCCGAAGATTCAGAGTTTATCTGGACAGTACGGAGGTACAAAAGGCAAACCCACCCCTCCGCATAAAATTGAACTGCAAACAAAATCTTGGGATGAATTTATGGATGATGTCCTGGGTGAAGGTAAACGCATTATTGAAAGAAGGATCATAGTAATTGAAATCGCTAAAGAACTATTTCAAAAGGTAAGACATTTTAAAGAACTTGATAACAGTGAAAGAAAATTTATCGCCGGTCTACCCACAAATCTGGAGCGTACAATCCCGGGCGCAAAAGACTGGGCTTTTTTTGGCAGCATGAGGGGTGCCGGCAAGTTTAGCAAACTGATAAATGATAATAATGAACTAATATCGATTGCCTTAGATGAAATTCCTCTGGATGGAATAATTACAAAAACAAACTATGATCGTTTTCTGGACTATTTTAAAAAAGTATTGACTGGAAATTATCTAGCGACGAGTACAAGGTTACTTACCATGAAAAGACCTGATGTATTTATTTGTTACGACAATAAGAACAAAGATGCGCTCTGCAGAGATTTTGGGATCATCAGAAATGGTATGGACCACGAGAGATATTGGAATGAGATCATTCTGCGAATTGCGGATAGTGAATGGTACCAAAAACCAGATCCCAAAGATGAAATGGAAAGGAAGATCAGCATGGCGCGATCTGCTTTTCTTGACAGCTTGTATTATAACGCTTAAGACTTTTTTCTGAAATTATTTATAAATAAAAATTAAATGAAATGAAATGAAATGAAATGAATAATACAGAACTAGAAGTTAATTCGGTTTTCAATATTGCTGTATATATAAAGCTGATGGCTTCATTCATACCAGATGCAGATTTTGAGCAGGTAAGTAAGATGGTCGGGGATATTCACGATTTTTTTAAATTTTCCGAGAATGAGGAGGTACTGGAAAAACTTCCTTATATAAAGTCAAATTTGGAACAAATGGCAGTGCCTCTATTAAAAAGATTTCCTGTCAGGAAGAGTCTGGATGAAATTGTTGCCGATGGGGATCAGTTTTTCAAGGATGATTCTGAAATTTATTCCTATGGACTGGAATACGGATGGCTGGAGGAAAGAATGGATATTCAGGGGTTTATACCGTACAATCATATTCCGTATCACTTTAGAATTGGATTGTATGCGCACAGGGGAAATTTCGGAATTGAAGAAGAATTTCTGATTAAAGATTCATTTAACTGTCTTATCAAAGCTCAAAAGGCTTACCATCAGCTAAAAGAATACGGAGATTTCAAACAAAAGCTTATCGAGCAGGAAGGAACAAAGGATTTCGACCATGAGACCGTTCGAAAAATAACCGATTTGAAATATGAAGTCTCTGCTAATTCCAGATTGGCTGTTATTTCATTTTATGCATTTGTTGAATGTTTTGTCAACAGTTTGGGTTTTAATCATGCCAAAAGAAATGCTGTAACATTATCCGAATCTGACTCTGAAATACTTTATGGCAAAAAGAATGGCAGATTTTTACAGTTGAAATCGAAGATTGAACGCTATCAATCACTAATTAGAGATGATGGTAAAACCATCATTGTAACTTCCGATGACAATCAGATCAAAGAACCTTTTATTTCATTTTTTAATATCTACGAAAACCTCCGAAACTCAGCCGTGCACTTCTCTCCCACCAAAGAACCGATTTGGCTAAAGCCTGCCGACTGGATTGAAAAGGCAGAACATTTTTCAAAGCTATCACTTGAGGTTGCCCTCGAAATTTGGAAATCCTGTTATCCGGAACTGCCATATCCAGATTATATAGGAAGATTGGACTACGATATTTTTATGGATAAAGCAATCAGCTATTTTCAGAGTCTTGAACAAGTCGCTGAAGAATTGAAAACTACTGATAAAAGTAATCTCATTTCCAAACATTAGTTTTCCGTAAAAATACTGAATACAATGTGTACGAACATTGATATATTTGAATTTATCAAATAATAAACTAATTTTTTGACAGATGGAGGAAAAAATTGATAAGATCATTTCTATAATTGGTGAATATAGAAATGAAGATATTGGAAGAGCTTACCGCACGAAAATTGATGCCGATCATTTTAACAAATGGTTGGAACAGTTTGAAGAATCAGATAGAGAATTTATGGTTGATGAATTGTTACATTTGATCCCGAAATCTTACCTTACCAAAGATTACACCCTGGAAATGATTTCCACAGAATTTGATATCATCAGTAAACATCTTGGGTATGATGATATCGATAAATTTTTTGATGAAACGGAATTTTTGGATTGTCAGCCTTCTGGGAAAAGTCAGAAAGTTTTTTTGGGTTTTATCGATGAGCTTTTGAAAGCAAAATATGGAAGATCGCTTGAAGACTGCGGTACTAAAAATATTAAACAATGGTACTATGCCGATGATGTCCTGGCTTCAGGTGGAACGTTCAAAAGTGATATTCTCGAAAAGATAGCTGACTACGGAAATGAAGAGTTTATAGAAAGCAATATCAAAATAATTGGCTCATTCGTTATTTTACACAACTGGGCATCTAAAAATGTGAGTTACTCAATAGGTAAAAAGCTGGGAGCAGACCTTCAAAATAGATTTAAATTTTACCGTGTTTCGGAAATAGAAAATAATCCAAAGATCAACTACTATAATCCCAACCCCAAGTTTAACCACATATATCCGCTTAGCTCAGAAGTTGGTGAAGAAGTACTTAAATTCGTAGAGGATCATCTCAATAACGATTACGACTATTACAATGAAGATTTTGCTTTCAGAGATGCTAACTATCCCAAAAAAGAAGATTTCTTTTCATCTGCTGAAAATAGAATGCGATATGAGCAAATATTGCTCGAAAAAGGTTTTGAAATTATGAAATCGATCGATCACATTTCCGCAAATGGTCTGCGTCCATTAGGAATGACAAATCCTACCAATAAGACCCTTGGAACGGGAACGCACTTTTTTACCTGGAGAAATGTCTCCAATACCTGCCCGCTCGTATATTGGTGGGGTTCTAATGATTGGTATCCTTTATTTCCAGCGATAAGAAATAACAGCGCAGTTAGTGACTTTGACTAATATCTGCAGCAGAACCATTTCAATCAACTACTGAGGGAATATAGAAATTATAAAAGGATCAAAAGATTTTAGTTAATGGTTTTTTATTTATTTTTGAATAAAAGAAATTCATGATATGCAAGAGCTCGCTGAACGAATCTATGAAGTTGTAAAGGATTATCGGAATCACGATAAGATTGAGATCACTCCGGAAAAGATTTTGGATTGGGCAAAGCAATTTGAGGATAACGGTTTCCTTGTGTTGACGGAACTTGACAATTTTATTTCGGAAGTTTATGTCTCTCGCGAAAAGGCTAAAAAATATGTCAAGGGTCATATCGGAAAATACATAAAACTATTCGGCTACTCCAACGTAACACAGTTTTTAATGGATACTGAGTTTTTGGATCTTCAGCAGCCCCATAAAAGCCAGCCGGCTATTTTAGAGCTACTGGATGAAGTACTGGATGAAAACTTTTCAGTTTCCTACAGAGATTATCTGACGTTCCATAAGAAACACTATATCTACTTTGATGACATTTTAGCTTCAGGAAGTACAATTGGAAGACATATTTTGGAATTTTTAGGGCAGAAGGACAGCCGTGGTAAAACGTTTGCTGAGAAAGTTTCATTAAACGAGATCACCTTATCAATAAGTGTTTTTTGTCTGCACCAATGGGGCTTTTCTTTCCAGAATTTTAGAATCAACAAGACCTTTGGTGAAAAAGTAAGTAAAAAGGTTAATTGGTACTCTAATTATGATATCGAGAATCACGCAAAATTTGCTGACCAAAAACTCAACATAGCCAAACCTGTGAAAGGCAACAATATTAAGATCAACAGTTATTTAGAGAGCCTAACGGCCACAAAATATGAGGATTACGCATATAGAAGCAGGACCAATCCGGCAGACGAGACCTTTTTTACAAACCCTGATAACAGGATCAAATATGAAAATATCATAACTGAAAAGGGAATTGATATCATTAATAAGATAGAAGGAGTAATTAAACCCAATTTAAGACCGCTCGGCCTCATTAATCCGGCCTATAAAATTTTTGGTCTGGGAACTCATTTTTTCACATGGAGGAATATTCCCAATAACTGTCCGTTGGTATACTGGTGGCAAGTTCCTGGTCATCAATGGAAACCTTTATTTCCAGTAACCAACAGAGGATAACCAAAAAATGTTTAATTTAGCACTATGAATCCAAGTATTAGAGAATATAATACAAAAGAAATTGTAACTTTTGCTAAAACTGAGAATAAGTTTGGAGGCCTTTCGAATATGGCTCCGGGGTATTCCTTGTTTATCAATGAAATCAATATTCAAAGTTCTGAAATTCTTTATCAGGCTTGTAGATTTCCGTTGTTCCCGCTAATACAAAAGGAGATCATTGAAACTAAAAATCCTATGGATGCCAAAGCGGTAAGCAGAAAATACCAGCAATACAGCAGACAGGATTGGGATCACGTTAAGTTCAAGGTCATGAAATGGTGTCTTGAGGTCAAACTGATCCAGAACTTTGATGTATTTTCCGAATTGTTATTGAGCACTGGTGATAAAACGATAGTAGAATTTTCTAAAAAAGATACTATATGGGGAGCTTCACCTTTAAACCCTTATATATTGAAAGGAAAAAATGCATTGGGAAGACTTTTGATGGAATTAAGAGAAAAAGTCAAGTCAAATATGATTACTAAAGAAACAGTAATTCTTGACCCACAAATCAAAGCATTTCTACTATATGATAATCCAATAAAAGAAATCCACAACGAGAATTATTTTATTGATGACCTTGATGATATCTACGCATATTAAGAATTTTTGTTAATGTTATTTATACATCTGTAGTTTCTAAAAGCATTGTCAGCCCCAATAATAAAAGCCGATTTACTAAATTTCATCAAGATAAATCGCGATGCAATTGCAACCAATCGTGGTTTTTACTATCAGTATTTACATGTTGTTTTGAAATGGCTGGATCACTATGTCAATGGTTTTGAAGACGACATTAAAACCGAAGTTGACGAGGATATCACAGAGATAGGTGACCAACTTGTGTTTACGCAGATTAAATGCTATTCCTCGGTGTTCAGTCTTAAATCACCCGAGATAAAGAAGTCATTATTTAATTTCTTTAGCTTATATCTCGAGCATTCCAATAGTGTAACACCCACAATTTTTCACTTTCTCACAAATACCAAAATTTCAGAAAGCGAGCAATTGCTACAAAGATGGGTTGCAGAGCAAGACAATATGGGAGAAGAAACCCTTCAGCAATGCGGAACAATCGTATCTGAGATTTTATTTTCACAGATCAATTCAAAGATTCAGAAATCTTTAGCAAAAAAAGGAATTTCAGATGATCAAAAAAAAGCCTTAGAAAAGAATCTATCTTTATTTCAGAGATTACTCGATGATGAAAATTTGATCCATGATTTTTTGATTAAAATAAGGTGGGATTTCAAAGAATTACCTACCGAAGAAGCAATTGATAAAATAATTGTTGATATCAATAATTATTTAGATCACCCCGTTTTTGAAAAAAGACCTAAAAAACTACTTTTCGATGTCCTTTTAAGTGAAATCTATCGTATATCTCAGCTAACAGATCCAGCTAAAAGAAATGTTAATAAAAGCATTTTAGATGGCCTACTGAAATCGAATGATGATGAAATAGCGCATTACATTGATTTACGTTTTGCTCAATTGTTTTATTCACGCTTTGAAGTTCTTGAAAAAGATGTCGCTGTCATGAAGAAAACAGTCGATCGTCTGATAGATATACAAAAACTACATGGAGAAAAACTTGAAGGGCTAAGTGGTAAGAAGCTAATTCCACAATTGATAACAACTATTCCCTTCATTAATCCATCAATGATGATTGGCCGGGAAACCTTGATTGCCGACCTTCAAGATCTCCTTAAAGATAACAAGCATGTAAGTTTGAATGGCAATGGGGGAATGGGAAAATCTTCCCTGTTAAAACTGTATGTTTCGAAATATGCTCAGGATTATGATCACATCATTTGGATCAATGTTGAAACAGGCTTGGTAAACACTTTGAATTTTCACGAGCAGTTAGCTACAAATCTCGATTTACCTGCTTTAAATCCCGATGAATTCTCAGGCAGGTTTGGTTTAATCATAAACAAACTGAATCAGATTACAGGTAATAATTTGCTTGTCGTTGATAGCTACGATAGTATCGAGGCCGAGATGGCAGAATTACAGTGTTTAGCAAATTGGAAAATGATCGTTGGAACAAGATTACGACTGGAGAACATAAAAACCTTAACCATAAAAAAATTAAGTTTTGAGGAATCTAAATCCGTTTACCGTATTTTCGATAATGAAAGTGCGATTACAGATCAACAATTCAGATCATTATTTAAATATGTTGAATATAATACATTGGTAATTGGTCTAGTTGCAAAAACAATCAAATATAGCTTTGATCTTAGTTTGGATATTATGCTGGATCATTTTGAACAGCAAAGTCTGGATGATGACAATCTCAAAATAGACATTTCCAATGATTGTGGACAATCACTTAATCTTTTAAAGATTTTAAATCAAACATTCAGCCTAAGTAAGATAGAACCGTTCGATGCCTATCATCTAAGTTTCTTTGCAATGCTGCCTTTGGAGGATGTGCAGTTTAATGATCTTGTTGATTGGTTTGGAGAAGAATACAAGTCTGAAAGCAGAACAAATTTAACAAATGCGATTAATAGATTGCATGCTAAAGGCTTAATTGAGCGGGAAGGCACGCAAATTACAATGCATAAGGTCTTGAGGGATTCCATCATCTATCAGGAGCGCACAGAGGAACTGCCGTTTTTAAGCCAACTTCACAATGTATGGTGTCTTTTACTTGTGCTTAAAAAAGGGGCGGATAATGACCTTAAACTTGCTTTACGATTTTTAAAGTTTGGAGAAGCAATCCTAAATGTGATTAATGAACCATATCGTGGGACGATTTATCAACCTTTGCTACAATTAGAAAATGAAGTTTTGAATATTTATAACTGGCTCGGGAAAGATCATATAACTGCTAAGTGGACGAGCTTATTTGAACGTGCGGAAAACCATCTGGAACCAACCGACCCTCTTCTTGGATTAATCGCCAATAATTACGGAATCGCACTTGCAGCTGACGGTAATATGGATAAGGCTTTTGAACATTTTGAAAAGTCAGTCTCAATCTTAAGTCGTCATAAAGAGCACCTCCCCAAATTGTTCGTGTCCATTTGTAACCTCTGTCATTTGTTTATACAACAAAGAAAGATGGACCGTTTCCAAGAGTGTTTTGAGAACCTTGAGAATTTAAGACAGAAACACAATATTTATGATGATTTTTCCATTTCCATTCAATGTCACGTTTTGGCATTAGCCAACTATGAAGTGTTAAATTTCCCAGAAGCCATAAAACTTTTTAAACTTGCTATTAATCTGCATAATGAACTTCCGGAAGAAAATAGGAATGACGCTTTTCTAATGCACTACTATACCAAATTGGGAGAATCCTTTTATTTCAATGGAGAGCTAGAAAACGCATACCGGGCTTCAGAGATCGCCCTTACTATTTTTACGGAGCTAAATGTGAAAGTATTAGGTTATCCACATCCTATATTTAATTTAATGTATTCTGTGGCTCATACAAAAGACGATCATGAGCTTATAGAAAAAGTTAAAATATTGAAAGAAAAGTATAAAGACTGAGATAGGATATTTTTTTTTAATATTAAAAGCGAATACTATTAGATTGGCTACATACAGGTCTTATTCCCGCAACCAGTCAAAGAGAATGTGCGGAAAACATCATTCATTAAGATAAACATCAGGGATCTAAAATGATATTATTATTTTAAACCTTCGCAACCTTTTTTCAAAAAAGATAGAAAAGCCATACCCGGCAATGTTTTTGAAATGGGGTTGCTCCAAATTCCGCAAAAATGCGTTTCCGACCGCAGGAAGGAAATGCATTTTTGCCCGGAAATTTCACATTCCACAACATCAAAAACCTGTAAAGCATTATGCTTTACAGGTTTCATAAACACAATTAAAACAGCAAAAACTAACCTCTAACAGAAGATTACACACCTGATTAAACGCCTATGAAGAATACGGCTTTTTAAACGAAAAATCAATTCTACCCACCTCCTGATCAAAACGAATATACCCCTGATACGTCTTTCCTTTCTTACTCAAAAGCCCTCTGATATATGCCGTCTTCCCTGCTCTCAATTTCTCGATCTGCCACCTGCGAAGCGTAACACCTCTGAAAGTTGCAGGAATACACCATTCAAAACAATGTTCATTCAATTTCCGGTTAAAGAAAAATTCCAGCCATTGTTTCTCCGCATTAAACTGCAATGTTGCATTAAAAAGCCTGTTACGTCTGGAAACCATATTTTCAACAAACAACGGCTTTCCCGAACGAAGAATCTCCCGCTGTTCTGAGCTTAATGACACCCCACAAACAACCTCCGGAATCCGCACAAATTCCATTCTCAGGGAAAACAGTTCATTGGTCAACTTATCCACGCTCACCAGCGACCGAAAAATCTCATCCGTCACGGGATTCATAAGTTCCACCACCCTGCCCATATTCCCTGAATTCAAAAGGTTCATTCTATCCTCCTTCGAAAACTTATGCCCCATAAACTTCTTCCTGAAATCTACCCTTTTCTGCACCCGATGAACCTGAAAAAGCACTTCTCCATTGTCGTCGAGTCTCAACTGTAACCGTGCATCAACACAATTACCTTCTTCACTATCCCGTACCGGAACCATCATCGGCGTTTTAAATCCTCTCAAAAGCGGCTCCAACGCTCCGAACTTCTCTAAGATTTCCATATCCAAACCCATTTCAGACATCGAATTCCAGTTCACATCTTCAACCTGAAAGCGGTAATTTGCATTGTGTCTCACAAAAAACGATTTCTTATCAGTAATAGTCTTCCCTACAATCCCATCATTTTGCAAAGCCCTTTGATTTCTGAAAGACTCTACCGCATCGATGAATACCTCATAGTTCTTCAGCTTTTCTTTGTGAACGGCTGACGAATCAGACAAATAGGACTGCAATCCTACAGCCACTTCATAAGCTTCAAATTCCCGTACCTTAAAAAACGAATAATCTTCAGGATCTTTAAGCCGACGGTAAAAGTCAGCGTAAAAATCTGCAAAAGAATGTTCGGACGCATCAATTCGCAAGACCTCAGCCGAACCCTTATCTTCAGGCCTTACATCCATTACCTCCCCGTCCGCACTTACGGACTGTACCATTCCAACGGTATTACTGCTGTGACGCAGCACCAATAAGGTGCTGACCTCTGACACTGCTGTTTGATTTCCTGTATTGTTCATGATCTTGATTTTTAAATTTTTTATTGTTGTTATTTTTACATATGATTTCCGAACAGGGCAAATGCCCATAAAAAGGATTATTACTATTATCCGATATTCCGTTTTCGATTCCGGCAAATCCGTGCATTCCGACTTCTGCTTAACGAATAACAGTTGAGCATGACGTCTAGATAAAGACTAAAAAAGTTCTCACTCCGCCGATGGTCGATAACACCCTTCCGATAAAGATCTGTTAACTTCTTAAGGCTTATCAGGCGAAACAGCCTACCACTTTCTAAAAGCTTATTGATGCCCGGCGATTTCTGCTACTAATCATCTCGGTACGTTTAATAACTATTTGATATAAGTGACTGATAGCAATCAGCATCTTACTACCGGCTTCACATTCAGAATTCTTAAATTCAAAAACGTATTATTAAATTATTCACTTAATTAAACAAGTAAGCGATGGCATTAGTCATTAACTTTCCTGCATAACGGAGCTTCACACAGTTATCACTCGCCGCTAAAACCAGATAAATGACTGATCTCATAAAATGCAAGAGCTACTGAATGCTTAAGATCACCTCCTCATCCACAAACGAGAAGTACGAATCAGAGGTCAATATCACATGATCCAGCAGGGAAATATTGAGAATCTTGCCCGCCTCCTTGATCTGTGAGGTCATTTGTATATCCGCTGACGAAGGCTTAAGATTTCCCGAAGGATGGTTATGCGCAACAAGCAGCGCCGTAGCATTACAAAGCAGCGCCGCCTGCATAACGATCCTCACATCCACCAGCGTCGAAGAGATCCCGCATTCGGATATTTTCTTAATACCCAATACCTTATTCGACTGGTTCAGGTACAACGCAAAGAACGATTCCCTGTAATCCATCTCATCCGCATCAAAATGCGCCCTAAATACTTCCACCGCATCCCTTGATGACGATATCGACCTTTCACAATTTCCCTTTCTTTAATAGCTTAATTTAATTTCGTTGACAATATTAAATCTCATCTGAATTGCTCCGTGTGCGGCGGAGACCTATTTTTCCCGCACCTGCTGTTAAAAAATCTGTATGTTGCAGCTTGAAGGAAATCTTGACTTTCTTATTTTTACCGAAGGATATTCTCTGATCTAAAGATCGTATCATAAATTTTTAAGATGGTATGATAGAATCAACCGATTGATAAAAGATCTGATATAATTGTTCTGTTATCATTTAAGATATACGTGCTGATACCAAGGGTAATCATAAGGATCAAAATTTCAATGAACTGCATTTGCATCTTGTGAGGTTTCTGACTTTTCTATGCAGATCAACACATTCAGGCAGTCCCGATGAAAACCGGAATCAATTCCAAAAAAAAACAATAAGAAGTCATATTGATGCAGGCCTGAAATCTTTTTGCGGAGGCTCCGTGATCTCCGGTCACGGATACCCAAAAAGATTTTTTTCAGCAGGGACAACGGAATAGATTTGCTACAGAAAATAAGACAGCCTCACGGGCAAAATGTAACATCGAAACAATGATCACTGATCAGATGAACAATCCGGTTGATGCTGCTTAAGCAGATGTATAGCTACAATATCAAGATGACCATTTACGAAAGAGCAGTATTATGATTCTAAACTTGCCTGTAAATAGTAAGTACCATTACAGTTGTACAAATGCACAGTTAAACGTAATTCCTTATATTTGGACTATTGCTTTGTAACCATTACCAAGACTATGATCAAATCTTTTATCTTCATCACTTTTATATTCTTTTACGCCTCTTCATTTTCCCAAACTTTCAAAAATGACAGCATCAGATCATTTGTGGATCAATCCATTAACCTTATAACATCAAATGCAGTCGATACGTCCAATGTCGAATTGATTGAAAGCAAATTGTATGATAAAGCTAAAGACCTCAACTTTGTCTCTGATCTGGTTCCTTTATACACCGAGGTCTTCGAACTGCTCAACGACCATCATGGAGGTCTGAAATATAAAGGAAAGACCTATGGATGGAACAAGCCCGCAGGTTCTGCCAATGCTTATCTGAAGGGCAAATTAAAAACTGAAAAGACCGTGGTAAGCCAGCTAATCGATAAAAAAACAGCCTACATCAGGATACCGGGAAATGATGACTTTGGCTTTAAGAAGGTCGACAGTATTGCCAATGATATCACAACTCATATCAACAAAGTCAATTCAACCAAGATCAAAGGCTGGATCATCGACCTGAGAGTCAACACCGGTGGGAATATGTATCCTATCCTATTGGGATTGAAAGAATTCATAGGCAGTGACAATATCGTTTTCGGAGGCTTCAGGACTTCGAAAGGTGAATCTTCCGGAAAGTGGGAAATCAAGGACGGTAAAATGCTGATCGACGGTATCGAACTGGTCAGGAAGACAGAACTAGAAGACCCGCTTAAAAAAGATATTCCGATTGTTATCCTCACCAGCTGTTACACGGCCAGCGCCGGGGAAATGACCACCATATCACTGATCGGAAGAAAGAACACCTATATTGTAGGTGAACAAACAGCTGATTACACGACCGCCGTGCAGGGTTTCAGGATCAATAAGGATGCGGGAATCAATCTGTCGACCGATTATGTTGTTGACCGGAATTCAAAAATTTACAAAAGCAGTATTCAGCCTGACATAGAAGTGTTGCAGGGTGATAACTTCGAAGATCTCAAGAAAGACAAGAAGATCATGAAAGCAATGCAGCTACTTAAAAGATAAAATGAATGCTTCCAAGGCTCACTACTAAAAAAAACACATGCATAGACATCTGGCAATTTCTGACAGATTTATAACCAAAAAAAATATTCCATGAATACTTTTCCGGCAACAGCAAGCATATTATCAGAAAAAGATTTATGTCAATTCATTAAGGACAGGTATAATCTAAAAGGTGAATGTAGTTGCAAATTATTCAGGACGGGTGTCAATCATAGCTACTTCATATCATGTAGTGTGTTGATTTAAGTTAAGCTGCATTTTGATAGATATTGTCTTGATTATTAAATTCCTCGATCTTTTTGTAAGTTAGGGTACTTTGCCGTTTTTTTTATTGTACAAGATCTCGATGTATTCAAAGATCTCAAGCTTCATTTTTTCTTTTGTGATAAGTTTATTAAAAGTCATTCTGTATCACCATACCTCAAAAGTATCTTTATCGTTTGGCATATATAGTAAAATACGTAAGAATCTCACCCTAACACCACCTTCTTTCGCATCATATTTTCCCCATAGTGAAGATCGACCTTTCAATCTAAGATCATTGGATGTATGTTCAAGGCAGACCAGCTTCCCGTCCCCATATATTTTCATGGCGTAGTTTTCTATGGGCTCCAATTTAAACGATGGGGTATTAAAATAGAAGAGGTCGTCAGCTGCAGTCTCTTTAAGCTCAGCTTTACTGTAATAGTTTGATTGGACATATCTGAGGTCACTGTTGAAGACCAGTGGAAAATATTCATCTTTCTTTTTATCGATGATAATGTCCCTAAGATAGTTATAAGCTTCAACTGTCTTTTTTTCAAGTTCTTTCTTGTCCATTTTCCTTAGGTCCTGAGCACTACTCAAATTTGCAATATCATTGTATGGCACAGTTGCATCAAACTCAATGGTGTACTCATAGTAGGGCTTTCCTGCCGCTATAAATGTTTTTCCGTCAGCTTTCTTCAGATCGGTGTGTTCGACCAGCTTCACCTGCTTATCAAAACTGGTGACAGAATCTGCGTTGTCTCTGGAGTAAAGCGTAAGGTTGAAACGAGTATAAGGCGTCAGTTCCTTGAATCCTTCTCCCCTTTCACGTTCTGTCTGCGGATATAACCTGTAGGTGATCTTTTGCTTTCCCGATCTGGCAATGTAATTATTGAGAATGACAGGAGACATCATGCCGCCATCCTCAAAATATTGAAAGGCGGGAATGTCATTGACCAGGATATCAAAGAAACACTGTTCATGATCCACATAGACATAGTATATAGGCTCTTTGGGAAAATGCCTCACATACTTTTCATAGGACGACAAAAGGTTTTTCTCAGTGACATTGACCGGATTGGAATTAGTGATAGGGGGATTTTTAGATTGTTTGTCCTGACAAGATAATATCAGAGGGATTAGGATAATAAAAAAAAGTTTTTTCATGACAGAGCTTTTTATTGAATTAAATAATGGTTACTTCTTACTATTCTAAAATTTAATAATGGTCTTGTAAGCCATTCTAGGTCCTTACAAGTTCCGGTCCATATCCGGTCAATTTTATCTTCTTACCTTTTGATCGCAGGTATATTGTGATTTAATTCACATCCTTTTATCAGCTTTTATTTAACATAATCTCTCAGGTAAAATGAATCCCGACCGTCCTCTTTTTCCTTTTCGTCCACAAAATTCCTGTAAGTATATTTCTTACCTTTATGCTCAGGCTTGTCTTTCTCGCGTAGGTAATCACCGTAATATTGGAACCCTCCCGCAATAAAATAATCGTTAAGCAGCTTATCTCCTTCTGCAACCACATGTAAACTGCAGGATTTGAATTGTTCACCATTATATTTCCCTGTATTGTTGGTTTCCAAAAGGTAGCGCTTGTTGCCCTTATTCCAGATCCTGTACGAAAATTCCGTATCCCGGTAATAGAAATCGGTCTTCCCGAATTTCTTTTCTAACATTTTCTCAAACTCCTCTGCTTTTTTTGTGGTCTTTATCTCCAGCATGAAGGCATTCACCTTATTTGTCGTTCTGTTCTCGTAAAAAGATACATAATTGTTTGACAATATGGAAGATTCCTGTTTGTTCAAAGTTCCCGAAAAGGAATTTCCGGAAAAATGAAGCAGTGCCGGGTATGTACTGTTGTAAATGATAATGCCAGAAAGATCATTGTTTCTACTGATCTCATATTTTTTCTCAAGGCCTGATATGTCTACCGGAAATGATAATTTGTCCAGATCAAAACTATTGGACTGGCAGGCCATCAGCAACGGCAAAAGAAGTAAGGTGATCATTGTTTTCATAAAAATATTTATTTAGCTCAATTCTATTTCACAGTTTTTTATGTAGCTTTATCGGAAACCTTCATATCCTTCAATTACGGCAGCGGCATGATCAACATATTCTCTTCTTGTCTTACCAGAAGTTTGTTTGACACTGATCTATGATCGATTTCAATTCTGATTCCATGTGATCAGGTCAAACTGAGTTTCCGTTGATTTTCATTTTCGCTCAAATCATGCGCCAAAGTAACATGGTCGGCACATCAACCCGAGCCTATCAAATCAAAGTAAGATATAAAACAGGAGGACCACTTTAAAAACAGATTAGGTTAACTGTAGTAATCAAATACAAATAAGTCCGGTTTCTAACCAAACGTTATTATCTATATCCTCCCATGCCGATACCATCCCGGCAGATCTTTGTCGGATGTCGGCTGGCACGTTTACTTGAAAATATACGAAGTGTACCGTCAGCTTCCACAATATTCCAATACTAGATATAAAGAACTTAAATTACATTTTTTACCCATATCCTTTATATTTGAATGTACCAAATCAAAAAAATATAATTCTAGATGCCTAAATTCAATCTATGTTGTTTATATCTTGTAGTAAACGTGATGTTTTCAGATAAAAGTTATATCTGGGACATTTAAGTATATTATCACCTAAAATCATTCAAATATATTCAGTTATTGGTACGAATTTAAATTACTCAATAGTATATTTGCATTCATAATTATGAAATTTACAGTAGAAATCACTCGACCGGAAAAAAGATCCAACCTTGGTTATAAAACGATATATTTTACCGCATTTAAAATAAATATTATTGAAAGATACAGCAGTAAGGGTTCATTTAACTTTCATCACATTATTGTTAAGCTCAGAACTGTAGAAGATGAAATTATCAATACTAAAACGGGCGCCGGAAGAATAAAGATTGAAGAATCAGACTTTCCGACCTACGGTCGCTTGGTAAAAGCCTTGACTTCATATGAATTCCGGAATAAACTCATTGACAGATCAAAAACGGAAGATGAATTTGTAAATTTTATACTCAGCAGAATGGCCTGGCACTATCAGCTCTAGTTTATAATCATGTCCTGCAAATAATAGAAGAAATAGATATAAAGCTGCCATTATTATAAACAACGAACTGACTTTTTATTGGGTAAGACGAACTAGTTCATTAAAACATTCTATGAATTGACTCACAATAATATCAAATCAGCTGATTTATACCAAGAGAACAATAGGGATAGAAATTTCAATGAACTGCCTCGCATCTTGTAAGATTTATGACTTTTCTATGCGGATTCCTATGCAGGCAGGCAAAAGGAAACTGTGACCAATACCTTGAAACAATAAGTAAGCAGATTTGATTGAACCTCAAATCTTTTTACGGAGGTTTTGGAATGATATGCTCTCCAAATAGCCAAAAATATTTTTTATAAAAGCAAAATTTTGGTTAGTTTTAATACATAATTTCAAAATGAACAAAATGAACAAAATATTATTTTTTGCTGTGGCACTATTATCTAATTTATCATTTTCACAAACCTTAGATTCAGATAATTTTAATGATTACACAATCGGGAATCTTGGCACTCAAGGCTTCTGGTCAAATGATGGCGGCACTGCCGAGCAAGCTAAAGTGGCAGAAATAAATATTGCCGCGTACGGCAAATCTTTGACCCTTCCAAGAACAACTACTTCAAATATGTGGCTGTTCAAAAATGATTTTTTAAAAACACCGTGGCTAAACAGGACATCAGGTAATAATATTGCCGAAATTTCTGCTGATTTCTATACAGGGACAACTACTGCTGTAACTGCAGCCTCTAGTTTTCAATTGTATGCAGATGGTGGTGACAATTTTATGATTGGCTCTATTTTATACGATCATGTTGCTAAAGCATATAGCCTGACATATACACGAAATGGGAATTCAGCGATAGTTACCCAGCCATTAACTACTGGTGCTGCAGACAACACCTGGACACCAATTACTATATTTTATAACTATACCACTGGAGATATTCATATAAAAATAGGCGCAACTATATACGGACCTTTCGCAGGAACTCCCGCTAAGTCACCAACAGAAGTTGACATTTTTTCTGGCGGAGGCGCTTTAACTTCTGCGTTTGATAATTACGTTGCACGCGCTATAAAGACGGCGACATTGGCCGTAAATGATATTGGTTCTGTTGGTGGAGTCAAAATTAAAATTTACCCAAACCCTGCAACTGATCACATTAATATAGAGGCTGATTCTAAAGTTAAAAAAATAAAGATAGTTGATGCTTCCGGTAAGAATATAAATATTGCTGTCAGTACAGATTTAAATAAAATTGATGTCTCCCATCTCGAAAAGGGCATCTATCTTACGGAGCTACAATTGGAAGACGGAACAATGACAGTACAGAAATTTATCAAAAAATGAAAAGTTAACAAATGGATTGATAAATTCCGCTGTCTACCACCAATGCTATTATGAAGCGTATCAAATGATGATGTACCAGCAAGAGTTTTTGCAGTCGATAAAAAAGGATATTACAAACGCCTTTAACTCGTAGAAGATAACTCTGTGTACAATTTTTAGCAGTCAAAAAACTATAATTTTTTATCATGGCGTTCTTTTTGGTAGATGATACAAAAATAGAATTATGTCAAAAGATAAATTAAAGAAAGGCGATATTGTTATGCTTAGAGAAGGCAGTCCAAGAATGAAAGTTGAAAAAGTTGTCCAAGATCTCAAGGCATATGGTACAGATGAAACCATTGATCCTGTAGTAACGTCGATTGAAACATTACACTTTCTTGATGATAAACCTGTTCACGGATTATATGCTGAAAGCCTTCTTAAAAAATTGGAGAAGCAAGGTTAAAAACTTTTCTGCAGTAAAAAAAACTTTTTAATAAATCTGGGATATCTAAATGACCTCTAATCATTGCGATATGTTTACCTCCAAAAATAAACAAGAGCAGGAATAACCTATTCTCGTTTTATTAATTATTGATTATTATTTTACTTGATCATCAAAGAGTTAATATATTCATCACTAAATTTGATACATGACAGTCTATTGTTATAGCACACAGAATGAAAGAAAGGCTGTCTCAAAAGAAGCAGCTTTTTTGTTTTTAATATAAGAGCAGGATCTGTTTTTGCGCTTAATAAAACTTCGCTAAAATTGAATTAAAACAGCTTATTATTATACCGTAATTGATGATGTAATAAAAGGACCCTTGAACTTGTCTTAATAGTATGAGAATATACTTTTTACTTCTAATTATTTCAGCACAGTTTTTTGCTCAGCCAACCAATTCCAATGTTGATGAGATCATTCAAAGGGAAATGAAGGAACGAAAGATCCCTGGATTGCAGATGGCTGTTGTGCAAAATGGAAAAATTGTTTTAAGCAGATCCTACGGAATCGCCAATCTGCAGAATAATGTTCCTGTAAACAATACAACTATTTTCCCGATCAACTCCAATACAAAGGTTTTTACTGGTGTTGCCATGATGCAATTGGTTGAGCAGGATAAAATCAAATTGAATGATCCGATTGGTAAATATCTGGATAATTTGCCCGCTGAATGGCAGAAGATCACTGTCGACCAGCTATTGACCCATATTTCCGGATTGTCTGAGATCCTGAAACTACTTGATCCAATGACAGGTAATATTGGACCACTGAAGACTGAAGCCGTCATTTGGGAAAAACTCAAAACGCTTCCCCTTGAATTTAAAACAGGAGAACAGTTCAGTTACAATCAGACCAATTATTATCTGTTGGGAAAAATTATTGAAAAGTTAACCAACCGATCTTTTGCCACAAATTTCGAGGAAGATCAGTTTAATATCGCTCATCTTAAAAATACGGTATTCGGAGATTCTAGAGATATTATTCAAAATTATGCGCCATCTTATCGCTACAATAGTTACTTTGATGGAAAACAGGGTGAAGCAAAACTGACCTACACCTATACAGAATTTCCAGATTTCGTTCGGACAGGAGCAGGTCTCAACAGTACTGCTGAAGATATGGCCAACTGGCTCATCGCCTTACAAGATGGTCGTCTCTTCAAAAAACCAGGAACTTTAGATATGATGTGGACGCCAGGTCAATTTAATAACGGGACGCCGACCAATTGGGCAAGAGGCTGGGGAATTACAAAGCCCCGCAAAAACCACAGTGCGGTCGGCATGTCCGGAGGAAACAGATCTGTGATAATGGTCTATCCCGATGATGATCTGGCAATTATCGTATTGACCAATCTGGCAGGAAGCAGTCCCGAAGATTTTGTTGAAGAAATTGCAGGTTGCTACAATCCTGATATCGTGAAGGCAGATCCGTTGACCTATTTAAGAAAAAATCTGAGAGCAATAGGGTTTGAAAATGCCATTGATTTTGTAAAAAAAGAACAAAAGACAAATCCTTCATTTAACCCCAACGAGTCAGAGCTAAACGATTGGGCATACCGGATGATGGCCAATAAACAGGAAAAAGAGGCCTTAGAAATTTTCAAACTTAATGTGTATCTATTTCCAAAAAGCTGGAATGTGTATGACAGCTACGGAGAGATCTTATTGAAAATGGGAGATAAAAGCAAGGCCATCGAGATGTACAGAAGATCCATAGAGCTCAATCCGGAAAATGAAAACGGGAAGAAGATCTTGGAAGGAATATCTTCTTTATAAAATTGAGAATAACAGAGCTTAAAATAAAAGTTTTTGGGGATCTTAAAAATTCGACATTAAAATTTTTAATTATATCACACTCTTTTTTATAGTTTTACAAAATGAATACTATCTATAATGAATACTTTGTCAATGGAATAATTGCAAATTTCATTAAAAAGTTATGGATTCTAGATAACGTAAAAAGTAACTCTCCGATATTAGATAAAGGTGTTCCGCCTAACGGATGTTTCACAATGGCCATTATCAAAGGAAATGGATTGAATGTAAGGCATAAAGATCAGGTCAGACATTTACCTGAAGGAATCTACTTCTGTGGTCAGATCACTGAAACATTGTCTCTTGATATTCTTTCCGCGACAAAAGCAACAATGCTCCAACTTTTCCCTTGGACACCAGCCTGTTTTGGGATCTCAGACGCTCACTTATTTACTGATAAGATTTTTCCTTCAAACGAATTAATCCATTTTAAAGAAATGAATTTAGATAGTATGATCGATGTAAACAATGAAATGGTCTGCAGCTATCTTGTAAAAACTTTCTCTGCATTGTTTACAGCCAATGCCAAGGTTGGAGTAATTACTAAAAGCACGCAATTAATTTTGGAAAAAAGAGGTGACATGACTGTTGCTTCACTGGCAAGATCAATGAAATGTTCTGAACGCCATCTGCAAAAGTTATTTAAAGATCTTATAGGCATCAGCCCTAAGCTTTTTATCAATGTTATCAAAGTACGGGAAGCCCTGGATGATATCGTATATGCAGATCATAAATCTGCAACAATGACCCAGTTAGCCTTAGCTAATGGTTATTACGACCAGCCTCATTTCAATAATGCTTTTAGTTCGTTTGTAGGTAGAAAGCCAAAAAAATTTGATGAAAAAGATTTTTTTCTTACGATAAAAAAATAATGTGTTCGCATTTATACAATTTTCAGCTATGCAAATTGTAGTAGATTCGCCACTTTACAATTAATACACGATGAATCTACTAATCTCAACTCAGGATCCTTCCCGTCTCTTTCATAAAATAAATGTTGCGTTTACAGAAATCAGTAAAACCAGGGTTGTCATATTATCGTTTGCATTATTATTTGGAGTGTTCTATATAAAGGCCCAGAAGAACGAATTCAATAAAGGAAAAGCTACGTATGGAAATTGGGGCGTAGAAACACAGTTTATCAGCAAGATGGTACAACCTGGCAATGATTTTTACACCTATGTGAATGAAGGTTGGTTAAGATCAGCAAAAATTCCGGCCGGGGCTTCGGGATTTAACAGCTATACCGAAGCAAAAGATAAAATCAATATGCGAATCAACGAGATGATCTGTGATGGAGCTAAAACCGAGCATTCTACAAATCGGTCTTTAGAACAGATCAGAGCAGTCTATCTAGGATATTTGGATACGGACCATATGGACGAGGTTGGCATTAAGCCTATTGAGGAAGACCTTAGAAGCATTCTCGCTATCAATAGTTATGAAGAGATCGCAAAATGGATGGCTGATCCAAAATCTTTCTCGATCATTGCTATACATACCGCGCCCGATCTTAATGACAGAAGCAAATTTTTAGTTGCGTTAAACGAGAGTGGCATCGGATTACCTGCACCTGATTATTACACGAAAAATGACGCAGATAAAATACGACTCCGAGAAGATTACAAACAACACATCATTCGTACCTTACAATTAGCCCACATCAATAACAATGAACAATTGGCTGGTAAGATCCTGGAAATTGAAACAAAATTAGCAACCTTACAATGGACACCTGCTCAGATGCGAGACAGCAGGATAAACTCCCATTTGATGAACACTGCCGAGCTTGAATCGTATGCTCCAGGCTTTCCATGGAAAATATTTTTAGGAGAAAGACAGGTTGACGACGTAGATCAAGTCATCCTACAGGCCGATACGGCGATCAAAGCTAAAGCGAAGTTATTTTCTGAAACACCAATTGAGGTATGGTCAGCATATCTTGCATTCCATTGGATCATAAACCATTCTACCCTATTATCAAAAGACTTCCGTCAGAACCATTTTGATTTTTATGGAACACGGCTGAACGGTGTAAAAAATGATACTTCCAGAGAGAAAAAATCAATACAATATGTAAACAATCGCCTGGGACAGCTTGTCGGAAAAATATATGTTGAAGAATATTTTCCTGAATCCCATCTCAAAAGTATAAAAGATCTGGTAGGATATATTCGCAAGGCATTCCTCGAAAGACTTGAAAAATTGGATTGGCTGGATGAAATAAGCAGAAAGGAAGCCATTGACAAGCTAGATGCAGTAACAGTCAGGATAGGATATCCAGATGTCTGGAGAGACTATTCATCAATGAAATTTGACGCAAAAGAACCTGTCTTAAATGAACAGCTGATCGCAAAAGCAAACTGGGATCATGAAAGATCTCTTCTGAATAAAAAATTCACAAGTAAAGAATGGTATCAAATGCCACAGACCGTTGATGCGACGAGCAGCAAATTATATAATTCTATAGAGTTTCCCGCAGGGATCCTACAGCCCATATTCTTTGATCCCAATGCCGATGCAGCAGTGAATTTCGGAGCAATAGGCGCCATTATCGGTCACGAGTTGGGACACTGCTTCGACGACCAGGGATCTTTGTTCGACGGAAATGGTGTAATGAGGGATTGGTGGACCCCGAAAACAAGAAAGCAATTTGAGAACCGAACGCAGCGTCTTATTGCACAATACAGCAGTTTTTCGCCTTTAGAGGGAATTCACTTGAACGGAGCACAAACTCTTGGAGAGAACATTGGTGACCTTACAGGTGTTGTCGTTGCCCATGCTGCTTACAAACTCTATCTGAAAGATCATCCGGATGAAAAGAAAAAGCTTTATGGCTTTACACCTGATCAACGTTATTTTTTATCTTTTGCGCAAGTCAACCGAAGTCTCTACACACCAGAAACGTTCAGATTAATTGTAGAAAAGGATTATCACGCCCCTGCCCAATACCGTGTCAATGGAGTAGTAAGAAATATTGATGCATGGTACGAAGCTTTTAAGATCAAAGTAGGTGATAAATTTTATCTTAAGCCGCAAGATAGAGTGGCGATCTGGTAAGCAAAAATAATATACTTAAATGTGCCGGATAGTATTTTTATCTAAAATATAATACAGATGGACCGATCGATCATAGGAATTTTACTATTTTATATTTTTGAGATGGTGCATTGAAATACGTAGTTGCCGAAAATAAGGTGATGATATACTTAAATGTACAGATATAAGTTTTATCTAAAACGTCATGTTTACCAATAGATCTAAACAATTTAGATTGAAATAAGGCATCTGCAATTTTATGGTTTTGATTTGGTACACGAAAGTATATGTTGTCTAATAAAACCATCAGCTTCTAAAATTATTTTATCGATCAAAATGGTCACTCCATTTCCCGGAAACGCATCGGTGTCATCTGCATATTTTTCTTGAAGAAATTATTAAAATGCGTAGCCTCTTTGAACCCCAGTGAATAGGCAATTTCGGCAACATTCCATTCGGTATGTCTCAATAAAATCTTTGCCTCCTGTAATAAACGCTCAGTAATGATCTCCGAAGTCGTTTTTTCAGTGATCTCTTTAACGGCCCGGTTGAGGTGATTGACATGAACGGAGAGCTGACCGGCGAATTCAGAGGGTGAACGAAAGTTGATTCGCTGTCTCGCATCTTCGATAGGAAACTGACGCTCCAACAGCTCAAGGAACAGATGGGTGATCCGCTGAGAAGCATTAGCCTGTTGTTTTTCAGCTTTTGAAGCAGGTTTCATTTTAAGTGTATAATGAAGTAATTCAAACACCAGGTTTCTCAACAGATCATATTTATGGGCATAATCTGAGGCCAATTCAGTCTGCATTTTTTTGTAAATCTGCGTTACATCTTCCAACTGCTCATCGGTCAGCTCAAAGACAGGTGTCACGTCAGGTTTAAAAACTTCATAATCATTCAGGCTTCCGAAATGATGAAAAAAAGCTGGGGTAAATACGCAAAAGAATCCCGCCTTATGGTCGTCAATCCACTCAAATTTGTAAGGGATCTGCGGATTGGTGAAAAAAAGTGCCTGCTTTTGGATATCAATGACCTTGTCAGCATAATGGATCCGGTTTCGGCCGACGATCAGGGTGATCTTAAAATAATCTTTCCGGCTGTAGACCACCGGTTTAGCATTTTTACCGATGTACTCATCGATGGCAAAGACATTGAAATGCCCTACCCCGTTACGGATATTTTCAGGAACCCGGTCAAATTTCGACTTGTAAAATTCTTCCAGTGACTGCATTTTTTCCATTGAATAAATATACGAAAATCAAACATACAAAAAAAACACTGCCACTTTCTGATGGCAGCGTTATTAAGTTAGATTCAAATGGTCATTTAAAAATCGGTAGAAAATGAAATGTCCTTATTGATTTCCAATTCCTCTGATAACAAGCTTATCTTGTCCTTTGAACGGTTGTAGGCATCGCTCCCCAAATACAGACGTACGGGCGGATTCGGATTTTCAGCGAGATCGATCAAGACACGGGCCAGCTTGTCGGGATCTCCGGCCTGCATTCCGTTCATGGCAGCATATCTTTCGTGCGAGGCTCTGATCGCATGGTAGCCGTCAATTCTATTCTCAGCGAAAACGAGAGAGCCTTCTTCCAGAAACTCGGTGCGGAAAGCGCCCGGCGCCACTACCGTTACTTTAACACCGAACTCTTTCACATCTTCTGCCATGACCTCGGACAGTCCCGTTACCGCATATTTTGTTGCGGCGTAAATGGCCCAGCCGATTCCCGGCGCAAATCCTGCAATTGAAGAAATATTGATGATGTTTCCTGACTTCTGCTCCCTGAAGTAAGGCATGACCGACTGCATTGTCTTGATTACAGCCATAACGTTAATGTCAAAACTGTCCCTGATCTCTTTTTGGTTCAATTCTTCCACAGCACCACCGATGCCATAGCCCGCATTATTGACCAAGACGTCTATTTTCCCGAAGTGTCCGACAGTCTTTTCAAATGCCTTGCTGACAGATTCTCCGCTTGTCAGATCTACTTCCAGCGGTAAGAACTGCTGTTTGTCAAATTCTCCGACAGCCTCCATTAAACTCTGCGCTTTTCTGCTTGTTGCAGCGACCCTATAACCGCTTTCGATAAGTTTTCTCACCAGTGAAAGCCCCATTCCTTTGGATGCTCCCGTTACTAACCATACTTTGTCTGTTTCCATATCTTGATCTTATTATGATACAAAATTAGAATGACTGCCGAAGTCTGTTGTTACAGAATTGAAACAATATATTACGAAAATCAAACAAGTTTAGACAGCATGTTTGATTGTCATTTTTAAGTATACCCTACACAGGAGAAATTTTCAAATGATCAATCCAGAAAAGTATCCGGGATTTTAAGAGAGACTGTTTATTCACCTCTAACAGATGATCGCCTAGAAATATAACAAAGAGTATTCTGATCAATTTCAGTTGTTGATCAAAACACCTTTGATCACCTATATTCTATATGATTATTTTTCCCTGATCTTCCTCTTGTGATCTCTTCCCCATTTTTCCAGGGGCTTTGCAATTTCCTGTAAGCTTAATCCATAATCCGTCATAGTGTATTCTACCTTGACTGGATAATCGTCTGTGACCTTTCTGTCGATCAATAGATTTTCTTCCAGATGTTTTAATTCCTTAAACAAAACCCGGTTGGTTATCTTCGGTATTGAATTTAGAATTTCATTGAATCTTGTATTGCCTTGATAAATAGATAGGATAATCGGCATCTTCCATTTGCCGCCGATGACAAACATGGTATCCTGGATGGCGTTGATCTTTTCCTGGAAATACTTTTCTCTTTCCGTCATAATGATTTAAGTATACTTTTGTATACAGGTATCAAACGTATATCTTTTTGCCAGTAATTTTGTAAAAGAACATTTAAAATTTTATAAAATGAAGACAATATTCATCACCGGAACCTCATCAGGAATAGGCAAGTCAACCGTTAAATTATTTCAACAAAGAGGCTGGAAGGTCATCGCTACAATGCGCGATCCCGAAAAGGAAACGGAACTTGATCAATTGGACCATGTTATTCTTTTGCCTTTGGATGTTACTGACCTGGAACAGATCAGGTCGACCGTAGAAAAAGCTTTATCGCTAGGACCGATCGACGTGGTCGTGAACAATGCGGGATATGGGCTGATGGGTGCGTTGGAATCCTTTTCCGATGAGAACATCGTGAAACAGGTGGAAACGAATTTTCTGGGAACAGTTCGGGTAACACAAGCTTTTACACCTCACTTCAGAGAAAATAAAAATGGAGTGTTCATCAATATAACATCCATCGGCGGACATACCAGCTTCCCGTTCACCAGTATTTACAATGGTACGAAATGGGCGGTTGAAGGCTGGAGCGAATGTCTTTCAATAGAGCTATCGATGTTTGGTGTCGGTGTTAAGACCGTTGCTCCGAGCGCCACGAAAACGGAGCTGTTTAACCATAATTCAGATGTCACTGCACTACCGTATTATGATTCAGCGGAAGAAAAAATGCTTAGTATGATCAAACCCGATTCTTCACCTGATGAGATTGCGGAAGTGATCTTTGTAGCAGCAACCGACCAAAAAGACAAGTTGCGTTATTTTGCAGGAACAAAGGCACAGGCTATTTACGATAGACGTCAGCAAATTGGAGCGGAAGCTTCTGTCAAAGAGATCAAAAAGATCTATTTCGACGGGTTGTAAAGAAGTAAACATCCATCAGATCAATATGAGTTATAGGCTTTGTCCTATACCTCATATTGATTGTCTGAGGATGATATAACTCGTGACACATAATCCCGGGATTAAAAAATGACGTTTTTATAACTGTGATCTGCAACAAACTTTGTAATTCAATTTAACGGATAAAAATTATAATTTGTTGGATCTCATTATAGTGTTCCTAATACTTATTGTAAGATTTCCAGTCAATATTATCTTTTGCCCATTGCTCGGCTGAGGTTGTCGGGATTCCGTTCTTCCCATTGAAGGTATTCTCTAATGGCCAAGAAACACCTTTTCCTGCTCCGAATATAGCAGTTGAAAATTTTGTTGCCTAATGTTCTATAGATATTAGGTCTAACATTGTTGTTTTATTGAGAACAATTATTTCTCTTTAATTTTATTTCGGTGTTTTTTGCCCCAACTTTCCATTGGTAATATTACCTCTTCAAGTCCGTAAGCATATTCCGTAACGGAATATTCAATTCGTACAGGATAATCATCAATTACAGATCGACTAATCAATAAATTTTGTTCCAGATGCTTCAACTCTTTGGATAAAATATGGTTCGTTATTTTCGGGATGGAATTGGAAATATCATTAAATCGCTTGTTTCCGCCATATATGGACAGTATGATTGGCAATTTCCATTTTCCACCAAGCACAAACATTGTATCCTGAATAGCCTGAATTTTTTCATGAAGTTGTTTTTCGTCTCTTTTCATATACTAAGTATTCTATTTGATACAGGTCTCAAATTTATACCTTCTATTCTTAACTTTGTACTGTTACAATAAAAAAAATATATGAAAACAATATTCATCACCGGTGCTTCGTCAGGATTTGGAAAAGAAACCGCAAAATTATTTCAATCAAAAGGCTGGAATGTGATCGCAACAATGCGTTCACCCGAGAAGGATGAAGAATTAACGCAGTTAGAAAATATTCTGGTGACGGAATTAGATGTTCAAAACGAAAAGTCCATTAAAACCGCCGTAGAGAAAGGAATTGAGAAATTCGGAAAAATTGATGCTTTGCTCAACAATGCAGGCTTTGCCGTAATGGGCGTTTTTGAATCTGCAACCGAAGAGCAAATTTATAATCAGTTTGACGTGAATGTCTTCGGAATGATGAGGGTAACAAAGACTGTATTGCCTTTCATGAGAAACAACCCAAAAGGCGTAATTGTCAATATTTCTTCGGTTGCCGGACGCGTTGGTCTGCCTTTCGCAAGTATTTATGAAAGCTCAAAATTTGCAGTTGAAGGTTTCTCGGAAGCCCTATATTTTGAACTTGGAAATTTGGGTATTAAGGTAAAAATTATTGAGCCGGGGTCATCTCAAACCAATTTCGGAAATGCCCGGGAAAGCACAAATAACGAAATTGCTGACTATAATCCGTTTTTAGCAAGCTTCTTCAGTAATTATCCCAAGAAAACGGGGCATTTCAAAACAGCGACACCGCGAGAAGTTGCCGAAACAATTTACAACGCCGCCGCAGACGACAGCCATAAATTACGATACATAATTGGCGAGGATTGTCAGTTCTTTGTGAACTCCAAAGAGAAGAGTTCAGAGGAAAATTACATCAAATCAGTTCAATCTTTTTTTGAGTAGTGGATTTGCTTTTCCATGACCCAAAAAACATCAAGTCCAACATTTAAAGCAGTTGGTTTTATAATTGACTGATTTGATATTGGATTAAGGCAATTATATATTTGAATGTACCGTTTTAGATTTTTTAGGTTATCAAATATATCGAATTGGTTCTTCATAGTAAATTTGTATTCTACCCTTTGTATGATTTATAGAGAGACTGATTAAATAATACTTATTTGGTACATTAAAGTATATTACTTCCAAAATTTTTTTCTAAATGTTTCCATCTCGGAGGAACTGATCTGAGAAGTTGCAAAATCAATATTTTTTTGAAATAAGAATCATGTCAGGCGATTGCTTGCGTATTATTTATATTTTCAATCCCTCTTAAGAGTAATCAAGAGAATTTCTATTTGGACAAATATTCCGAACAGGCAATTTGGGTTTATACATTCAATTTTTTTTGGAGCGTTAATTTTTGCTTTCGGACATTTAGACGAAAGTCAAGATATAAGTGAATTAGTGAGAATTTTCAGACACAAAACTTTCGTGCTTGCTGTACATCAAGAAAGAATCGCTTAAAATTGCAGTTCATTGCGAAAAAGAAAGAGTCCCTCCTAATCAGGACAGCCTCAATATTATATTAATGATAGCTATTATTCTTTAATAAATTTCAAGGACTTGTTACTTTGTCCAATTTTGATAAGATAGACTCCTGCTGGTAACTGTGCGATGTCCAATCTTTCAGTTTCTGAACTTATCTTTGAGCGTAGTACCAACTGTCCGCTACTGCTATAAATATTGATATCATCACCATTTACAACGCCATTCCCATATCTGATATTAAGCTCATTTTTTGCCGGATTTGGATATATGACAGTTTCAGCCCTAGATAATGCCGGAGTTTTTACAGCTAAAAACGACTGACAGTTTGTTGAATTCCCTCCATACTCTGTTGGATAATTTGTTCCGATGTACAATTTATCCAAATTGGTCCCATCTTCACGGTAACCGATCTGCAGGGTGTGGCTTCCCGCACTTAGATTTGCTGTGGCCAGCACATCCCAGGTCCATACGTTCGATGACTTCAATCCATTGATATTTTGCCAGTTTCCGTTATCGATCTTTACCCAAAAGGAATCATCATCCGCACTTGGTGCGCGCAACCTTCCCCAAACATTGTAAGTTCCGGATACAGGTATATTCAGATTATATGTTGCAATACCGTTTTGATTGGACGGCGCATTGGTAAGACTGTTATTTCCTGCAGTGATCGTAATATATCTTCCCGAGGATGCCGGGCTGCTTTGCAGAACCTGCCATAATGATCCGACAGTACCACATTCTGCCTCCAGCCAGATCTCTTGCCCTGCATTGGCCGGTGAAACTGTCATCTCATCCAGATACAGAAGATTAGTATTGGAAGAAAGCGCTCTCAGTTCGATAGAATTTGTTCCTGAATTCAACGTGATATTTTGTGCTGCATTATTCCAGGTATTTGATGATCCTGTAGATGTGAAACTCATTGTTGCCACCTGAGCGTTGTTGACGAATAGCCCAATATTATCTACCCTGCCGCTTCCAAGAGAATATCTGATCTGTAAATTATAGTTTCCACCATTGATATTGGTGATATTTTTTCGGACAGCCGCTGCAGCATTCGTCCCAAACTGGATATATCCCTGGCCGTGATAATTTCTGATATTGCCGCTATAACCACTCGTGGTGATCGGTCCTATATTTTTATATTCGAGGCATTCCATTTCGTATTGCCTTGTACCCAGATATACCGGCGGCAATGCAGGTGAGATAATATTTGAAGCAGTATATTGTGTCAGCCTTCCGGTGGCATTTCCTGAACAGTTTACAGTAATATCCAGCGGACCATTGTGAGCAATAGTTAAGGTCAGAATTCCGTTTGACCAGTCTTCTGTTACAGTACTCGGCTGGTGTGCAGCTCGGTCTGTGAATGACCATGCAGGTTTTGAGCCGCTGCCATGTATCCTGATCATATCGGTCTTTAATCCTGTATTCAAAACATTATCATAATTATTCAGATATATTTTTAGCTGGTTGGCGGTTTCCTTTATCACTCCGGATGTATACTGCGACAAGGTAAGGTCCATAGATTCACTGGTATTGTATTTAAATGGAATGTTTCCCGTTGCCTGCTGCCCGTTTCTGAACGGATTGTAAATGACCCATCCGTTTTCATGCCGTCCTGCATAAATGTTTCCTGTATATTCTTGCGGGAACAAGGCATCAAGTTCTGCCATTTTACTATTTATCGTGGGCCACCTTGAACCATAATCTGATTTATTGATCTTTACCTGGAACGAATTGGCTGCATAGTCATTCAGCTGAAAAACCGTAGGAATCGTAGGATATCTTCCGGATTTCTTGAAAAAGTTAAGGTTATCCTGATAAGTGCCGTCATTATCCATTCTGTATAGACCATCAAAAAGAGTTTGTGGCGAACTGTAAATGGCGTCGCCATTGCCGGAGCTTACGTTATTGATGATCGCTACTTTAGTACGGTTGATGACCTCCTGACGTGTGGGGATTCTCACATGACCATCAATGATCTTTCGGAACAGATCAATGCTTACATTGCTGAACTGATCGTAGGTACCCCATTTTCTCTCCCTGTACCCATCAGAAGTTAGTGCTGAAGAAAGTTCTTTAAAGCATTGGGTCCATATCAGTTCCGGACCGTCGATCACGGTCTGTCCGGTAAGCATGGCATGCTCCAGTACCGGAGCTCCTGCCGAAGCCATCGTAAAACCGGCGTGGTTGCCATTGTCATCATACCAGCCTGTATCATCATAACGTATCCCATAGTTACCACTATACCCTGACAGGTAAGCACCCAGCGTAACACTCTCCATATCGAATTTGTAGCTTCGGGTGGTATATTTCTCACACAGGATATAATTTTGCTTATATTGGGCACTTGCTGCAGCAAATTGCGGATTTCTTTTCAGCATGCCAATAGGATTGATACTCGGTGACCATTGGTTTCCGCACCAGCTCACCACCAGATAGCCTCCATATTTGTTAGACAGTTGCAGGAGGTTGGTTAAATGGTTTATCCTTGTGCTCCAGCCCGGCGAGAGCGGATCCGTGGAATCATCAAACCCCCAGAATTGCTCTGCATAGTTGAACCCCAGAAAATTTGGGTAATTTTTATAGAATTCCTCATATACCGACAGATCGGTATCGGAAAACTGGCTAAAGCCCCCACTGGCACATTGGATCATTGTCCACATTCTGTTCTCGGCGCATACACGCAGCCATGATTTTGCCACTTCATACCCATACTCTGCGACCTTGAATCTTGATGTTACCACATCATGGCTTATGGAAAGAGAAATGTTCATCACGACATAAGGTCTTATGTCGGCAGGGATCAGGTCAATGATCTGTTGGGGATTGGCATAGTTCCATGTATCGATGTGGATCATATACATGGGCTGTTGTGGAGATACTGTTCTACGTAAAGGAACTGTATTTTGCGAAAATACGGGATTTGTGGACAAAAATGCTAAAATCACGAATAGCTTTAGTGTGAATTGGCAGAGTCTTTCTGTCAGATGAAGACGGTTAACTTTTTTCATAATACATATATATTTTGGATAATGGTATGATTGAAAAATTTTTTCTCCACCATTTGGTGTTTAACAAATATAGTGATCATTATAATAAATGTATAATTAACATTTATTAATCTGGGTTTTTTAATGGAGGTATTTGTTGTTATAGTCAGTATTTACCGGCTTTCTGTTTGCGGTTGAACTATAGTGGGTTATCTAAATTATCGTACAGCACATGTTCCCTAATTTTAATCTTATCTTAATATCATATTCCTAACCCAAACGCCTCTTCAATTGAAGAGGCGTTTGGGTATCTAAAAATTACATTAATCATTCTTGATGAAATTATCATCGGCATTTTCATCTAACGGAATATACAACCTTTCCCATGATTTGCTTTTTACCATATCCCAACTGTGTCCCTTTCCTTTAAGGTCTTCGGCCAGCAGCACCGTTCCAGGTTTTATTATGAAGGTTGACCCATCGGTAACTTTAAATCTGATGTTGCCTTTCAGGGTGATAACGTATTGTCTTCTGGGAGCGGGATGGGCATTCTTTTCCCAGTCTTCCGTCTTGTTGCTCATCCAGAATGTGGTCGTATTGAGATGTTTCAGCGTTGGGATTCTCCCTTTCTCGAAAGTGCAGGAGCCATCAGGATTATTTATCAACCTTACAGCAGGGATATAATCCTTCGATTCTTCTTTGTTTACCTTGATGCTAAGGTTCTTGTTCTCTTTGTTTTGTGCATTCATTATTCCAAATGTGCTTAAGGCCAGGACAAAGCTAATGCCTTTGATGATGTTTTTCATTGTAAAAATTATATTAATTTAGGGTTAATTGTAAACTGTATCGTAAACCAGCATTTTCTCGAACATTGGTTTATATATTTGGACCAAGGCAAGATGTTCAGGGAGTTTTCCGTAAGCTTCAAGCGCTTCCAATGTTTCAAATTCCATTGAGGCATTATAAGTGTAAGTACTATCTAAAACAGTTCTCGGACTTGAACCTGCAGGTTTGCCGTATTGCAGGTTTTTTTGGTAAGGCAATTTTTTAAGACCTTCGAAGAAGTTTTCGAAATCTTTCACTTCTGTTGCAGAAAGGTCTTTTTTTAACCAAAAGAATAAATTGTGAGCGTACACTTTTTTAGGTTTTAAAGGGTTAAGATTTGGGAAGACCGAGGCAAACATACTTCCCGAGATCAGCATCAGGGCAGAAGCCTGAAGCGATCGCAATAAGAATTTTCTTCTCTCCATTTTATTTTTTTTAATTGAAATCGATTCTGTATTTCAAAACAAATTGCCATTGTCTGTCGGAAACAACGCCTTTATTAAGCGCATCACCTGTAAAAATTGGTCTGTTCTGAGCATCAAAGGTCAGGCGGGAAGACATGCCGTTCATCAGTAATGAGATTCCGGCATCATAGACGATCGCATTGTCCTGAAGTCCCTTCAGATCTGACAATTGAATTCCCACAGCAGGTTGTAGTTGCAGATTCTTTTTATCTTTATTAAAGTAAGGAAGCGTTCCACCAACTTGTACATAATAAGTATTTCCCGTTCCTACTACCGGCATTGCGTTCCCTGCGCCATTGAGGCTGGCTTGTGAGGCATTTACTGAGGTTGCGGGATTATTGGTTCCGACGTACCGGACATAGTTAGGTCCATAATCATTGTACATCGCCATTCCATAAGCGCTAATGGAAGTTCCTTTGTCTTTATTGATCGGAGCATCGTAAAACAGGTCGACCGCATAATTCTGCATATCATCATTTTGGACATTATTATCGAAGTCTTTGTGCCAAGTGGCATTATGGATATAATCAAAACCTGCCCCCAGACTCAGAACATTTTTTTTCCCGCCATAGGTTCCGGAGTTGAATGGCGTCGTGATATTTTCCTTATCCAAAAACGCATATCTGAAATAGCCGGAAAAGTCTTTGCCCGGAGAATTTTTACTGAAAGTGGCAACATTTAGCTTTGGTTCCGCTGTGGCCATTGTATAAGGATCCGCAACCACCATTCGGTAGTCAAATCTTCCCAGTTGACCTTTAGCATAGACACTCAACTCTCTCACGGTGTAATCTGTTGCGCCGGCATTGGATGTGGCATAAGCTGGCAAATCGTATAATAAAGTATTTAAAGGGCCTGTCGTGAATCTTGAGAGCCCCCTCCAAGTTGAACGTCCCGCTCCCACAGCGATTTTATCATTAAAGGCATATTCTGCATAGGCATCCAGAAGATCGATATAATTACTGGCTTTCGCATTCATATTCACGTTGGTAGTTCCGGTCTGTAGAACGAACATCAGTTTTTCTGTTGGTTTGTAGGTCATCTTTATTCTTACTCTTCTTAGCGAGAGATCGGAAACATCGGATTTTGCCTGGTCATTGATAAGGCTTCCCGGATTAAGTTGCGTATATCTTGCCCAAAGTTCTGCATAGCCGCTGAAAGAAAGGTAGCGGGTGTGTTCGTCATT
>Ga0256410_1000358_pt1 | contig 48891 bp, 46 predicted proteins | sample PhyWR1_FD_185983 | JGI IMG/M metagenome (GOLD analysis project Ga0256410, IMG submission 185983) | Leaf surface microbial communities from wheat plants in UC Gill Tract Community Farm, Albany, California, United States - DLSL W.R1 | ecosystem: Host-associated > Plants > Phyllosphere >... | reverse complement strand
GCGCCTCAAGGCCGCCGCGACCTCGATTGATCGCACGCCACACTGGCTGATCAAGCAGGCAATCTTCAATTACCTGGAAAAACTCGAGGGTGGTGCAACCCTGACCGAGTTGAGCGGTATCCCTGGCACTGCCAGCGATGACGCCGACGACGTACAAGCCGACCATGCGCATCAGTGCTTCCTGGAATTCGCCGAAAGCATCCTGCCGCAATCCGTACTGCGCGCTGCCATCACTTCGGCATACCGTCGCCCGGAACCCGAAGTGGTGCCCATGCTGCTGGAGCAGGCGCGCCTGCCGGCCCCAATGGCTGAAGCCACGCAAACCCTGGCCGCCTCGATTGCCGAAAAACTGCGCAATCAAAAGAGCGCCGGTGGCCGTGCCGGCATCGTCCAAGGCTTGCTGCAGGAATTTTCCCTGTCGTCCCAGGAAGGCGTAGCCCTGATGTGCCTGGCCGAAGCGCTGCTGCGCATCCCGGACAAGGGCACCCGTGACGCCCTGATCCGCGACAAGATCAGCACCGGCAACTGGCACCCGCACCTGGGCAACAGCCCGTCGCTGTTCGTCAACGCCGCCACCTGGGGCCTGTTGCTGACCGGCAAGCTGGTGTCGACGCACAACGAAGCCGGCCTGACCTCCTCCCTGAGCCGCATCATCGGCAAAAGTGGCGAGCCGATGATCCGCAAGGGCGTCGACATGGCCATGCGCCTGATGGGCGAGCAATTTGTCACCGGCGAGACCATCGCCGAAGCCCTGGCCAACGCCACGCGCTTTGAAGCCAAGGGCTTCCGTTACTCCTACGACATGCTCGGTGAAGCCGCACTGACCGAGCATGACGCACAGAAGTACCTCGCGTCCTACGAGCAAGCCATCCACTCGATCGGCAAGGCTTCCCACGGCCGTGGCATCTACGAAGGCCCGGGCATCTCCATCAAGCTGTCGGCCCTGCACCCGCGTTACAGCCGCGCCCAGTATGAACGCGTGATGGACGAGCTGTACCCACGCCTGCTGTCGCTGACCTTGCTGGCCAAGAAGTACGACATCGGCCTCAACATTGACGCCGAAGAAGCCGACCGCCTGGAAATCTCCCTCGATCTGCTTGAGCGTCTGTGCTTCGAACCACAGCTGGCGGGCTGGAACGGCATAGGTTTCGTGATCCAGGCCTACCAGAAGCGTTGCCCTTATGTGATCGACTATGTGATCGATCTGGCGCGCCGCAGCCGTCATCGCCTGATGATCCGCCTGGTGAAAGGCGCGTACTGGGACAGCGAAATCAAGCGCGCCCAGGTCGAAGGCCTGGAAGGCTACCCGGTCTACACCCGCAAGGTGTACACCGATGTGTCCTACCTCGCTTGTGCGAAAAAGCTACTGGCCGTGCCGGAAGCCATCTACCCGCAATTCGCCACCCACAACGCCCAAACGTTGTCGGCGATTTACCACATTGCCGGTCAGAACTACTACCCGGGCCAGTACGAGTTCCAGTGCCTGCACGGCATGGGCGAACCCCTCTACGAGCAGGTTGTAGGCAAAGTTTCTGAAGGCAAGTTGAACCGCCCCTGCCGCGTGTACGCTCCTGTCGGTACCCACGAAACACTGCTGGCTTATCTGGTACGTCGCCTGCTGGAAAACGGCGCGAACACCTCGTTCGTCAACCGCATCGCTGACCACACCATCGCGATCCACGAGCTGGTGGCCGACCCGGTGAGCCAGATCGAGCAAATGGCCACGGCCGAAGGCGGCTTTGGCTTGCCTCACCCGCGCATCCCGCTGCCGCGTGACCTGTATGGCAGCGAACGCGCCAACTCCAGCGGCATCGACATGTCCAACGAACACCGCCTGGCATCGTTGTCCTGCGCCTTGCTGGCCACGGCCCACAACGACTGGAAAGCCGCACCGATGCTCGGTTGCGATTCCAGCAGCGAAACCCCGGCAGCGGTGCTCAACCCGGCCGACCTGCGTGATGTGGTCGGGCATGTACAAGAAGCCACCGTTGAGGACGCTGACAACGCCATCCAGTGCGCCCTGAGCGCTGCACCGATCTGGCAGGCCACCCCGCCCGCCGAGCGTGCTGCGATCCTGGAACGCGCCGCCGACCTGATGGAAGGCGAGATCCAGCCACTGATGGGCCTGCTGGCCCGCGAAGCCGGCAAGACCTTCGCCAACGCCATCGCCGAAGTGCGCGAAGCCGTGGATTTCCTGCGTTACTACGCGGTACAGGCGCGCAACGATTTCACCAACGATGCCCACCGCCCATTGGGCCCGGTGGTCTGCATCAGCCCGTGGAACTTCCCGCTGGCCATCTTCAGCGGCCAGGTGGCTGCAGCACTGGCAGCCGGCAACCCGGTACTGGCCAAGCCTGCGGAACAAACGCCGCTGGTCGCTGCACAAGCCGTACGCATCCTGCTCGAAGCCGGCATCCCGCAAGGCGTGCTGCAATTGCTGCCGGGCCGTGGCGAAACCGTCGGCGCACGTTTGGTGGGCGATGATCGCGTCAAAGGCGTGATGTTCACCGGCTCCACCGAAGTTGCCCGCCTGTTGCAACGCAACATCGCCGGCCGCCTCGATGCCCAGGGCCGTCCAATCCCGCTGATCGCCGAAACCGGCGGCCAGAACGCCATGATCGTCGACTCTTCGGCCCTGACCGAACAAGTGGTTATCGACGTGGTGTCCTCGGCGTTCGACAGTGCCGGTCAACGCTGCTCGGCGCTGCGTGTACTGTGCCTGCAGGAAGATTCGGCAGACCGCGTCATCGAAATGCTCAAAGGTGCCATGGCCGAGTCGCGCATGGGCAACCCTGAGCGTCTGAACGTGGACATTGGCCCGGTAATCGACGCCGAAGCCAAGGCCGGGATCGAGCAACATATCCAGGGCATGCGCGACAAGGGCCGTACTGTTTACCAGATGGCCATTGCCGATATCGAAGAGTGCAAACGCGGCACCTTCGTCATGCCGACCCTGATTGAACTGGAAAGCTTCGACGAGCTGGAACGTGAGATCTTCGGGCCGGTGCTGCACGTGGTGCGCTACAAGCGCAAGGACATCGACCAGTTGATCGCACAGATCAACGCTTCGGGTTACGGCCTGACGCTGGGTGTGCATACCCGCATCGACGAAACCATTGCCAAGGTGGTCAACAACGTCAACGCCGGTAACGTCTACGTCAACCGCAACATCGTGGGTGCCGTGGTCGGCGTGCAGCCGTTCGGCGGTGAAGGCCTGTCGGGCACCGGCCCGAAAGCCGGCGGCCCGCTGTACCTGTACCGCCTGCTGTCGACCCGCCCGGGCAATGCGATCGAGCAATCGTTCGCCAAGGTCGATGCCGTAACAGCTCCTGATACCCAGGCCCGCGAAGCCATGAGCAAACCGCTCAGCGCCCTGCAAGCCTGGGCCAGCAGCAACCAGCAGCCAGCGCTGGCCGAACTGTGCAGCGAATACGCCGCTCACTCGCAAAGCGGCATCACGCGCCTGCTCAACGGCCCGACCGGCGAGCGCAACAGCTACGCCATCCTGCCGCGTGAACACGTGCTGTGCCTGGCCGAGGTTGAAAGCGACCTGCTAACCCAACTGGCTGCCGTTCTGGCCGTGGGCAGCTCGGCCGTCCTGCCGCAAAGCGAACTGGCCAAGGCCCTGTTGGCCCGCCTGCCAAAAGAGGTGCAGGCGCGCATCACGCTGGTGGCCGACTGGACCAAGGACGACGTGATCTTCGACGCCGTCCTGCACCACGGTGATTGCGACCAGCTGCGTGACGTGTGCCAGCAAGTGGCACAACGGGCTGGCGCCATCGTTGGCGTACAGGGTCTGTCCCAGGGTGAAACCAATATCGCCCTGGAACGCCTGGTGATCGAACGCGCCTTGAGCGTCAACACCGCTGCTGCGGGCGGCAACGCGAGCCTGATGACCATCGGTTGATGGGGTGATCGGGCACTGAAAAACCGGGCTCCCGAAAGGGTAGCCCGGTTTTTTTACGACACGATTTCAGCGCTGGCCCGTGAACGCCACATAGGCAACGGCGGCCATCAACAGCGCACCGACCACCATCCAGGCAATATTGATGCCGTTCAAGGCCTTGTTAAGGCTGCCCTGCGGGTCACCCGCCAGGGTGTTGATTGCGCGCTGGGCAGCCACCAGCATGGCGCAGCAAACGGCAATCAACGCCACATTGGCAAACAACACGTAGGCCTCATCCGAGGGCCGGGTAAAGAACGTGTTCACCAGCACCGAGAACATGACCAGCCCCATGATGACCAGCCCCCTGGTCTCGGGCTGCCAGAAATAGTAGCGCCCAGACCTGTCCAGACCGTTTTGCACCACTTCAAACAACGGCAGGATAAAAAATGGCCAAAGTACCCCGCGCACCCCCGGCGTGATCGACGCCCCGCTCACTGCTTTGTAGGACGCCCAGTTGCGATATGACCAATAGACCATGTACCCGCCTGCCGTAAACCCATACAGCAACAGAAATTTGCTGACAGACACGACATAGAGGTTGATCCGCTTGTCGTCGCACTGCGATGGGGTGTTCGATAGCCTGTTGCCAGCCTCGGTTGCGGGGTTCATAGCCTGTCCATGCATAAATGGGAGGCTGCAGTAGACACAAATTGCCCAATATAAAAATGCAGTGAAAATCTGTTTTTTATGTAAGAAAGACCTTTCAACCCTACTAAACAGGCCCAAATACGCTCAGGGCGAAATTCATTCAAAACCTTTTTGACAGCCCGCCAATCGCGCAGGTTAGAATCGATGGCACGCAGGCTGCATGTTGAGTCTGCGCCCTGTCTTTTGAGCTTTCTGGAGTACTGCCTTTGAATGCGACGACCATCAACAGCCTGTTCTTGATCGGCGCGTTGCTGGTAGGTGCAAGCATCCTGGTGAGTTCCCTGTCTTCGCGCCTGGGCATCCCGATCCTGGTCATCATCCTTGCGGTGGGCATGACGGCGGGTGTCGATGGCGGCGGCATTATTTTTGACAACTACCCCACGGCCTACCTGGTGGGTAACCTCGCCCTGGCGGTGATTCTGCTCGATGGCGGCTTGCGCACCCGGGTTTCCAGTTTTCGCGTGGCGTTATGGCCCGCGTTATCGCTGGCCACGGTGGGGGTGATGATCACCACCGGGCTGACCGGGCTGATGGCCGCCTGGCTGTTCAATCTCAACTTGATCCAGGGCCTGCTGGTCGGCGCCATTGTCGGCTCCACCGATGCCGCGGCGGTGTTCTCGCTGCTGGGCGGCAAGGGCCTGAACGAGCGGGTTTCCGCCAGCCTTGAGATCGAATCAGGCAGCAACGACCCGATGGCGGTGTTCCTCACCGTCACTCTGATCGACATGCTCGCCAGCGGCGAAACCGGCCTGCACTGGAGCCTGTTGTTCAATCTGGTGCGCGAATTTGCCATCGGCGGCGCAGTCGGCCTGGCAGGCGGCTGGCTGATGCTGCAGATGGTCAACCGGATCAACCTGGCCAACGGCCTGTACCCGATCCTGGTGATCGCCGGCGGCCTGGTAGTCTTCTCCCTGACCAACGCCCTGCACGGCAGCGGCTTCCTCGCGGTCTACCTGTGCGGCCTGGTGATCGGCAACAGCCCGATCCGCAGCCGTCATGGCATTTTGCATATGCTCGACGGCATGGCCTGGCTGGCCCAGATCGGCATGTTCCTGGTGCTGGGCTTGCTGGTCACGCCACACGACCTGCTGCCCATCGCCATTCCCGCGCTGGCCCTGGCCCTGTGGATGATTCTGTTCGCCCGCCCCTTGTCGGTGATGGTCGGCCTGCTGCCCTTCAAGGCCTTCCACGGCCGCGAAAAAGCCTTTATTTCGTGGGTAGGCCTGCGCGGCGCGGTGCCGATCATTCTCGCGGTGTTCCCGCTGATGGCCGGGCTGCCCAATGCGCAGCTGTATTTCAACCTGGCGTTCTTTATCGTGCTGGTGTCCCTGTTGGTGCAAGGCACCAGCCTGCCGTGGGTTGCCAAGCTGCTCAAGGTGACCGTGCCGCCAGACCTCGCCCCCGTGTCCCGTTCAGCCCTTGAAGTGCATGTCACCAGCGAGTGGGAACTCTTTGTTTATCGCCTCGACGCACAAAACTGGTGCATCGGCGCTGCCCTGCGCGAGCTGAAAATGCCTGACGGCACCCGCATTGCGGCCCTGTTTCGCGACAAGAAACTGCTCCACCCGTCGGGCAGCACCACCCTTGAAGTGGGTGATCTGCTCTGTGTCATCGGCCATGAACATGACTTGCCAGCCTTGGGCAAACTGTTCAGCCAGCCTCCGAGCCGTGGCCTGGACCTGCGCTTTTTTGGCGATTTCGTGCTCGAAGGCGACGCCCAGCTGGGCGCTGTAGCCGCCTTGTACGGCCTCAAGCTCGACGGCATCAACCCGGACACCTCGCTGAGCAGCTTCATTGCCCACAAGGTCGGCGGCGCGCCAGTGGTCGGCGACCAGGTGGAATGGAACAACACCATCTGGACGGTTGCGATGATGGAAGGGAACAAGATCGCCAAAGTGGGCGTCAGATTCCCCGAAGGAAGTGCACCGGGCCCCGGGCTGTTCCTCTAAACTGCAACTTTCTGCCCCTTGTCTGACCGGTATCTATGCCAACTCTGCGCACGTTCATCGCAACCGTCCTGCTCGGTCTGAGCCTTTGTGTCGGCCCGCTTCATGCGGCCGAGCCGCCTACCGCCGAGGCGGTGCAGCAAAGCCTGGACAAAATTGCCGACCGCAAGCTGCCGGATGCCGATCAAAAAGCACTGCAGGCGGTGCTCCAGCAGACCCTGACCCTGCTGGAAAGCAAAGCTGATTACGAACAGCGCCTGAACGACGTCAAGCAGCAGCTCAATGATGCGCCGCGCCAGACCGGCGAAAACCAGCGCGAACTGGCCCGGCTCAAGGCCAGCACGCCGATTCCGGTGGCACAGCGCTATAAAGACCTGTCGGTGCCGCAGCTGGAGCAGATGCTGGCCGAGCGCACCACGCAACAAGGTGAGTTGCAAAAAGCCCTGGCCATTGCCAACAGTCAAAGCATTGCCGCACAGACCCGCCCGGAGCGGGCCCAGGCCGAAATCAGTAACAGCCAGACGCGCATTCAGCAGATCGGCAACATCCTGAAAACCGGTCGCGACAATGGCAAGTTGCTAACCCCCGACCAGCGCAACCAGCTCAATGCCGAGGCCGCCTCGCTTACCGCGCTGATCGCCCTGCGCCGCCAGGAGCTGGCCGGCAACAGCCTGCTGCAAGACCTGAGCGGCAGCCAGCACGACCTGCTGCTGGAAAAGACCACGCGCCAGGACCAGGAAATCCAGGACCTGCAAACCCTGATCAACCAGAAGCGCCTGGCCCAGTCGCAGCAGACTGTGACCGAGCAATCCATCGAGGCGAAAAAGTCCGGCAGCAGCAGCCTGCTGGCGACCGAAAGCGCGATCAACCTCAAGCTCTCGGACTACCTGCTGCGCAGCACCGACCGCCTTAACGAGGTGACCCAGCAGAACCTGCAAACCAAGCAACAACTGGACAACGTCACCCAGAGTGACCAGGCCCTGGATGAGCAAATCAACGTGCTCAAGGGCAGTTTGTTGCTGTCCAAGATTCTTTATAAGCAGAAGCAAGCACTGCCGCGCCTGCAAAAAATGGACAAGAATCTGGCAGACGAAATCGCCGATATCCGTCTGTATCAGTTTGAAATCAACCAGCAGCGCGAGTTGATCAGCAACCCCACGACTTATGTCGACAACCTGCTGTCCACCCAGCCTGCCGATCAGGTCACCCCGCAACTGCGCAAAACCCTGCTCGAACTGGTCAACACCCGCAGCGATCTGCTGGACCGCCTGAACCGCGAGTTAAGCTCACTGCTCAACGAGTCGATCACCCTGCAACTGAACCAGAAACAACTGCTGAGCACCGCCCAAAGCCTGCGCGCCACGCTGGACGAGCAGATGTTCTGGATCCCCAGTAACAAGCCGCTGGACCTGGAGTGGCTGGAAACCGCACCGCGCCAGCTTGAGCAGCAAATCACCACCCTGCCCTGGGGCTCCAGCGTTACCGAGCTGGCAGAAGGCCTGGTGCAACGGCCACTGCTGTTCTTGCCGTTTTTGCTGGTGGTGGTAGCCCTGCTCTGGAAGCGCCGCTATCTCTACAGCAAATTGAACAAGATCCATCAGGACATCGGTCACTTCAAGCGTGACAGCCAATGGCACACGCCGCTGGCGATATTGATCAACATCTTGCTGGCGATGCCCATTTCATTGGCGCTGGCCTTGTGCGGCTACGCCCTGCAAACCGATGCCCGGGGCATGAACGCCAATACGGGCGCTGCCCTGATCCAGATGGCAGAGGCCTGGCTGGTGTTCTACACCGCCTACAGGATTCTGGCGCCGGGTGGCGTGGCCGAACTGCATTTCCGCTGGGAAAAACCGCTGGTCGCGTTCCTGCAAAACTGGATTCGCAAGCTGGGCTTTGTAGTACTGGCCCTGGTGGCCGTGGTCGCCTTTGCCGAGCAACAACCCGCAGCACTGGCCGATGACGTACTGGGCATCCTGGTGGTGTTGAGTTGTTATGCCGCCATGGCCTGGCTGCTTTGCCGCCTGCTACTCAACGACTTTGAAACAGCAACAAAAGCCTATCGCCTGCGCAAGCTGCTCGGTTTTGCCTTCGCCCTGCTGCCGCTGGCGCTGTTTGTGGCGGTGTGTTTTGGCTACTACTACACCGCGCTCAAGCTCAGCGACCGCCTGATCAACACCCTCTATCTGCTGATGCTCTGGCTGGTGGTCGAAGCGGCGTTTGTCCGTGGCCTGGCAGTGGCCGCACGGCGCCTGGCCTACCAGCGGGCACTAGCAAAACGCCAGGCCGCCAAGGAAGCAGGCGAAGGCAACGATACGATTATCGAAGAGCCGACCCTGGACATCGAACAGGTCAACCAGCAGTCCCTGCGCCTGATCCGCCTGGCCCTGCTGGCAGGCTTTATCGGCATTCTATATTGGGTGTGGGCTGACTTGATCTCGGTTTTCTCCTACCTGGACAACATCACCCTGTACGAATATACCAGCGGCACCGGCGCCAACATGAGCATGGTGCCCATCAGCATCGGCGACGTGATCGGAGCGCTGGTCATCATCGGCATCAGCATCGCGCTGGCGCGTAACCTGCCCGGCCTGCTGGAGGTGCTGGTGCTGTCGCGCCTTGATCTGGGCCAGGGCAGTGCTTACGCCACTACGACCCTGCTGACCTACGTGATCATCGGTGTTGGCTTTGTCTCCACCCTGTCGACACTGGGCGTGAGCTGGGACAAGTTGCAATGGCTGGTTGCGGCGCTGTCGGTAGGCCTGGGCTTCGGCATGCAGGAAATCTTCGCCAACTTTATTTCCGGGATCATGATTCTGTTCGAACGCCCGGTACGGATCGGCGACACCATTACCATCGGCAACCTGTCGGGCACCGTGAGCAAGATCCGCATCCGGGCCACCACCATCACCGACTTCGACCGCAAAGACATCATCGTCCCGAACAAGACATTTATTACCGGACAACTGATCAACTGGTCGTTGACCGATACCATCACCCGCGTGACCCTCAAGCTGGGAGTCGATTACGGCTCCGACCTCGATCTGGTCAAACACCTGCTGCTCAAGGCCGCGCAAGAGAACCCGCGGGTGCTGAAAGATCCGGAGCCTCACGTGTACTTCCTCAACTTCGGCCAAAGCACCCTCGATCACGAACTGCGCATGCATGTGCGTGACCTGGGCGACCGCAACCCGGTGATCGACGAGGTCAACCGCTTTATCAACCGCGAGTTCAAGAACCACAACATCAACATCTCGTTCCAGCAGATGGAGGTGTACCTCAAGAACCTGCAGGGGCAAGAATACAAGCTGGTGCCCGTAGGGCCGGAAGTCCCGCCCGAGCCGACACCACCACCGCAAAAGCCGCAGTTGGGCAAGCTCGACTGACTCAAGGCTGATACAAGCTCTGTGGGAGCTGGCTTGCCTGCGATGCAGACGAATCGGTTTAACTGGCCAAGCCCGTTGATGCCATCGCGAGCAAGCCTGCTCCCATCCTTAAAAATGCTTACTGGAGACGGTCATTGAAAGCCCTCGACGAACTGACTTTTGATAACCGTTTCGCTCGGCTGGGTGACGCGTTTTCAACTCACGTGCTGCCCGAGCCCATCGACGCACCCCGCGTGGTGGTGACCAGCAACGCCGCTATGGCGCTGCTCGATCTCGACCCGGCTGTCGCCCAGGACCCGATGTTTGCCCAGCTGTTTGGCGGCCATACCCTGTGGGCCAACGCCGAGCCGCGGGCGATGGTTTATTCGGGTCATCAGTTCGGTTCCTACAACCCGCAACTGGGCGATGGCCGCGGGTTATTGCTGGGCGAGGTGTATAACGACGCCGGCGAACATTGGGACCTGCACCTCAAGGGTGCGGGAATGACCCCTTACTCGCGCATGGGTGATGGCCGCGCCGTACTGCGCTCTTCGATCCGCGAGTTTCTCGCCAGCGAGGCCCTGCATGCACTGGGCATTCCCAGCAGCCGCGCCCTGTGCGTGATCGGCTCCGACACACCGGTGTGGCGCGAAACCCAGGAGCGCGCCGCCATGGTGCTGCGCCTGGCACCCAGCCATGTACGCTTCGGGCATTTCGAGTACTTCTACTACACCAAGCGCCCCGAGCAACAAAAGCTACTGGCCGAGCATGTGCTGACGATGCACTTCCCCGAATGCCTGGAGCAACCCGAGCCCTATCTGGCCATGTTTCGCGAAATCGTCGAGCGCAACGCCGAACTGATCGCCAAGTGGCAGGCCTACGGCTTTTGCCACGGAGTGATGAACACCGACAACATGTCGATCCTGGGCATCACCTTCGACTTTGGTCCGTTCGCATTCCTCGACGACTTTGACGCCCATTTCATCTGCAACCATTCCGACCATGAAGGCCGCTATTCCTTCAGCAACCAGGTACCGATCGGTCAATGGAACCTCAGCGCGCTGGCCCAGGCACTGACGCCGTTTATCAGTGTTGAAGCCTTGCGCGAAACCCTTGGGCTGTTTTTGCCGTTGTATCAGGCTCACTACCTGGACCTGATGCGCCGCAGGCTGGGCCTGACCAGCGCCGAAGAGGCTGATCAACAATTAATCGAAACACTGCTGCAGAAGATGCAAGGCAGCAGCATCGACTACACCCTGTTTTTCCGTCGTTTGGGCGACGAACCCGCCGAGCAGGCCGTCGCCCGCCTGCGGGAAGAATTTGTCGACCTCAAGGGCTTTGACGACTGGGCCGCGCAGTACCTGGCGCGGGTTTCCCGTGAACACATACAGGATGAAGATGCTCGCCGTGAACGTATGCACGCGGTCAACCCGCTGTATATCTTGCGCAACTATCTGGCACAAAAAGCCATCGATGCGGCGCAAGCCGGGGACTACAGCGAGGTGCAGCGCCTGCATGACGTGCTGACGCAGCCATTTACCGAGCAAGCTGGTATGCAAAGCTACGCCGAACGCCCGCCGGAATGGGGCAAGCATCTGGAAATCAGCTGTTCATCGTGAGGTGAAGCCTCAGATAAACATATCCACAGGCACTTTGAAGTAATCCGCCAGCCAACGAATCTGCCGAACGTTGAGTTGGCGCTTGCCGCTGAGGATTTCGCTGACTACCGACTGGGTACCCACACCCGGCAAATCGCTCTGGGTCAGCCCGTGCTCCTGCATTACCGAGCGCAGTACATCGACACCACTGGCCTTGGGCATGGGTCGATGCTCAAGGTCATAGGCTTCAACCCAGTCACCGATAATGTCCACCAGGCTCATCAAGGGGTGGCTTTCATCGTCACCGATCAAGTCGGTCAACTGATCGAGGGCTGCGACCAGCTCATCGTAATCGGTTTCGGTTTTCGGTTTGCGCAACAGGGGCGCCACGAATTTCCAGTGCTCTGCCGCTTGAGTAATCAAAGCGTTCATTGTGCTTACTCCTTCCATTTGCCCTTGTCATAGTCACGGTGATCCAGCACATAACGGATGTAGAGGCGCTGTACCCGGTAACGCACCACGGCGATCAGCCGCAGCTTGTTACCGCCTATGTTGAAAACGTGAAACGAACCGACCTTGTCGGCAGTCGGAAAAAACGCCCTTAAGGCGGCAAAGTCCTGAGGATTGAGGACCTTGATCTTGCGATACCACTCATCGAGAGCGCTGGCCGACTGCGGCCATTGGTCTTTCGCTTCCCAAATTCGTTTGGCTGTTATTACTCGCATGCAATGTCCCTATCGCATCTTGCTATGAAGGCTAAACCTGGATCAGACTGATCGCAACTTGCGATAGTTGGCGCCTGACCAGTGGTATAAAGCCCGAGGGGTTTTAACAGCCTAGATAGAGACCTGCGAACCGGTTTCGGCACATTGTGAGCAGATACGTCACGACGGGTGGCGGCCCGGGTGATCATCTGCTGAACTGCACGCCATCAATCTGCAGTCGCTGCTGCCAACGGCGATAAAGACCCATTTTCAAGGAGTTCCCCCTATGACCGAACCGCTGCTGATTCCCTGCCCCCATTGCAACGGTCTTAACCGAATCCCCGGCGATCGCCTGGGCGAACACCCCAAGTGCGGGCGCTGCAAAAATGAAGTGTTAAAGACCAGACCCTTTGATTTGCAGCAAACCGACTACGCCAGCCAGATCAAAGGCGATCTGCCGTTATTGGTGGATGTGTGGGCCGAATGGTGCGGGCCGTGCAAAGCCTTTGCTCCGGTGTTTGAGCAGGCTGCCAGCCAACTGCTGGGCAAATGCCGTCTGGCCAAGCTCGACAGCGAGGCCAACCAACAACTGGCCGGGCAATTGGGCATTCGCTCGATTCCCAGCCTGATCCTGTTTAAAAACGGCCGCGAAGTCGCTCGCCAGAGCGGTGCGTTGCCTTTGCAGCAACTCAACGCCTGGCTGCGCAGCCAAGGAATCAGCGCTTAAGCGTTCTGATCCAGATAATCGTGCAAATCCACAAACTGCTGAGTCAGTTTATGCCTGGGATCAAAGTGGATCAAAGGCTGGCAGGCCTGATGCGACTCGCGCATGCGCACGGAGCTGCTCAGGTACATCGGCACGACCGGCAGCCCTTCAGCGATCAATTCATCGAGCATTTGCTGGGGCAAGCTGGCCCGGGCCTGGAACTGATTGACCACAATGCCTTCGACCAGCAGGTCTTCGTTGTGGTCTTCTTTCAGCTCTTCGATTTCAGCCAGCAGACCATACAGAGCCTGGCGCGAAAAACTGTCGCAATCGAATGGGATGAGCACACGATCACAGGCGATCAGCGCCGATACCGCATAAAAGTTCAACGCGGGCGGAGTATCGACATAAATACGGTCATAGTCTTCGGCCAGCTCGTCCAGCAGCTTTCGCAGCTTGTTGATCTTGTGCTTGGCTTCGAGTTTTGGCTGCAAATCAGCCAATTCGGCCGTGGCGGTAACAACGTGCAGGTTCTCGAAAGGCGTTTCGTAAATATCGACCCGATTTTTCTTAGAGCCTACGCTCGCGGACAAGCTGTGCTTGAAGAAGTCGGCAATCCCCATCGGAATATCGTCGCCAGTCAGGCCGGTCAGGTATTGAGTGGAGTTGGCTTGAGCATCCAGGTCCACCAGTAATGTCCTGTAGCCCTCGCTGGCACTGACCGCAGCCAGGTTACACGCGATGCTGGATTTACCCACACCGCCTTTTTGGTTGAACACCACGCGACGCATTTCAAAACCTCCGTGTACCAATGAGTAGCCGAGTGTAGATGCCATTTAAGCGGCTTAGCTACCTTGCAATGAAATGAACTACAGCTCCAAGAGACATATCTACATAGAGAATCGAACAGATCCCAACGCAGCAATTGATCCAGCCTACGCGCAGACCAATACCAGCAAAAAGACATCATCTTTTATGTTCATTGCAGAAAAACCACACTTGAACTGTAAGCAATATTTGCTACGAGCCAACTGCACCGGGATAATGTCGCCATTCTGTATCAAGTGAGGCACCGCTCGGTGCCCACTTTCGCATCAAGGAAGCCTGCAAAGGCGGGATGAAACTCCAGTGATCAATTTCAATATCGCCGCGTGGCGAGCCTGGGCTCCGGGCCTCGACAACGTGGCCGATTGGCAGGCCTGGAGCCAGCACCCCTGCGTACTTGCTGCCAACAGCGCAGCACCCGATGTCTCGTTTTTACCCGCCATGCAACGCCGCCGCCTCAGTCGCCTTGCGCGCATGGCATTCAGCGTCGGCTGGCCGCTAGCCGAAGGCCATGAAGCACTGCCACTCGTGTTTGCCTCGCGCCACGGCGAAACCCCGCGCACATTCGACATCCTCAGCGACCTGGCGGCCGACCAGCCCCTGTCCCCTACCCAGTTCAGCCTCTCGGTGCATAACGCAGTGATTGGCCTGTGGTCGATCATGCGCGGTGAAACCAGCGAAATGACCGCCATCGCTGCTGCCGGGGATGGCCTGGAACATGGCCTGATCGAAGCCTGTGCCCTGCTCAACGAAGGCGCGCGCGCAGTGTTGCTGATCATCACCGAAGAGCAACCGCCACAGGCCTACGCAAGCTGGATCGATGATGTGCCCTTTCCTTATGCCGTTGGCCTGCTGCTGACACCGGGCGAGCAATGGCAAGTTACGCTCGCAACAGGACCTGCCGACACCCTAAAAGCCCCTTGGCCCCATGCCCTGAACCTGTTGCGCCATCTGCTCGATGAGCAGGTGTTATTCCAACACGCCTGGAAAAACCGCGTATGGAACTGGCAACGCAGACTGTGAGTAACCGTCGCGATGCTTATTTTTGGCGTTTGATCGCCACCGCAATCAGCTTTGCGCTGTTCGGCATGGGTTGCCTGTGCCTGCGGCTGGTGATTTTCCCGGTGCTGAGCTGGCTGCAGGGAGACGCCGTTCGTCACCGCGAGCGCGCACGCGCAACCGTCAGCCGGCTGTTCTGGCTGTTTATCCGCACGATGGCACGCATGGGGGTTCTGACCTACGAGGTGCAAGGCGCCGAGCGGCTCGGGCGCCCCGGGCAGATGATCATCGCCAACCACCCGTCGCTAATCGATGTGGTTTTTTTGATCGGCCTGGTGAGAAACGCCAATTGCGTGGTCAAACAGAGCCTTTGGCAAAACCCGTTTACCCGCAGCCCGGTGCGTGCCACGCAGTACATCAGCAATGATGGCAGCGTGGACATGCTCGATAACGCTGCGCAGGCGTTGCAGCAAGGTCAGACCCTGATCGTTTTCCCGGAGGGCACCCGCACCCGGCCCGGCCAACCGCCTGCCTTTCATCGGGGCGCAGCGGCCATTGCCCTGCGGGGTGCGAAGATCCTCACCCCGGTGGTGATCAAGGTCAGCCCCACCACGCTGACCAAAGCCGAACCCTGGTATCGAATTCCCGATCGACGCGTGCACTTCAGTTTTCGTGTAGGTGCCGATATAGATCCACATACGTTTGCCGCGCTTGGCCCTCCGCCCAAAGCCTCGCGCCTGCTCAATGACTTCGTGCATGACTACTTCATTAAGGAGCTCGCCACAGATGAGCGATCTGAAAAGCGACATTAAACAGCTGATCATCGACGCACTGGGCCTCGAGGACATCAGCGTCAGCGACATTGGCGACGAGCAAACCCTGTTTGGCGATGGCCTGGGGCTGGATTCGGTCGACGCGCTTGAACTGGGCCTGGCGATTCAAAAAACCTACGGCATCAAAATAGACGCCGACGCCAAAGACACGCGCAATCACTTTTCCAACGTGGCCAGCCTTGCGGCTTTTGTCACCGCCAAACAGGCAGCCTGAGACCGAACCATGCAAAACCGTGACGACATTTTCAACACCCTGCGCGACGCACTGGTCGAACTCTTTGAACTGGAACCCGAGCGCGTCACCCTGGATGCCAACCTGTATCAGGATCTGGAAATCGACAGCATCGACGCCGTGGACCTGATCGACCATATCAAGCGCAAGACCGGCAAACGGATCGCCGCTGAAGAGTTCAAATCGGTGCGAACCGTCAATGACGTGGTCGAGGCGGTTTACCGTCTGGTTCACGCTGACGCATGAGTCGCCTGATTGGCCTCGGCCTGTTGCTGGCCGGGCTGATGTACCCCTTTGCGGTGTATTTCGGCATGGCTCATTTCGCGCCGTGGCAGTTTGCATTGTTGTTGGGCAGCCTGTGGCTGGCCCGCGCCCTGACCGGCGAGCGCCGCCCCGGCAGTGTGTGGATGGCTGTGGTTGCACTGGTGTTCTGCGTCCTGCTGGGGCTGTTCAACAACCCGGCACTGCTGCGCTGGTACCCGGTGCTGGTCAGCACCTTCATGCTTTGCCTGTTCGGCCTGAGCCTGAGGTTCGGGCCACCCATGATCGAGCGACTGGCTCGTTTGCGCGAGCCGGTGCTGCCCGACATTGCAATTGTTTACACGCGGCAGGTCACCAAGGTCTGGTGCCTGTTTTTCATGCTCAACGGGTTAATCGCAGCCGCCCTGACGCTGTGGGCGCCGCTGAGCTGGTGGACGTTGTACAACGGCCTGATCGCCTACGGGCTGATGGGGCTGCTGTTTGCCATTGAATGGCTGATACGACAAAAGGTAAGAGGCCGGGCATGAATTGGATAAAACTTGAGCAGCTGTTGCTCAAGGGGTACGCAGATCGCCGGGTCACCGTTGACCCCGAACTGAACCACGACACCCTGCGCGAACAGGCCCTGCGCCTGGCGGGCGGCCTGCAACAGCGCGGCGTGCAGCGCATTGCCGTACACCTTGAAGACGCCGCCGAACTGGCCGTGGCCCTGCTTGGAGCCTGGCGGGCCGGGGTCAGTGTGCTGTTGCCCGCTGACCTGCAAGCGCAAACCCGTCTGCGCTGGGACAGTCAGGTTGACCTGTGGATAACTCACAGCGATGAGTTGCAGGGCATTTTCGCCGCCCCGTTGCCTGCCGCTCAGCTGGATCTGGACCTGTGCCAGCTGAGCCTGTGCACCTCGGGTTCCAGCGGCGAGCCCAAACGCATCGATAAAAGCCTGCGCCAGATGGCCAACGAAGTTCAGGCACTGGAGCAACTGTGGGGCGCTGATCTGGGTGAGGCGTGCATTATCGCCAGTGTGGCGGCGCAGCATATTTACGGGCTGTTGTTCCGTGTGCTGTGGCCACTGTGCGCAGGTCGCAGCTTTGTGCGTACACAACTGGCCTTCCCTGAAGACATGCAACGCGCCAGCCGCGAACACGCTGCTTTTGCCTGGATCGCCAGCCCGGCCTTGCTCAAGCGCATGGCCGACAACCTCGACTGGCCAGCGTTAAGCCCGGTCCGCCGAGTGTTTTCCTCAGGTGGAGCCCTGCCGCAAGAGGCGGCGCAAGCCCTGTACGAACGCCTGGGCCAGTGGCCGACCGAGATCCTCGGCAGCTCGGAAACCGGCGGCATCGCCTGGCGTCAGGGGCAAAACCTGTGGCAGCCCTTTGCCGATGTGCAATTGAGCCAGAGTGAAGACGGCGCCCTGATCATCGCCTCTGCCTACTTGCCCACGGGTCATGTCGAACACACGGCTGATGCAGCCCGCATTGAAGCAGACGGTCGTTTTGAGCTGCTAGGGCGACTGGATCGCATCGTCAAACTCGAAGAAAAACGCATATCCCTGCCAATGCTGGAACAGGCGCTGGTTTCCCATGACTGGGTAGCCGAAGCCCGCCTGGGCGTGGTGCATGAAAACCGCGCCTCACTCGGCGCCCTGCTGGTACTCAGTGCCAGCGGTCTGTTTGCCCTGCGCGAACAGGGCCGTCGCGCCCTGACCCAGACTCTGCGCCAGTACTTGAGTCAGCACTGCGAAGCACTGGCCTTGCCACGCCGCTGGCGTTTGCTGCGCCAGTTGCCACTCAACAGCCAGGGCAAGCTGCCACAGTCCCAGGTCGATGCATTACTGCTGGCTGCTCGGCCGAAAACCCCTGAAGTACTGAGCCAGAGCGAAAGTGATGGCCAATGGACGCTGAATTTGTCGATCCCGCCGGACCTGGCGTACTTCAGTGGTCACTTCCCCAAAACCCCGGTACTGCCGGGCGTGGTGCAAGTGGATTGGGCAATGCTGCTGGGCCAGCAACTACTCGATCTGCCGCCGCGTTTTGCCGGGATGGAAGTGCTCAAGTTCCAGCAACTGGTGCGCCCCGGCGACGCCATTGAACTGACCCTGCGTTTTGACCGTGAGCGTAGCAAGTTGCACTTCGCCTACCGCAATGCCACGGCGCCCTGCTCCAGTGGCCGCATCGTGCTGGAGGCCGCCTGTGAATAAGTTATCTGACGCTGCAACTCGCCCCGTAGCAGCTGCCGAAGGCTGCGTCCGGGTGCGAAGCAATCGTAAACCGACTTGCACGATTTTCCTGACAAGCCAAGGCGCCAGACTTTACGGCGGCTACGCCACCGGACGCAGCCTTCGGCAGCTGCTACGAAGAGTCCGCATCAGCTTGGAGATAGCTGCCCATGCATAACCCCTGCGCCGTGATCCCGGTGTATAACCACGAAACGGCCGTGCCTGCCGTGGTGGCCGCCCTGCTCGCCGCAGGCTTGCCCTGTGTGCTGGTCGACGACGCCAGCAGTCCCGCCTGCGCCGCTGTCCTGGGTGAGCTTGCCCGTGGCGAAAACATCTTCCTCATCCGCCTTGCCGTCAATCAGGGCAAGGGCGGCGCGGTCATGGCCGGCCTGCGTGAAGCCGCACAACTGGGCTTCACCCATGCCCTGCAAGTCGACGCCGACGGCCAGCATGACCTGCGCGACGTCGCCACATTTATGCAGGTTTCCCGGCAAAACCCCGAAGCGCTGATTTGCGGTTATCCACAGTACGACGCCAGCGTGCCCAAGGGCCGTCTGTATGCACGCTACCTGACCCATATATGGGTATGGATCAACAGCCTGTCTCTGCAGATTCCCGACTCGATGTGCGGTTTTCGGGTCTACCCGCTGGCACCGACCCTGGCGCTGATCAATTCGGTAAAGCTGGGCAAACGCATGGATTTCGACCCCGAGATTCTGGTCCGCCTGGCGTGGCGCAACCAGCCCATGCGCTGGCTGCCGACCCAGGTCCACTACCCGCAGGACGGCCTGTCGCACTTTCGTCTGTTCCATGACAATGCGCTGATTTCATCGATGCACACCAAGCTGTTTTTCGGCATGTTGATACGCCTGCCAGGCATCCTCTGGAGGCGCTGCAAAGCATGAGCGAATCTCGGCAGCATTGGGCTGACCACAAGGAGCGCGGCAGTTTCCGGCTGATGAAACTCACCGCTCTGGGCGTCAAGTTACTCGGTCGACGCGTGCTCAGCCCGGTGCTGTACGTCATCGTGCTGTACTTCTTTTTGTTCGGTGCCCGCGCCCGGCGCAGCATCTGGCTGTATCAGCAGCGGCTGGCCGACTCGAGCGGGCGCAACGAACTGCGCCCTACCCGCTGGCGGGTGTTCGGGCAGTACATGGCGTTCGCCGATGCCCTGCTGGACAAACTCGACGTATGGAACGGCCGCCTCAAAATCGAAGATATCGAAATCGTCGACACCGCCCAGTTGCGCAATCAACTACGCGGCGAGCGCGGGCAGATGCTGGTGGGCGCGCACCTGGGCAACCTCGAAGTGTGCCGCGCCCTCGCCGAGCTGGGCGAGCAGGTGACCATGAACGTACTGGTGCACACCCGCCACGCCGAGCAATTCAACCGCCTGCTGGGCGAAGCCGGGGCCAGCCACTTGCGCCTGATCCAGGTCAGCGAACTCAACCCGGCGGTCATGCTGCAACTCAATCAGCGCCTGGAAAATGGCGAATGGCTGGCGATTGCCGGTGACCGTGTGCCGCTGCATGGCGGGCGCAATATCGAGGTCGACTTCCTTGGCCATCCGGCGCTCTTTCCACAAGGCCCGTGGCTATTGGCCGGGTTGCTCAAGTGCCCGGTCAACCTGATGTTTTGCCTCAAACATGAAGGGCGTTACCGGGTGATTCTCGAACCCTTTACCGACGCCGTACTCTGGCGGCGCAGCGACCGCGAGCAGGTGATCGCCCATTGGGCCACTCGCTACGCCGAACGCCTGGGGCACTACTGCCTTGAAGCGCCGCAACAATGGTTCAATTTCTACCCATTCTGGAAGACCGATGACGACGCATCCGCATGAGCCAGTAACCTTCGGCCAAACCCCGTTGCGCATTGAAGACGTGCTGGCCCTGGCCAATCGTCAGGCGCCGACCCGTTTGCAGGACGACGCCAACTACCGCGAGCGCATCGCCAAGGGCGCGCGCTTTCTCGACTCGCTGCTGGACAAGGAAGGCGTGATCTACGGTGTGACCACCGGCTACGGCGATTCTTGCGTGGTGGCCGTGCCGCTGGAGCACGTCGAAGCCTTGCCGCGCCACCTCTACACCTTCCACGGTTGCGGGCTGGGCAAGTTGCTCGACGCCCAGGCCACCCGCGCTGTGCTGGCGGCGCGCTTGCAGTCGCTGTGCCACGGCGTGTCGGGTGTGCGCATCGAACTGCTGGAGCGGTTGCAGGCCTTTATCGCCCATGACGTCCTGCCCCTGATCCCCGAAGAGGGCTCGGTGGGCGCCAGCGGCGATCTGACCCCACTGTCCTATGTGGCTGCAACCCTGTCAGGCGAGCGTGAAGTGCTGTTCAAGGGCGAGCGCCGCCTGGCAGCAGATGTACACCGCGAACTGGGCTGGACGCCGCTGGTACTGCGGCCCAAGGAAGCGCTGGCATTGATGAACGGCACTGCGGTGATGACCGGCCTCGCCTGCCTGGCCTATGCCCGCGCCGACTACCTGCTCAAGCTCGCCACGCGCATCACTGCCCTCAACGTGGTGGCGCTGCAAGGCAACCCCGAGCACTTTGACGAGCGCCTGTTTGCCGCCAAGCCGCACCCGGGGCAGATGCAGGTTGCTGCGTGGATCCGCCAGGACCTGGCCATCGACGCCCCGACCGCGCCGCTGCATCGCCTGCAAGACCGTTACTCGCTGCGTTGCGCGCCCCATGTGCTGGGCGTGCTGGCCGACAGCCTGAACTGGCTGCGCGGGTTTATCGAGATCGAACTCAACAGCGCCAACGACAACCCGATCATCGACGCTGAAGAAGAGCGTGTGCTGCACGGCGGGCACTTCTACGGCGGCCATATCGCCTTTGCGATGGACAGCCTCAAGACCCTGGTAGCCAACGTCGCCGACCTGCTCGACCGCCAGCTCGCGTTGCTGGTGGACGTGCGCTACAACCACGGTTTGCCGAGCAACCTGTCGGGCGCCAGCGCAGAACGGGCGATGCTCAACCACGGTTTTAAGGCGGTGCAAATTGGCACCAGCGCCTGGACTGCCGAGGCGTTGAAAAACACCATGCCGGCCAGCGTGTTCTCCCGCTCCACCGAATGCCATAACCAGGACAAGGTCAGCATGGGCACCATCGCTGCCCGCGATGCGATCCGCGTGCTGGAACTGACCGAGCAAGTCGCCGCCGCCACCCTGCTGGCGGCCAATCAGGGCGTGTGGCTGCGCAGCCGTGCCGAAGACGCCCGCCCGCTGCCGCCAGCGCTGGCGCAGATGCATGCCGAACTGGCCAGGGACTTCCCCCCGGTGGTTGAAGACCGCGCACTGGAAGCCGAGCTGCGCCTGTGCCTGAGCCGGATCGCCCAACAACACTGGAGGCTGCATGCGTAGCAAAGGGGTTTTGCACGTTGATACCGAGGTGCTGGTGCCGTTTTTCGACATCGACACCATGCATGTCGTATGGCACGGCCACTACGTCAAATACCTCGAAGTGGCCCGCTGCGCGCTGCTCGACCATATCGGCCACAACTACACGCAGATGCTCGATGCGGGCTATGCGTGGCCGGTGATCGACATGCAGTTGCGCTATGTACGCGGGGCCACGTTTGGCCAGCGGATCAACGTGCGCGCCAGCCTGGTGGAGTGGGAGAACCGCTTGAAGGTTAATTACCTGATTACCGACCTGGCCACCGGCGAACGGCTGACCCGGGCCGTGACCGTGCAAGTGGCGGTCGAGATAGCCAGCAAGGAGATGCAACTGGTGTCGCCCAGGTGCTTTACCGAGGCGGTGGCGAGGGTGCTGGCATGAACGCGATCATCTGTGGGAGCGGGCTTGCTCGCGATTGCGTCACCGCAGTGTGGCAGAAGCTGCGCAGCGCCTGCATCGCGAGCAAGCCCGCTCCCACATTGGGGTGTGTGCTGTTGCTCGGATTCACTCCCATGGCCCACGCCTTCGACCTGCAACAACTGAGCGAGCAACTGGCCAGGCCCCAGGTGATCCACGGTGATTTCATCCAGGAAAAACACCTGCGCGCCCTGCCCAAGCCCCTGACCAGCACCGGCACCTTTGTGCTGGCCAGGGACCACGGCCTGCTCTGGCAACTCAAGACCCCGTTGCAGCAGGACTACCGTATCACCGCCCAGGGCATCGCCCGCCGCGACGGGACAAGCTGGCAAATGCTGCCCGGCAAAAGCGCCGGCGCCGAGCAGAACCGCCTGTTTCTCGCCGTGCTGCAAGGCGACAGCAGCGGCCTGCAACGGGATTTCGACCTGCAACTGCAAGGCATACCCGATCACTGGACGCTAACGCTGACTCCACGCTCCCTGCTGCTCAAGCAAGTGTTCAAACAGATCAATATTGAAGGCGGCGAGTTGGTGCAACGCATCGAACTGCAAGAAGCCCAGGGCGACAGCACGCAGCTGAAGATGCACAACAGCGTCAGCAACCAACCGTTGAGCGATGCGGAGCAGCACGATTTTGCGCAGTGAACGCTGGTTGCCCCGTGGCTTTCTGATCCTGCTGCTGGCCGTGCTCGCACTCGCCGGCTGGCAGTGGCGTCACGGTGCACCGCTGTCGGCCAATTTGATGGACCTGGTGCCCGGTGACGCGCCGGACGCGCTGGAGCTGAGCGCCGAGCAACGCATGCAGGAGCCGCTCAACCGCGAAATGCTGGTACTGGTGGGCAGCAGCGACCGTCAGCAAGCCATCGCCACGGCCCGGCAACTGGGCACGCAATGGCAGGCCAGCGACCTGTTTGAAAAGGTCCAGTGGGACCTGCAGGCCGACCTCCCGGCCCTGCGCGAACAGCTGCTGCGCGGGCGTGTGGCCATGCTCTCGGCCGCCGACCGCACCCAGTTGATCGAACACCCCGAGGCTTTTATCCAGCAACGTGTGCAAGCGTTGTTCGACCCTTTTAGCGGGTTCAGCCTGGTGCCCAGCCAGGACGACTGGCTGGGCCTCACCGGGCGTATCCAGAACAGTCAGCCGCAACGTGGCACGGTACAACTGGATATCGGCAGCGGCGCGCTGATCGCCGAGGCCGACGGCAAACACTGGGTACTGCTGCGCGCCCGCACCCGGGGCAATGCCTTCGACATGAAGCTGCCCGTGCGGGTCGCCCAACTGCTCGAAGACAGCCGCACCCAAGCGGCCAACAATGATGTGCAACTGCTGGCCGCCAGCGGCCTGCTTTACGCCGCCAGCGGCCAACAGCAAGCCAGCCGTGAAATCACCTGGGTCGGTGGCGGCGCCACCGTGGGTATTCTGCTGCTGTTGCTGCTGGCGTTCCGGCGCTGGCGGGTGCTGCTGGCCTTTGTGCCAGTGCTGGTGGGCATGCTGTTTGGCGCCGTAGCCTGCGTCGCGTTCTTTGGCAGCATGCATGTAATGACGCTGGTGTTGGGCTCAAGCCTGATCGGCGTGGCGGTGGATTACCCGCTGCATTACCTGTCCAAAAGCTGGAGCCTGAAACCCTGGCGCAGCTGGCCCGCCCTGCGCCTTACCCTGCCGGGGCTGAGCCTGAGCCTGGCCACCAGTTGCATCGGTTATCTGGCCCTGGCCTTTACGCCGTTCCCGGCGCTGACCCAGATCGCCATTTTCTCCGCCGCTGGCCTTGTCGGTGCCTACCTGAGCGCCGTCTGCCTGCTGCCCGCATTGCTCAAAGGCGTGGATTTGCGCCCTGCGCAATGGCCGCTGCGTATCGCGCAAACCCTGCTCAATATGCGCGAAGCACTCCTGAACAAAATCCCCACCCCGGCGCTGCTGGTGTTGCTGCTGGCGTTCTGTGCCGCCGGCGTGTGGCAACTGACCAGCAAGAACGACATCCGCCAATGGGTCAGCGCGCCGCCCCAGCTGCTGACTGAAGCCCAGGCGATTGCCCGTATCACGGGTTATCAGCCCACCAGCCAGTTTTTCCTGGTGCGCGCCGATAACGAGCAGCAGTTGCTGGAGCGTCAACGCGCCCTCAGCGAGCGACTTGACCAGTTGGTCGGCCTGGGCAAGCTGCAGGGTTATATGGCCCTCAACCAACTGGTCAGCCTGCCCGTCGAGCAACAGCAGGTACGCGCCGCCCTCAACGTCTTGCCACAGCACTGGCAGCCGCTGCTGGAGCTGGGCGTGCCCGAAAGCGCCCTGCAAGCCGAACTGGCGCAACTGCAAGCCTTGCCCGGGCAGTCGATTGACGATGCGCTGAGCGGCCCGCTGGCCGAGCCGTGGCGGGCACTGTGGCTGGGCAAGAACGCCGAAGGCGTGGCGGCAATGGTCAGCCTGCAAGGTTTGAACAGCGCCAGCCTGTTGCGCATACAAGTACTGGACTTGCCCGGCGTGAAGCTGGTGGATCGCCTGGGCGATTTGAACAACGTATTTGCCGCCACACAAATCAGCGCCGCCGAACTGAAACTGCTGTCCTGCGTGCTGATCGTGCTGCTGCTGATCGCTCCGTTCGGCTTCGGCGGCGCGCTGCGTATCGTTGCGCTGCCATTGCTGGCGGCCTTGTGCAGCCTTGCCAGCCTCGGCTGGCTGGGCCAGCCCCTGACCCTGTTCAGCCTGTTCGGCTTGCTGCTGGTGACGGCCATCAGCGTCGATTACGCGATCCTGATGCGCGAGCAAATCGGCGGCGCCGCCGTCAGCCTGCTGGGCACCCTGCTGGCGGCACTGACCACCTGGCTGTCGTTCGGCCTGCTGGCGGTTTCCGGCACCCCGGCAGTCAGCAACTTCGGCCTGGCGGTCAGCCTGGGCCTGGCGTTCAGCTTTATCCTCGCGCCCTGGGCCGGCAAGCAGGAGCACCGCCAATGATGATCGCCGCATTCTGGCTGCTGGTCCTGGCCCTGTTTGCCGTGGCTACCCGGGTGGGCCGCCACTTTGGCGTGATCCCGATTGTCAGCCAGTTGCTGCTGGCGTCCATCGGCCTGCCGTTGCTGATGCTGCTGTGGATCGAACCGCACTGGCAGCTCAGTGGCGCACAACTGGTCGCGCCGGTCTGGCTAAAAAGCCTGTACAGCCTGGGTTTTGCCCTGTTGCTGGGGACCATTTTGAGTGATGTGATCGACCTGCGCCTTGATCGCCAGAGCCTGAAAATCGCCCTGCCCAGTTTCGCCGTGCCGTTTGCCTGCGGGCTGGCCTGCGCAGTCTGGTTGCTGCCGGAACAACCCTGGCTCAGTTCACTGGCCATCGGGCTGGTGTTTGCCATCACCGCGATCCCGGTGTTGTACCTGTACTTACGCCATATCCATTACCCGCCTGCGGCCACCCGGCGTCTGGTGCAAAGCGCGATCCTTATCGACCTGACCTGCTGGAGCCTGTTTGGCCTGGCCCAGGGCAGCCTCGATTTCAACAGCCTGCTGTTGCCTATCGCCGCAGCCTTGCTGCCATTGCTGTTGCACGCCCTGCGGATTCGTCAGCCGCTGTGCTACAGCCTGAGTTTTTTCGCCCTGCTGGTGGTGGCCGAGCATTACCGCCTCAATGCGCTGATTTTCGGTGTCGGCTACCTGCTGTGCATGGCGTGGCTCAAGGTCGCGTGGGTGATGCCGCTAAAGACCCTGTGGCTTGGGCGCTTGCAAAGCCACCTCGCGGTGCCGTTGATCCTGGCCTTCGGGATTGTGCAGATCGATGTGCACAGTGCCCTGAGCGACATCAACATGCTGCAATTGGCGGCGCTGTTGCTGTTGCCCATGCTCAGCAAAGTGCTGGGCAACTGGCTCGGCTTGAGCTGGGCCACGCCGTCGTTTGCCGGCGCCAGCAAATGGCGTGAAAGCCTGTTACTCAATATTCGCGGGTTGAGTGAGATCGTGTTTCTCAACCTGCTGCTGCAACAACAGCTTATCAGCCCGGCGCTGTACTTTGCGCTGATGCTGATGGGCCTGATCGCCACGCTGTTACCGGCGCTGGCGGGCATGAACAAACCCCCTTTGAAGTCGGCTGTAGTCCCCGGCAAGGAGCCTCTGTGTCAGTAGTAGAAATGGAATGTCGTCAGGTTGTGGTCATTGGTGCCGGGCCTTCCGGGGCCATCGCCTCGGCGTTGCTCAAACGCAAGGGCCACGATGTGCTGATCATCGAGCGCCAGCACTTCCCGCGCTTTTCCATCGGCGAGAGCCTGCTGTCCCATTGCATCGACTTTATCGAGGAAGCGGGCATGCTGGAGGCCCTGCAGGCCGCCGGCTTCCAACTGAAAAACGGCGCGGCCTTCGCCTGGGGCGAGCAGTACAGCGCCTTCGATTTTGGCGACACCTTCAGCAACGGCAAACCCACTACCTTTCAGGTGCAGCGCGCCGATTTCGACAAGCTGCTGGCCGATCAGGCCGCCTTGCAGGGCGTTGAAATCCGCTACGGCGAAACCGTGATGACGGTTGACGTTGAACGGGAAAAACCGCTGCTGCAGGTTGAACGCGAAGATGGCAGCCGCTATCAGCTCGAAGCCGATTTCATTCTCGACGCCAGTGGCTACGGCCGCGTCCTGCCACGCTTGCTCGACCTTGAAGCACCGTCGAACTTTCCGCTGCGTCAGGCGGTGTTCACCCACGTTGAAGACCGCATCGACCACCCGGGTTTCGATCGCAACAAAATCCTCATCACGACCCACCCTACCCAACGGGATATCTGGTTCTGGAGCATCCCGTTCAGCAATGGCCGTTGTTCGGTGGGCGTGGTGGCCGCAGCAGAACATTTCAAAGGGCGCAGTGAAAACCTCGACGAATGCCTGCGCAGCTTTATCGATGAAACCCCAAGCCTGCAACATGTGCTGGTCAATGCCATATGGGACACCCCGGCGCGCACCCTGGGCGGTTACTCGGCCAACGTCAAAACCCTGCACGGCCCCGGCTTTGCCCTGCTGGGCAACGCCGCCGAGTTCCTTGACCCGGTGTTCTCCTCGGGCGTCACCATTGCCATGCGTTCGGCGAGCATGGCCGCCGGTGTACTGCACCGCCAGTTGCAAGGCGAAGCGGTGGACTGGCAAAGCGAATTTGCCGAGCCGCTCAAGCGCGGGGTCGACACCTTCCGTTGCTATGTCGAAGGCTGGTACGCCGGGACCTTCCAGGACGTGATCTTCCACCCCGGCAGCTCGCCGCACATCCGGCGCATGATCAGCTCGATCCTGGCCGGCTATGCCTGGGACGAAACCAACCCGTTTGTCAGCGAACCCAAGCGCCGATTGCGCATGCTGTCGGATATCTGCGCCACGGAGCCCGCATGAAACCTCTGAGCGATACCTACGTCGAAGAAACCCGTATCGGGTTCTGGTTCTTGCGCAGCCATACCTGGCAGCACCATGTGCTGCGGGTGGCCATCAACGACCTGCGCAGCCTGTTCAGCGAGCCGCTGCCCACCGCGCCGGTGATCCTCGATGCCGGTTGCGGCCAGGGCAAATCGTTCCAGTACCTGTACAAGACCTTCGCCCCCCAGCGCCTGATCGGCCTGGATGCCGACCCGCTGAGCCTGCAGCTGAGCGGCGAAGAAGCACAGCGCCAGGGCTTTGATGTGGAACTGATCGGCAGCGACTGCGCAGAACTGGACGTGCCCGACGCCAGCGTCGACATCCTGTTCTGCCACCAGACCTTTCATCATCTGGTGCAACAGGACCGTGCGCTGGCCGAGTTTTACCGGGTGCTCAAGCCCGGCGGTTACTTGCTGTTTGCCGAGTCCACCGAAGCCTATATCGATACCTGGCTGATCCGCTGGTTGTTCCGTCACCCCATGCATGTGCAGAAAAGCGCGGCGCAATACCTGGAAATGATCCGCGACCAGGGCTTTGAATTCGAGGCGCAGAACGTCTCTTACCCGTACCTGTGGTGGAGCCGCTCCAAAGACTTCGGCCTGCTGGAGCGGGTTGGCCTGTCCAAGCCAAAACCGGTGGGCCAGCGCGAAGAAACCCTGGTCAACGTGGTGGCACGCAAGCCCCTGCCAGGCCAGGCCCAATGATCAATTCAAACCCTGTAGCCGCTGCCGAAGGCTGCGATGGCATGCGAAGCAGGCCCGTTTTCTTGAAGGCCCTGCGGGCCTTTTCGCAGCCTGTCGGCAGCGGCTACAGGCTATGCGCAGCACTGTGGATGCTCTTGCTGCTCAGCGCCTGCACCAGCCTGCCACTGCCACGGCACACGCCAACCCTGGCCTTGCCCATGCAATTGCATATCCAGCGCCAGCAGGCCGATCAGCGTCAGGACTGGTTGCTGGTCATCCAGCAACAAGACACCGCGCTGCGCTGGTCACTGATGGACCCGCTGGGCATTCCACTGGCGCGCCAACTGCTGCAAGACGGCAGCTGGCACGCCGACGGGTTGCTGCCGCCCAACCCCGAAGCCCGCGAGCTGTTTGCCGCGCTGCTGTTTGCACTCACACCAGCAACGCAGCTTGCGGATAATTATCCACAGGCCAAAACGGCGCCTGACCTGCGCTTCATCGAACAACGCTGGCAAGTGCACTACCCGCAACCCGAGGTGTTTCGCATCGACATGAAGGGCGATCTGCATTACACCGTAAGCCCCCTGGAGACCGCCCCATGACGGCTTACCTCAATGCTCTTGGCGTGGTCTGCGCCCTTGGCCGTGGCGCCGATGAAGTGGCACGCAAGCTGTTTGCCGGTGACTGCTCGGGCATGCTGCGCGCCAGCGGCTGGGTGCCCGAACGCTCAGTGACCATCGGTGCGGTGAACGGTGAGCTGGCTGCAATCCCGGCCGAACTCCATGCGCAAAACAGCCGCAACAACCAGTTGTTGCTCGAAGCCGCCCTGCAGATCCGCGACGCTATCGAGCAGGCCATCGCAACCTTCGGCCGCGAGCGCATCGCCATCGTGCTGGGCACCAGCACCTCGGGCATTGATGAGGCCAGCCAGGGCATTGCCCACTACCTGCAGAACCAGCAGTTCCCCGCTGACTACACCTATCAGCAACAGGAACTAAGCGCGCCGGCCACCTTCCTGGCCGACTGGCTGGGCATCAGCGGCCCGGCCTATGTGATTTCCACCGCTTGCACCTCCAGCGCCCGCGCCCTGATGAGCGCGCAGCGGCTGCTGGAAATGAACCTGTGCGACGCGGTGCTGTGCGGCGGCGTCGACACCCTCTGCAAATTGACGCTCAACGGCTTTTCGGCACTGGAAGCCGTGTCGGATGAGCGCTGTAATCCGTTTTCGGTAAACCGCCACGGCATCAATATTGGCGAAGCAGCGGTGCTCTTTGTAATGAGCAGGCAACCTGCCGCCGACCACGCCATCGCCTTGCTCGGCGCGGGGGCCAGCAGTGATGCCCACCATATTTCCGCCCCAGAGCCTGGCGGGCGCGGCGCCGTTCAAGCCATGCAACAAGCCTTGAAGCGCGCGGGCCTGCAGGCAGACCAAATCGGCTATCTGAACCTGCACGGCACCGCCACCCAGCACAACGATGCGATGGAAAGCCACGCCGTGGCCCAGGTATTCCCCGAAGGGGTACCGTGTTCATCGACCAAACCCATGACCGGCCACACCCTGGGTGCCGCTGGCGCGCTGGAAGCCGCCTTCTGCTGGCTGAGCCTGAACCACGACGGTGCCTTGGCGCCCCACGTCTGGGACGGCCACGGCGACCCGGCGCTGCCTGCCCTGAACTGGGTAACCCCCGGCCAGACCCTGGCCCCGACCTCACAACGCTGCCTGATGAGCAACTCGTTTGCCTTCGGCGGCAATAACGTCAGCCTGATTATCGGAGAGGCTCCATGATCGATTGGCCGCTCGCCGAACTGCTGCCCCACGCTGGCGACATGATCCTCATCGATCAGGTACTGGCGTTCGACGAAGAACAGATTCAAACCCGCCTCACCGTGCGCGCCGGCGGTTTGTTCAACCGCGAAGACGGCAGCCTGCCCGCCTGGGTGGGCGTTGAGTTGATGGCGCAAAGCGTCGCCGCCTACGCCGGTTGCCGCGCCCGCGTGCAGGGCAACCCCGTGGCCCTGGGTTTTTTGCTCGGCACGCGTAAATTTGAATGCAACGTCGAACACTTCCCTGCGGGCACCGAGCTGCATATCCACGCTCTGCGCTCGCTGGAAGACGACAACGGCATGGGCGTGTTCGAGTGCCACCTCACCGGCCCCGGCATCCATGCCAGCGCCCGCCTGAACGTGTTCCGCCCGCCCCGGGCCGAAAACTACCTTGCCCAGACACCCCAGGAGACCCGCCATGACTGAGTCCATTTTGGTCACAGGTTCCAGCCGTGGCATTGGCCGCGCCATCGCCTTGCGCCTGGCCCAGGCCGGTTTTGATCTGGTGCTGCATTGCCGTAGCGGCCGCAGCGAAGCCGATGCCGTAATGGCCGAAGTACACGCCTTGGGCCGCAATGCCCGGGTGTTGCAATTCGACGTATCGGAGCGCGCCCAATGCAAGGCCATTCTCGAAGCCGATGTTGAGACGCACGGGGCCTATTACGGCGTAGTGCTCAACGCCGGGCTAACTCGTGACGGTGCCTTCCCGGCGCTGAGCGAAGACGACTGGGATGTGGTCATGCGCACCAACCTCGATGGTTTTTACAACGTGCTGCACCCGGTGATGATGCCGATGATCCGCCGCCGCGCGGCCGGGCGCATCGTCTGTATTACCTCGGTTTCGGGCCTGATCGGCAATCGCGGGCAGGTCAACTACAGCGCCTCCAAGGCCGGCCTGATCGGCGCGGCCAAAGCCCTGGCCATCGAGCTGGGCAAACGCAAGATCACCGTCAACTGCGTCGCGCCGGGGCTGATCGACACCGCCATGCTCGACGAAAACGTACCGGTAGAAGAACTGATGAAAATGATCCCCGCCCAACGCATGGGCACCCCGGAAGAAGTCGCGGGGGCGGTCAACTTCTTGATGTCGGCCGAAGCGGGCTATATCACCCGCCAGGTGCTGGCCGTCAACGGAGGGTTGTGCTGATGAAGCGCGTCGTCGTCACCGGCATGGCCGGCATTACTTCACTGGGCAGTGACTGGGCCAGCATCGAGGCCAATTTTGTGGCCGGACGCAGCGGTATCCGGCGCATGGACGAGTGGGACCGGTTTACCGAGCTCAACACCCGCCTGGCTGGCCCGATCGATGATTTTGCAGTGCCCGCCCACTGGACCCGCAAACAACTGCGCAGCATGGGGCGCGTCTCGCGCCTGGCCGTCGGCGCTGCAGAACAGGCCTTGCAGGACGCCGGCCTGCTCGGCAACCCGATCATCCGCGATGGCCGCATGGGCGTGGCCTGCGGCTCGTCCACCGGCAGCACCGACGAGATCAAGGCATTCGGCAACATGCTGCTCAACTCCGTGGCAGACGGCCTCAACGCCAACAGTTATGTGCGCATGATGCCCCATACCACGGCGGCCAATATCAGCATCTTCTTTGGCCTGACCGGGCGCCTGATCCCCACCTCCAGCGCCTGCACCAGCGGCAGCCAGGGCATCGGCTATGCCTATGAATCGATCAAGTTCGGTCGCCTGCCACTGATGCTTGCAGGTGGCGCCGAAGAGCTGTGCCCCACCGAAGCGATGGTGTTCGACGCCCTATACGCCACCAGCCTGAAAAACGACGCACCGCACACCAGCCCCCGCCCCTACGACAGCGGTCGTGACGGTCTGGTGATAGGTGAAGGCGGCGGCATGCTGGTGCTTGAAGAGCTGGAGCACGCCCTGGCTCGGGGCGCCCATATCCATGCGGAGATCGTCGGTTTTGGCAGCAATGCAGACGGCCAGCACACCACCCGCCCGGAAGTCGGCACCATGCGCCGGGCGATGGAGCTGGCACTGGAAGATGCAGGCATTGGCGCAGATGCCATCGGCTATGTAAACGGCCACGGCACCGCCACCGAACAGGGCGACATTGCCGAGACCCTGGCCACCAGCGAGTTGTTCGGCAAGCACATGCCGATCAGCTCGCAGAAGAGTTTCCTGGGCCACACCCTGGGTGCCTGCGGGGCGCTGGAGTCCTGGTTCAGCATCGAGATGATGAACCGCGACCGCTATGTCCCCACGCTCAACCTCGATGAAGTCGACCCCCGCTGCGGCGAACTGGACTACCTGCGCGGCGGGTTTCGCGTCATGCATAACGACTACGTCATGAACAACAACTTTGCCTTTGGCGGGGTCAATACATCGTTGATCTTCCGTCGTTGGTCCTGATATTTCTGGAACCCACGCAATGACTTACCTGCTGCGCATCACCCTGATTGCCCTGGCCCTGCTGACCACCGTGTCCTGCACCAGCAAACGCATGCTGACCCCGGACCGCACGTTGCATGCCTCGATCCACAGTGACCGGGCGCAGATGCAACAAGCCATCGTCAAGGCGCTGGTCGGGCGCGGCTGGACTGTGCAAGAAATCACCCCGCAGCGGGTGCAGGCGCAGATCACCGTGCGCGAGCAATACCACGCCGAAATCGACATCCCCTACAGCGCCGACCACTACCGCATCCAGTACCGCAACAGCAGCGGCCTGGACTACAAGGACGGCAAGATCCACAAAAACTATATCCGCTGGGTGCGCCTGCTCGATCGCGACATCGTGCGCGACCTCAAGGACAACCAGAACGAGCGCACGGCCAGGCAATTGTCGGAGTCAGCGCTGGTAAAACCGTTGTAACCCTGCATTTTTAATCGTCAAGGAGACTACCCCGATGCACTTCAAAACCCTGGCTGCTGCCACCGCGATACTGCTCTGCGCCCTGCCAGCCGTGAGTCAGGCCCGCGACAGCGCGTTGTACCTGCCGTTTGAACAGGTCGTGAACGAAGCCATCAGTTCCGGCAAGATCGATGGCAGCGTCAAGTTCTACCTGGCGGGCAACACCCCGGGCGGTAAAGTCACGGTGCTCAGCCCCGGTGCCGTGACCAACAAGAAAACCAATGCGTTTAACAAGACCGATTACCAGGCCTGTTCCTGGGCGCTGCAATCGGCGCTGATTACCCTGCATGAAGCGGCGAAAAAAGTAGGCGCCAATGCGGTGACTGACATCGCCAGCTTCTACAAACGCAACGAACGCAAAGATCCGAAAACTTACGAGTGCCACGCCGGTGCCGTGATCGCAGGTGTCGCCTTGAAGGGTGATTTGTCGAAGGTGAATTGAAAGCCGCTGTAATGGCTTGACCCCAGACATGACAAAGGCGCCTTTCGGCGCCTTGTTTACAAACAGACAGGCTTGTCATCGCACTGTGTCTGTCCGGCTCTGCGATGGCTGGTTGCCCAGGATCCTCAGAGTCTCGCGCGCCTTGGCAACCCTGCCAAGGGCTTTAGCGATGAATGCCGGATCACCTCCAGCTTCGTCCCTGCTTGCTTCAAGGTAGTGCTGGATATCTTCTTCCGTCTTGAGGAATTCGGAACTGTCCCAACGCGTGAATGTTTCAATCACCTTCCATTCTCCTTAAATGCTTTGGCAATCAACCGGGCTTGCTTGATATCGCGGATTTGACTGTTCTTGTCTCCAGCGCACAATAAAACGATCCATTGATCACCATGCTTCATTAAGTACAACCGGTAGCCAGGGCCGTAATCGATCCGCGCTTCGCTTAACCCCGCACCCAGTGATTTAGTGTCCCCCAAATGGCCTTCAGCCATTCGATCAATCCTGACCGCAATTCGCGCTCGGGCACGGCTGTCGGGCAAGTTTGAAAGCCAGCGGGAAAAGGTAGAGCTGCGAATAATTTCAATCATTCGCAAAAGGTAAACTTAAGGCTACACCTGAAGAATCAGCCCATTACACTCCCTTTCGTCTGAAATAGCAGTTTGTTGATTCAGTCATCGGCGGCCATGTACAAGCACGATCCCTGTCATTCGCAGGACGATTCCTAGACCCTGGCCACGGTCTTGCGCGTCAGCAACTGCGCAAACGCATTCGCCATCGGCGAGTTGTTGCCCTTGCGCTGCACCAGCCACACGGCGGTATTGGCGTCCGGGTCCAGCAGCGGCCGATAGACCACACCCTTGATGCGCATATGCTGGAATGACGCCGGCAGCACCGACACCCCCAATCCCGCCGACACCAGGCCAATGATGGTCATGGCCTCCCCCGCTTCCTGGGAGATATGCGGGCTGAACCCCGCTACTCGCGCCAGGCTGAGCAATTGTGCGTACAAGCCGCTGCCGTAGCTGCGCGGGAAGAACACAAACGGCTCGTCCGCCAACGCCGCCAGTTGCATCCCCTCCTCACTGCCCTCGGCCAGGGGGTGATCGGCACGGATCACGGCCACCAGCGGCTCGCGAAACAGCTCCACGGCCAGCAGCGACTCCGGTAACGCCAGCGGGCGCATGATGCCGACTTCGATGGACTCGTCCTCCAGCCCCTCGGCCACCTCGCGGCTGCTCATTTCCTTGAGGTCCAGATGCACCGCCGGGAATGCCTGGCGAAAGGCAAAAATGGCCTGTGGGATGCTGGAGTTGAACGGCGCCGACGAGGTAAAGCCAATCTTCAGTTCGCCCAGCTCGCCCAACTGCGCACGCCGGGCCACGTCGGCGGCCTTGTCGACCTGGGCCAGCACCCGCCGCGCCTCTTCCAGGAACAATCGTCCGGCCTCGCTAAGCGCTACCCGACGGTTGGTGCGATCGAACAAACGCGCCCCCAGTTCCTGCTCCAGTGCCTGGATCTGCTGGCTCAGCGGTGGCTGGGATATGCCCAGCACCTGCGCCGCCCGGCCAAAATGCAGCTCTTCGGCCACGGCAATGAAGTAGCGCAAATGGCGCAGTTCCATACAACCTCCATTAAGTCGTAAAACCTCTTAAACAGGTCGAATAATATATTGGAAAGAATCGTTAGCCGCCTATATTCTTTTGCCATTGCCGTTCGGCTTTACCGCACTTTGAGGTCCCCGTGAAAACTGCCGCTGCACCCCTGGCCCACGAAATCCCGCCGTCCGCGCTGGATGATGTTGTTTCCCAACTCAATGATGTGTTTATCGAGAAAGGCACGCCGATGTTTATGCGCACGGTGCTGGCCCTGTTCTCGGGTGGGTTCGCGACCTTCGCCCTGTTGTATTGCGTACAGCCGATGATGCCGGTGTTGAGCCATGAGTACGGGATCAATGCCGCGCAAAGCAGTCTGATTTTATCCGTGGCCACGGCAATGCTGGCCATTGGTCTACTGATTACCGGGCCCATTTCTGACGCCTTCGGCCGCAAGCCGGTGATGGTGTTTGCGTTGTTTTCCGCGGCGCTGTTTACCGTGCTCAGCGCCATGATGCCAACCTGGGAAGGGGTGCTGGTAACCCGCGCGCTGGTGGGCTTGTCCCTGAGCGGTCTGGCTGCGGTAGCCATGACCTATTTGAGTGAAGAAATCCATCCGCAGCACATTGGCCTGGCGATGGGCCTGTATATCGGCGGCAACGCCATTGGCGGCATGAGCGGGCGCTTGATCAGCGGTGTATTGATCGACTTTGTCAGTTGGCACACCGCCATGCTGGTAATTGGCGTGCTGGCGCTGGTGGCCGCAGTGGTGTTTGTGAAAATCCTGCCCGAATCGCGCAACTTCCGCCCGCGCGCCATGAACCCGCGCAGCCTGCTCGACGGGTTCACCATGCACTTTCGCGATGCCGGGTTGCCGTGGTTGTTCCTGGAAGCCTTCCTGCTGATGGGCAGCTTTGTCACCCTGTTCAACTACATCGGTTATCGCCTGCTGGCTGACCCGTACAACATGAATCAGGCCGTGGTGGGCTTGCTGTCGATTGTTTATCTGTCGGGTATCTACAGCTCGGCGCAGATTGGCGCGCTGGCCGACAAGCTGGGCCGTCGTCGCGTGTTGTGGGCCGTCATTGTGCTGATGCTGGCCGGTATCGCGCTGACCCTGCTCACGCCCATCGCGTTTGTGATTATCGGCATGCTGATGTTTACGTTCGGCTTCTTCGGCGCCCACTCGGTGGCCAGTAGCTGGATCGGCCGCCGGGCCACCAAGGCCAAGGGGCAGGCGTCATCGCTGTACCTGTTCAGTTACTACGCCGGATCGAGCGTGGCCGGCACCCTGGGTGGCGTGTTCTGGCATCTGGCGGGCTGGAACGGCATCGGCGGGTTTATCACCGGCATGCTGGTGATTGCCCTGTTGGTGGCGTTGCACCTGGCCCGCTTGCCGGTGCTGCCGGGGAATGCGAAAAGTGCGTAACTTCCCGTCCTGCAGCCGCTGTCGAAGGCTGCAAGCGTGAAAGTCTCGGCGCAAGGCCCTGCGTCAGCTCGGGTTGTGGATCTGCAGCCGGGCCTGGAGGCTGCTATCACGCTTTTCCAGGCTCAGGCTTTCGAAACCTGAGCCCTCCAGCTCAATACGGTTGAGCCAGCCTAACAGCGCGGCCGCATCCCCGTTCAGAGTGATGCGCACAACGCCGGCATCCAGTTCAAACTGCTCAACAGTCAACCCCGAGCTGATGGCACTTTCACTCAGACGTGAGGCCAATGGTTGATCGGATACCCTGGTAACTGACCCGGGTCGCGCCTGCTGGATTTCAGCGGCAAGTGCCATCTGCTTGAAGTACAACCCCCGGGCCGCATCCAGTCGTTGCTGAGCCGGCAACCAAAGCCCGTAAATGCTGAACACAACCAGCAAAAATACCGCGAGAACACGGCACAATTGACGGTCACGGGACGGCAACTGCGACCATCGCTCACGCAACCCCACCTTCATGATTCGTCCCCCAGGGTCAGCATGGCCTGCACCCGGTTGCCCTGCTGACTCGCATTGTCCAGGGTGATCGGCAGTGCGCTTTGGGCGCCTCGCTCGCGCAACTGTTCAATCTGGGCAAAACTGCCGGCAGTGATGCTCAACACCCACCCGATGTTTGCCCGCCACTCCATGCGCTGCACTTGGACACTGCTGGCGCCGATAACCTGTTCGGTCAATTGAAGCAGCCGCACCATATGTCCGCCCTGCGTGCCCCTGGGGTCTTGCTGCAATGCCTTGAGTTGTGCGGGCAAATCAATAATGCGGGTTTGCTCCGGGTACAGGGTTTTGAAGCGCTGCTCGCTCATGGCATAAACCCGCGCGGCCTGGCCTTCCAGAAAACTGCTGCGCAGGTGGGTAAAACCCAGGGCAAGGGCAAACACCAGCAGCGCCGATGCGCTGAGCTGCTGCCACGGCCACCCCTGCACCTGACGTCGAAAGTCGCCTTGCAGCAGGTTGATGGCCCCTCCCGGCAACGCGCTCCAGTCAATGTTGCGGGCAACCAATGCTGTGCTCATGCGCGCCTTTATCAGCGCCAGCCCCTGCACTGAGACTGCCAACCTGGCCTCAAGCGCCCCGCCCACAATCCAGCGCCCGCCCCACCATGCCATGCAGGCCTGATCGTGAGGCAGAAGATCCGCGTCCACTTGCACGCTGACGATGTTCAAACCCCGCTCATGGAGTTGGTCCAGCAACGTTTTGAATCGCTGCTTGTGGACAATCAGCAAGGGATAACGCTGCTGTGCATCCACCGCTCCGACAGCGATATGCAAGTGCTCCAGATCTTCGGCCAGTTGCTCCTCCACCGCAAATGCAAGGGCTTGCGCGGTGGGTCGACGCTTGCCCGGCCAGGGCTCGGTCAGCAGCCAGCTGCACATTTCCATCGGCAGGATCAATGTGATACCCCGGCCTTGCAACCCGCCGACAGCCTCGCGCAATGTGGTGTGCGCAAACGGCTGCAAGTCGTGCCCGACGAGCACGGGGGCAGTATCGAAATCAAACTCGGCGCTATGGGAAAACCCCGTGGCGGTCAGGTAAAGCCAGCTGTTCATCAAGAATGCTCGTTGTGTTGGGGTGCTAAAAAACGACGCTGCAACAGACGCCACTGGCCCGTCTGAAGGTTGCCGACCATATCGCTTTCGAGGCAAAAACGGCTTTGCCCCACGCGCACATGGGTGGTGATCCGAAACCAGCGGCTGTTGATGCCCAGGCCCTCAGCCTGAATGCCCAACCCGATCAAGGCCGGGCTGAACGTGAAATCCTCGACGCTGGCATAGCCCTGCAACGGTCTGTTGGCCACCAGTTGGCGCGCCAGCTCGGGCGTCACGCCTTCCAGCGTGGCCAGCACGGTGGCAGGCGCGGTGTTGATATTGACGGGGGCTTCGTTGCCCAGCAGCGCGATCCACGGCCGCATGCGCTCGTACCACTGGCTGTCGACACCGGGCAGCCCACGCAACTGGCTGATCTCACTCAAGCCCTGGCCCTGCAGTACGCCGGCATCCAGCGCGGGCAACTCAAGCAGGGTTTGCAGGCGCAACCAGCGTTGCACCAGTACGGCGTCGGCAGGGCCTTTGCCAAGCAAGGCGGAAAGGTTGAAACGCCCGGCGAGGTCTTCAATGTCGACTTCGATTTGACCATTGTCGATGCGCAACTGTGGCTGGCCGCTGGTCCAGGCCTGACCGGCAGCTACGGCCACCTTGGGGTCGCGGATCAGGTTACGCAGGTGTTCACGGGCCCAGCTTTCGCCAGCAAATGCCAGGGTGCGCATCTGCAATTGGTGAATCTGCTGGGCGCTGCTGTGCAGGACCAGACGGTGACTGCGCAGCATGCCTGCGGTAATCAGCAGCGCCAGGCTCATGACCAGCAACACGGTCATCAGCGCGATGCCCTGCTGATTACGGCGCATCACGCGCCCTCCGGCAACAACAGCACACGACGCACGCCCTCGAAGCGCCCCACGGAAAGTTGCAGTTCCAGTGCGTGTTGCGCTGCCTTGGGAGCAGGCGTGCCTGCATTGCGCCAACCCGTCTTGCGGTCAAAAATCCGCCAGCGTACTTCGCGCACATCAGCGAGCAGTTTTTGTTGCTGCAGTGGCGCGCCCTCCTCCAGCCCACGGCTATAACGCCAAAGCTCGCCGTTCTTGAGTTGATAACTGACGTCCTGCAGCTCACTGCGCGGCAGGCCTAACGGGTTGCGCCAGTTGGCGCGACGCACATTGAGCCGATCGGGGTACAGCGTGATCCCCGGGTCTTTGGCTGAGCCCTGAACCTGCAATACATCGCGCTCGATCAACGCCACTGTGCGTTGCAGGCTGCGCAGGGCCTGCTGATGCGCCGTGCTGCTGCGTTCGGCGCGCACAACGCTGTCAAACAGGCGCCAGCAGCCAAGGCCCAACAAGGCGAAAATTGCGATGGCGATCACCAGTTCAAGCAGGGTGAAACCGGCCTGGGGCTTAGTCATGCCTGACCGCCAGCCAATGGGTTACAGACTGCACCGCCTGTTCGCTGCCCGCCGGGCTGACCCGCAATTCCACCCGCAGCAGGCCCGTACCGGGTTCGACCGTGATATGTCGGCTCAAGCGCCAGTCACGTTGCGCATAGGTCACATCAAAGGTTTGTTGCCCCACTGCTGGAGGGACGCTTTGCAGCTGCATATCAGTGAGGTGATTGTCGGCCAGCCATGCGCCAAACAACCTCGCCTCGACCCTGGCACTCTGGCCCAGCACATACTGGCTGGCAGACATGACCGCCGCCGCCAGGGTGGCGAAGATGGCGAGCGCGACCATGACCTCCAGCAGGGTGAAACCTTTTTCAGCCTTCATGGGAGACCTCTGGCACAACGACCTGCGCATCGCCAAGGCCATCGCTGACAATGCTGCGCCAGCGCTGCGGCGGGCTGTCAAGGTGCAGGCTGAACGCGCTGTTTTCATCGCTGCTCAACCACAGCAACTGCGGTACTTGCGCCATTGGTAGCAGGGGCTGTGGGCGGCCTTCCAGGGCCAGGGCCAACACCAGCCCGGAAGGCAGTTGCACACGGCTGTCTGCCGGTTGCCAGCCAACGCGCTCAAAACGCATTACCTGATAGGCGTCAGGCTCCAGCCGCAGGCCATATTCCTGGCCGTCAAGGACTGCCTTTTCGCGCAAACCGTACATCACCTCCAGCAGGACATCGGCTTCCAGCCGGGCATTGCGGCTGTTGTTGTCACCCAGGCTGATATGCACCATTGAAGCAAGTACGCCGACCAGCACAATGACCACCATCACCTCGATCAGGGTGAAACCCGACGACAGTTTGCGCATGATTCAATCGCCCCAATTGCCGATATCCGCGGCGTAGCCTTCACCACCAGGCATACCGTCCGAACCGAAGGACAGCAGGTCGTAACCCGTCGAGCGCGTGCCCGGGTTCAGGTATTGATAGGGCATGCCCCACGGGTCCAGCGGCAGGCTTTTGAGATACCCCTGCGGGTTCCAGTTTTTCGCTGCAGGGCCCCCGGCCGGGCGTTTGCTCAAGGCTTCCAGGCCTTGCTGGGTTGAGGGGTAGCTGAAAGTGTCGAGGCGATACATTTCAAGGGCCGTGGCAATCGCCTGAATATCGGTGCGTGCCGCGGTCACCTTGGCCTGATCCGGGCGACTCATGAACTGCGGCACGACAATGGCACCCAGCACGCCGATGATGACGACCACGACCATGATTTCAATCAGGGTGAAGCCGCGTTGAGAAGACGTTGAAACAGTACGCATCGGTCAGTTTACCCATTGGTTGAGGCCAAGAATCGGCAAGAGAATGGCCAGGACGATCAGCAGGACAATGCCGCCCATCAACACCAGCATGATGGGTTCGAGCAGGCTCACGACCAGCGCGATTCGCGCCGCCAGGGTTTTTTCCTGTTGCTCGGCGGCCCGCGCCAGCATGCTGTCCAGCTCGCCAGCCCGCTCGCCGCTGGCAATCAGGTGCAGCATCATCGGCGGGATATCACCACTACGCTCCAGCCCCCGGGCCAGGGTGCCGCCTTCACGCACTGAGCGGGCAACATCGAGCATGCGTCGGCGGATGGCCAGGTTACTGATGACCGTGGCGGCAATTTCCAGCGCATCCACCAGTGGCACGGCGCTTTTGCCCAGGATCGCCAGGGTGCTGGCAAACCTTGCCGCTTCCATTGCCCGTACCACCCCGCCTGCCAGCGGCAGATTGAGCAACAACACATGCCAGCGCAGCTTCAGCCGTGGCTGGCGCAATGCCCAACGGACCGCGCCGCAGGCGGCCAGCAGCACCATCAGCAGCAAACCGCCATGACTGCGCAGCCCATCACTGATGGCAATCATGGCCCGGGTCAGCACCGGTAATGGCTGGCCGCTGTTGATGAAGATCTTGACCACATCGGGCACGACATAACCGAGCAGGAAACCGACAATCGACAACGAGGCAACCAGCAGAATCAGGGGGTAAACCAGTGCCAGCTGAATTTTTTGATGGGACGCCTGACGGGCTTCGCTGTAGTCGGCCAGTTGCTCCAGCACATGACCCAAATGGCCGCTGCGCTCGCCAGCAGCGACTGTGGCGCGAAACAGTTCCGTAAAGGCCTTGGGGAACGCCGACAGCGCGGCGGCCAGGGTATGGCCTTCAAGCACCCGGCTGCGCACAGCGGCAAGCAACTGGCTGAGCCGACGCTTTTCACTCTGGGCACTGACTGCATGCAAGGCTTCATCGAGGGGCAGGCCGGCATGAATCAAGGTCGATAACTGCCGGGTGAGCAGCGCCAGCTCGCTTGCCCCCAGCCGGATACCCGATTGCGCATGGCTGGCGCCCTGGCGGTTTTTTCTGACGGCCCCCAGATGACTCAGGCGCAGGCCTCGCTCGCGTAAAAGCTGGCGGGCATGGCGCGCACTGTCAGCCTCTTGCAGGCCACGGCAATTGCGCCCATTGGCGTCCTGCGCACGGTACTCAAAAGCAGGCATGCTCAGTCCTCCCGGGTAATGCGCAGTAGTTCATCGACGCTGGTCAGGCCTTCAAGTACCAGACGCTGACCATCCTGAAACAGGCTACAAGACAGCTTTAGTGCTTCACGTACCAGGTCCGGCTCGCTGGCCCCCTGATGAATCATCCCGGCGAGGGTCGGGGTGATGCTGACCAGTTCGTAGATACCGGTACGACCGCGGTAGCCTTGCTGGCAGTGCTTGCAGCCCTGGGCCCGATACAGGGTTGGCCAGGTTCCCGGGGCAAGACCAAGCCGCGCGCCCGTTGCCGGGTCGGCTGTATAGGCAGCCTTGCACTCCACACACAACGTGCGCAGCAGGCGCTGGGCCAGTACCCCCACCAACGAAGACGACAGCAGATAAGCATCCACCCCCATGTCGACCAGGCGGGTAACGGCACCAATGGCGCTGTTGGTGTGCAGGGTGGACAGCACAAGATGCCCGGTCAACGACGCTTGCACGGCAATTTCGGCGGTTTCGCGATCGCGGATTTCACCCACCATGACCACGTCCGGGTCCTGACGCAGAATTGCTCGCAGGCCACGGGCAAACGTCATGTCAGCCTTGGTGTTGACCGGTGTCTGACCAATGCCCGGCAGGTGATATTCCACCGGATCCTCAACGGTCAGAATATTGCGGGTCTGGTGATTGAGGTGGCTGAGCGCGGCATACAGGCTGGTGGTTTTACCCGAGCCGGTCGGGCCCGTGACCAGAAAAATCCCGTGGGGCCGCGCAAGGATGTGCTCAAACCGGCGCAAAGTCGCAGCGGGCATGCCCAGGCAGTTTAAATCAAGGCGCACGGCCTGTTTATCGAGCAAGCGAATGACCACCCGCTCACCGTGGGCCGAAGGCAGGGTAGAGACCCGCACATCGACCTCATGCCCGGCCAGACGCAAGCTGATGCGGCCATCCTGAGGCACCCGCCTTTCGGCAATATCCAGACGCGCCATGACCTTGATCCGTGATACCAGCAAACTGGCCAGTTCACGTCTGGGCCTGAGCACTTCACGCAACTGGCCGTCAATGCGCATGCGTACGGACAAGTAATGCTCAAAGGTTTCCAGATGCACGTCCGATGCTTTTTCGCGCATGGCTTCACGCAGCAGGGCATTGATAAGGCGAATGATCGGCGCATCGCCTTCCTGCTCCAGCAGGTCGGCGGTTTGCGGCACCTGCTCGGCCAGACTCATCAGGTCGAGTTCTTCGTCCAGCCCCTGGGCCACTTGCTCGGCAGCGCTGTGACCTGCGCTATAGCTGCTGGCCAGGCGCTCGCTGAAGTGGGCATCGGTGAGGGGGCTGAAGGTCACTTCACGCCCAGCCCAACGCTGCGCTTCGGCCAGTGCGGTCAATGGCGTATCGGCGCGAATCAACAAGGTGGCAGGCGTGGACGAAGCGTCCAGCACTATCCCGAAGCGCCGGGCAAAGCCGAAAGGCAGGCACGCACCTGGCAGTGTCATGGCTGAACGGCTTTGGCTGGCTGCGCCTGTTTTTGCGCAGGGGTATCGAACATTTGCTGTGGGTTGTCGGGCAACAATTGATCGGGGTTGCCCTTGGCAGCGGCTTGATCAAGGTTGCGCAATGCGTTGTAACGGCTTTGGCTAAGTTCACGCAGATCGTTTTTGCTGCGTACGATCGTCGGGCGCAAAAACACCATCAGGTTGGTTTTGGTACGGGTTTCCTTGTTCCAGCGAAACAGGGCGCCCAGATACGGAATGCTGCGCAACAAGGGCACGCCACTGACCTGGGTGCGCACACTGTCCTTGATCAACCCGCCAATCACGATGATTTCGCCGTCTTCGGCCAGGATGGTGCTTTTCAAGGCACGTTTGTTGGTGATGAGATCGGTTGAGTCGACACCTTGCAGTGTGGGGGCTATTTCGGAGTTTTCCTGGGCGACCTCCAGGCGCATCAGGCTGCCGTCATTGATATGCGGTTTAACTTTGAGGCTGATGCCTATGTCTTGCCGGGTCACCGTGGTGAAGGGATTTTTGGTGTCATCACCAGAGCCGGCATAAGAGCCTGTTTTGAGCGGCACGTTTTGCCCGACCAGTATTTCGGCTTCCTGATTGTCCAGGGTCAGCAGGCTCGGTGTGGACAACACGTTGTTGTTGGTGTCACTGGCCAGGGCCGAAATCAGGGCGCTGAAACGATCATTACCCACTTTCAGCACGCCCCCTTCCGGCAGCTCAATGTCACTGTTTGAAAACGAGCCGATCTGAATGCCGGTACCCGGAAAAGTAATACCGCCTCTGGCCCTGCCTGTGTTGACGCTCCACTGCACACCCAGGGTTTTGGCAATGTCCCCGGATATTTCCACGATGGCGGCATGGATCAGGACCTGGGAGCGCGGCTGATCCAGTTCGCGCACGATGTTTTCCAGCGTACGAACCTTCGCCGGATCTGCCACGATCACCAGCGCGTTCTGACTTTCATCTGCCGCTACTGTCACTTCCCGTGGCGATGCTTTCTGGGTGCGGCCCTCTATGGCCACGTCCTGTTTCAAGCCTGACCCTACCGACTCCAGCACTGTGGCCAATTGCTTGGCATCGCTGTGACGAAGACGCAACACCCGCGAATTTTCCTGCTGGATGCTGCCCGGAGCATCCAGAGAGCGGGCAAGTTCGCTCAAGCGTTTGCGGACCGTGTCGCTGCCCAGAATCACCAGGCGATTGGTCGACGTGTCTGCAATCACCCGACTGCCTGCCCCTGCTTCGGTTTTATCCAGCGACTGCTCCATGATCGTGGCAATGTCGCTGGCCAGACCATGCTTGAGCACAACCATCGAATGGCCTGAGCGCGCGCCCGAATCCAGTTGCAGAACGATCTCGACAAGGCGGCGCGTATTGGCAGCAGTGTCGGTGATGATCAACGCATTGGCCGATGCCGAAGGGCCGATATACCCATTGCTCGATACCAGTGGGCGCAGCAGGCCTGCCAGATCGGCCGCAACGCTGCCATTGAGCACCATGACCCTTGTGACAAAGGCCTCTGCTTCAGTGACCCTGATACCCGGGCTGCCAGCCCGGGTTTTGGCCTCGGCGGCAGGTATTATCAGCAAACGGTCGCCCTGATCGATAACCGAAAATCCATGAGCATCAAGCACCGAGTAAAACAACTGACGTACACCTTCGCGATCCAGCTCCTTTTCGGAAATAACCGTAATCCGCCCCTGTACCCTAGGGTCCAGAACCACGGTGGCACCGAGAATCGATGAAATCTCTTGCACGACATCACGCAATTCGGCCTCCTTCATCGACAACTTCCAGTACTGTTTTTGTGCCCACACCGGGGAATGCAGGAACATTGCGGTGCATAGCACGCAACAGGTCAAAAGTTGGCAAATGCCGAACGCATTGGGCTTGGTCATGGCGGTACTCTAGGGTTGCTCGGCAGTGGGCCGCAGGTAAAGGGAAGGTGCTTGCAGGGCGGCCCCGGAAGCAGCAGACACTGGCAGCACATGCTGGCCTTGAGGCTTGAACGCCAGGCGCTCCTCACGGCCATTGCGCCACAGCACCACATGATCGACCTCGATCCTGCGCAGAACACTGCCACTGGGCAGGCGTTCACCCTCTGCATAGAAACGCGCGGATTGCCCGTCGCCCAGCAAGGCTTGAGAGGCCCCCTGACTCGAGACAAAACTGGCGCGCCACTGCAAGGGCTCGGCACTCGGGACCCAATTGTCCTGAGCCGCGAGACCAAAGACCGCAGCAATGGCTTGGGGCTGGAAAGGCTGCGATATCGCCGGGGCAGATGCATTAAATGGCGCGAACTCAAGTTGCACTTGTACAGACCTGAATATCTGCTCTTGCCACGCCAGGTAGCTGCCATAAACCAAGGGAACTATCAGCACTGCCCACCTGGAGAAAAGTTTATTAAACACTCGCATTGAACTGCCCATCACTGCTTCAGTGTTATAAGGCTTTGCCAAAAGCAAATATAAAAAGTAACGGCTCACTGGCCGACCACTACTACTTGTTAAACCATGAAAAAACAATAGCCAGCCGCCATACACGCACCGACCAAAAGTGCAAATACTGTTCAGCAATCTGACTTTTATAGTTTGGCAAACACCCGGCCACTGTTTATCAGTAGCCGGGTATTTACAGTGCTATCTATTTCTCAAGCCATGCATCTTTCCAATGAGAGCCGGTGCCCGGTTCATAATGAGTCGCAGATGGAGAGTACTGCGCACAATAACCCGAGTACGGGAACGGCTTGCACTCATACACCAGGCCGGTCTTGGGTTGCAGGACGGTAGTCCCAGCCTTGTAAGCCTTGAAGCCTTCAGGGTAGACAGCGTCATAATTCTGGCTACCGCCCTCACCTGTCAGGCTGATGGTTTTAAGCTCCTGGAAGTTCTCGCGGCCGTTTTCACTGCTGGCGATCAACTTCAGGGCGTGGGCACCCGGGGCGCTTTTGACCGCTACGGTCAAGGGAGCCGTGGTCGAGTCAATCGCTTGCCTGGTGTAACCCACTGCCTTGTTGGCTTCGTTATAAACCGTGGCTTCAACCGTGATGTTCTTGTTGGTCATCAAGGTAAAGCCGACGTTGCCAACGCCTTTATCCAGTACATACTCGGCGGCGACATCATGAACATGCATGTAAGCCATCGGGTCCGGGACCAGAGTTGTTTGCATCTGATAGCTGGTCACACCGCTTTGCGCTTTGGCGTAGAAATTGTTGGTGCCCTTGGTCGGCTCAATACCACCCTCTTCGTTACGCACACCGGCCCTTACAGGCTCGTTCGCAGCGTTCACGGTTTCGGCCAGTTTAAACGCCCAGTTTGCAGGCTGCCCTTCTTCTACCGAATCGATACCCACGCTGAAGCTGTACTTCGCGCTTTCAGCACTGCCCATGAAAGCCCGCGCCTTGGCCGAATCACCTGGTAGCAGGGTCTGGGTCGGCACCATCACCCCCACGTTGGTCCAGCCATCGGGGTCTGTCGCCTCGACCTTGATGTTGACATCGACCACGTCGTAAAAGCTGGCACCCGTATCATCGATGGTCCAGGCCCCCAGAATGACATGCTGGCCTGTGCGGTCGGGCGGAATGACGCAGGCGTGTTTTTGCGCGATCTGGCCGTGGCCTCCCGCCGGGCCTTCAATTGGCACGGCACCACCGCCTTGTACAGTACAAAATGGCGTCAGTTCAAAGGTATCGCGAGCCAGTGGCAGGTTAGGGTTCCAGCCGGCCTTGGTGATGAAGTATTCCCACTTGGTGGTTTTATGAGCTGCCGTAAAGAACCAGCTGAATTCGGTCTTGCGGTCGTTGATTTCGGTCAGGTGCCAGCGATTTGCGGCCTGGGCATCCAGGGCACTGAATACGGCATTGGCGCCACTCGGGATCTTGCCATCGACCGGCCCCAGGGCCGGGAAACCTTTGGGGGCCTCGCCTACGGTTTGTGGCTCATATTGGGCCTGGCCGCAGTTGGTGTTCAGCCCCAGCTGGCAGGAATAGGCACGGGATGGCGGTGAATCCATATAACCATGGGCGACCACCTGTTGAGAGGTGAAAACTGCGCTCATCAACGTTAATGAGCATACACACGACATAAAAGTACGGGGGCTTGAATGTGCTGACGTCATGGATCTATCTCAGACTATTTATTATTGGACCTTTATGAAGCCAACTTGCCTTACCCTTCAATTAACATAAACGGCAGAGCCAGCCAGCCAACATAACGGCATTGTCTTAACGACCAGTCGTACAACTGCAAATGCAAATGACCAAGCGCGCCATGAAGTTATTTCCACACCACTTTCCGGCAACTTTCATCCACAGGTTTTATGCAAAAGCGAAGGGCGATTGTCACGGGCGCAATAAAATATTAATGTAAGTTTTATCTTCCGGGCTTGTAGGATCCACCCTAATTTCTTGGCGCTCGCATAGTGAAAGGCTTACAAAACCGAAAAACAGCAAATCGGCTGTCCCAGAAATAAAAAAGCCCCGACATGTCGGGGCTTTTTTATTGTTGATTGAGTTTACTGGTGATACTGCCCCGAGAACTCATGTACAGCACTGATAAAGGCGCCGGCGTGCTCCGGTTTCACTTCCGGGGTAATGCCGTGACCCAGGTTGAACACATGGCCTGAACCGTTGCCGTAGCTGGCCAGGATGCGCTTGACCTCGGTGCGGATCGCCTCCGGGTTGGCGTACAGCACCGTCGGGTCCATGTTGCCTTGCAGCGCAACCTTGTTGCCCACACGCTTGCGGGCTTCGCCCAGGTCGCAGGTCCAGTCCAGGCCCAGCGCGTCTGCGCCAGCATCGGCGATGCTTTCCAGCCACAGGCCACCATTTTTGGTGAACAGGATGACCGGTACCTTGCGGCCTTCGTGTTCGCGGATCAGGCCGCTAACGATTTTGCGCATATAGGCCAGGGAAAACTCCTGATACGCCGCAGCCGACAGGTTGCCACCCCAGGTGTCGAAGATCTGCACAGCTTGTGCGCCCGCCAGGATCTGGCCATTGAGGTAGGAGGTCACCGACTGCGCCAGCTTGTCGAGCAGCAGGTGCATGGCCTGCGGGGTGTCGTAGAGCATGGCCTTGGTTTTGCGGAAGTCCTTGGACGAGCCGCCTTCAACCATATAAGTGGCCAGCGTCCACGGGCTGCCGGAGAAGCCGATCAATGGCACACGGCCATTTAGCTCCTTGCGGATGGTGCTGACAGCGTTCATCACATAGCCGAGGTCTTTTTGCGGATCGGGAATTGGCAACGCTTCGATGTCGGCCAGGGTGCTGACAACCTTTTTAAAGCGCGGGCCTTCACCGGTCTCGAAGTACAGGCCCTGGCCCATGGCATCGGGGATGGTCAGGATATCGGAAAACAGGATCGCCGCATCCAGCTGCGGGAAGCGGTCCAGAGGCTGCATGGTGACTTCGCATGCGAATTCGGCGTTCTTGCACAGGCTCATGAAATCGCCGGCCTTGGCACGGCTGGCGCGGTATTCCGGCAGGTAGCGACCGGCCTGACGCATCATCCAGACAGGCGTTACGTCTACAGGTTGCTTGAGCAAAGCGCGAAGGAAACGGTCATTCTTGAGAACAGTCATGTCAGCATCCGGAAAAAAAGTG
>Ga0256410_1000349_pt1 | contig 49796 bp, 41 predicted proteins | sample PhyWR1_FD_185983 | JGI IMG/M metagenome (GOLD analysis project Ga0256410, IMG submission 185983) | Leaf surface microbial communities from wheat plants in UC Gill Tract Community Farm, Albany, California, United States - DLSL W.R1 | ecosystem: Host-associated > Plants > Phyllosphere >... | reverse complement strand
AGTCATCGAGCTGTTTGTAAAAGTCGGCGACCGTATCGAAGCCGATCAGAGCATCCTGACCCTGGAATCGGACAAGGCGAGCATGGAAATCCCTGCTCCCAAGGCCGGTATCGTCAAGAGCCTGAAGGTCAAGCTGGGCGACCGCCTGAAAGAAGGCGACGAACTGCTGGAACTGGAAGCCGAGGGCGCCGCTGCGGCGCCTGAAGCACCAGCCCCTGCTGCAGCTCCTGCTGCAGCCGAAAAGCCTGCTGCTCCTGTTGCCGAGGCCCCTGCGGCCCCGGCTGCACCTGCCGCTGCCACCGTCCAGGACATTCATGTCCCGGATATCGGCTCGTCGGGCAAAGCCAAAATCATCGAAATCCTGGTCAAGGCCGGCGATACCGTCGAGGCTGATCAATCCTTGATCACCCTCGAATCCGACAAGGCCAGCATGGAAATTCCATCGCCAGCCGCCGGTGTGGTCGAGAGCATTTCGGTCAAGCTGGATGACGAAGTCGGCACTGGCGACTTTATCCTCAAGCTCAAGGTTCAAGGCGCTGCTGCTCCTGCTCCTGCTGCTCCTGCTCAAGCTGCTGCACCTGCACCGGCAAAAGCTGAGGCACCTGCTGCTGCCCCTGCGCCCGCCGCCAAAACCGAGGCAGCCCCTGCCCCGGTCGCCGCGCCTGCGCCAAAGGGTGGCAAAGTTCACGCCGGCCCTGCCGTGCGTCAACTGGCCCGCGAATTCGGCGTCGAGCTGAGCGCGGTTACCCCGAGCGGCCCCCATGGCCGTATCATCAAGGAAGACGTGCAGGCGCACGTCAAAGCCATGATGCAGAAGGCCAAGGAAGCACCGGCCGCCGGCGCAACCGGTGGTGCTGGCATCCCGCCAATTCCTGCTGTCGACTTCAGCCGTTTCGGTGAAGTTGAAGAAGTGGCCATGACCCGCCTGATGCAAATCGGCGCGTCGAGCCTGCACCGCAGCTGGCTGAACATTCCTCACGTGACCCAGTTCGACCAGGCTGACATCACCGAGCTGGAAGCCTTCCGCGTCGCGCAAAAAGCCGTGGCAGAAAAAGCCGGTGTGAAACTGACCGTGCTGCCTCTGCTGCTCAAGTCCTGCGCCCACCTGCTCAAGGAAATGCCGGACTTCAACAGCTCGCTGGCGCCAAGCGGCAAAGCGATCATCCGCAAGAAGTACGTCAACATCGGCTTCGCCGTTGACACCCCGGATGGCCTGCTGGTGCCTGTGATCAAGAACGTTGATCAGAAGAGCCTGTTGCAACTGGCTGCTGAAGCCGCTGCACTGGCCGCCAAGGCCCGTGACAAGAAGCTCACCGCAGACGACATGCAAGGCGCGTGCTTCACCATTTCCAGCCTCGGTCACATTGGCGGCACCGGCTTCACGCCGATCGTCAACGCACCGGAAGTGGCGATCCTCGGCGTTTCCAAGGCAACCATTCAGCCAGTCTGGGACGGTAAAGCCTTCCAGCCAAAACTGATGTTGCCACTGTCGCTGTCCTACGATCACCGTGTGATCAACGGCGCTGCTGCTGCACGCTTCACCCAGCGTCTGAGCCAGTTGCTGGGCGATATCCGCACTATCCTGTTGTAAGCCACATCCCGGCCTTCTTCACCGAAGGCCGGGGTAGCGCACTGTTTTCCGAGCGCCACGCTCGTACCTCAACCCCGCCATTTGGCGGGGCTTTTTTTGCCTGCGATTTGAAGAACCCCTCATCCCAACCCTCTCCCGGAGGGCTAGGGTGAGGGGCTTTTCTCACACTCATTGCCCGTCAAGCACTACACCCAGCGCTGAATCCATGAATGGGCCACCCGCCCGGCCACTTCTACCGTTAACCAAAGGAGTTGAACCACGCGATTGTCATCGCCCAAACACCAGAAAGGTTTTCGAAATGATCTCACCTACAGTTGGCCCGATACTGGGCTTTACCACCTCACGGCACGCGCGCATTTTTGTGCGCGGCGAAGCCGACAATAATGGTGCCGTATTCGCCGGCATCCGGCACCGCAAAGCCGGTGACAGCCAATGGTCTGCCGGTGTGTTTTCCAGGCTGAGCCCTGAATTCGACATGTCCGACACGCTGGTCTTGAATAACCTGCTCAACGATACCCACTACGAATACCAGGCAGGCTGGTTCACCACCTCAAGCCCGGGGCATACGCCTGAAACAGTCAAACAGATTGCACTGCAATGGCCAGCCACGGTTTACACCTTCAAGACCGACTCAACCGCGCGCAACCGCACCCGCCGGTACGTCATAGGATCCTGTCGCTACCTCAGGCTCACGGCAGGCATTCCTTCGGCTCCGCACCTGGGTGATGAAATTTTCGCCAGCATCCACGCCCTGGCCCGCAAGCAAGGCCTTGATGCCGTGGTCATGACCGGTGACCAGGTGTATGTCGACGACCTGAATATTGTCGCCCCGGACAGCGACTACCCGGCCATCACCCGAAAATATCGCGCGGCCTTCGGGCAACCCAATATCCGCTCACTCATGGCCCGCACGCCGACGTATATGATCCTCGACGACCACGAGATCGAAGATAACTGGCCAGCCAATCGCGGCAATGGCGACAGGGCGCTCTACAACAACGCCATGCGCGCTTATGAGGCTTACCAGTGCAGCCACGGCCCGGCTCACGAATTACAGCCAGACGGGCGTATCAATCGTAACTTGACCCGCTATTGGTACACCTTTGCCAACGCTGATATCGACTGGTTTGTCATGGACTGTCGCACCGAACGGATCCTGTCCGGGCGCGACAAACGCATGATCGACGTCGTGCAGGAACAGGCATTGCTAAAATGGCTGATCAACAGCACCGCCAAGGTCAGGTTCATCGTCAGCAGCGTCATGCTTATGCCCGATCAACGACGTGACAATGACGGCTGGAAGGCCTTCGCAGCCCAACGCAACCGCATCCTCGAGACCATTCGCAGCAACGCCATCAAGAACGTGGTGTTCGTGTCTGGCGATATTCATGGCTCGCTCTGCTGCCATCTGACCCACGACATGAGCCCGGACTTTATCGTACACAGCGTGGTGTCTTCACCCCTGTGCAATACCCGACTGCTGCCGTACGCGAACGTCAGGGACCTGATCGTCAACGCCCCCCTGACCAGCGTGGGTGCAGGTACTTATTCACTCCATCTCGACAGTCGAGTGGTCAGCGAAGACAACTTTGCATGCCTGACCATTACCGGCCAACAGCTTAAGGTCGATTTTCACAACAACAAGGGTCGTATCATCGAGTCCGCAACTATTGCGCTTAAATAAGCTCCAAAGCTTATCCATAGGCCTGCAGATATTCGCCCACCGGCCGATAAGCCCATATAGCACTTAGCCTTTATGTTCACTTGTCAGCACGCTGAGCATGATGCAACCTTGCCGCAAACCACAGAAACAGGGTGATAGCCCGTGCGCAATCCGCATTTGTGAAGCGAGTGCCCTAATGAAAAGCCAGCCTGATGCTGCCCCGCGTATGGCAGCCGAGGTCGTGACCCAGCTCCCCGTGCCTTCCAGGCTCGGTATGCTGCGTTTCGAACGGCTTAATGAAGCCAGCTGGGCCATGCTTTATCTCGACCCTCACTGCGAGCGCCAATTCGGCATGCCCGCTGCGGACTTGTGCGCGCTGGTTGGCTCGCCTTACGCCAGCCTGATGGAACCCCGGGAACGCTATCGCCTGCACGATGCGATCGAGCATCAACTCAGGACCAGCCACCACTACGTTGTGCATTACACCCTGCACACCGCCATGGGTCCGCTGAACCTGATGGAGTTGGGCGAAGCCTACAAGCAGCACAATCGTCATTTTTTGCGCGGTTACCTGCTGGCCATTGAAGACAGCGCTGCCAGCCCTTCGCCCGCCCCGGTGGCCGAACTTGAAACACAAAACAGCCGCCTGCAGATCGCCCTGGCACTCAACCAGCGCACTCAGGCGGATCAACTTCAACATCTGGAGCGCGTGCGTGCCCAGCAGGACCTGATCCTGCGCCTGGCCCGCCATCGCTACAGCCAGCACAATTCGCTGCAAGAAGCCGCCGAGCTGATCACCCGCAGCGCCTGCGACATCTATCAAATCGATGGCGCCAGCCTGTGGAACCTTGAAGGCAACCGGTTGCTGCCGGTTTCGGCTTTCGAACGCGAGACCCAGGCCCATATAGAGCAGGACATCTTCGATGTCAGCCTTTTCCCCGACTACCTGGAAGCCTTGCACAACAGCCGCTCGATCGACGCCCAGAACGCCAGCCGCGACCCGCGCACCCGCGAACTGATGGCCAGCCTGGGCCGGCACGAAGCCAATGCCATGCTCGACGCCGGCATCCGCATCGACGGCCAGGTGGTCGGCGTCCTGTGCCTGGAGCAAGTGGGCAGAACCCGCGCCTGGCAAGCAGATGAAATCGCCTTCGCCGGCGAACTGGCCGACCAGTTTGCCCAAGTCATCAACAACCACAACCGTCGCGCCGCTACCAACGCCCTCCATCTGTTCCAGCGCGCCGTCGAGCAAAGCGCCAATGCCTTTTTGCTGGTCAACTGCGACGGCGTGGTGGAGTACGTAAACCCCAGCTTTACCGCCATCACCCAATACAGCACCGAGGAAGTCCAGGGCCATAAGCTGTCCGAGCTGCCTGCCCTGGAAAACCTCAGTGAACTGCTCTTCGATGCTCACTCCAGCCTGAGCAAAGGCAACAGCTGGCAGGGCGAATTCAAGAGCCGGCGTAAAAACCTGGAACCCTACTGGGGCCAGATGTCGATTTCCAAGGTGTATGGCGACAACCGTGAGCTGACCCACTACATCGGCATTTATGAAGACATCACCGAAGCCAAGCTGGCGCAGCAGCGCATTGAGCGCCTGGCCTACACCGACAACCTGACCAACTTGGGCAACCGCCCGGCCTTTATCCGCAACCTCGATGAACGCTTCGCCCGCAACAGCAACACGCCTGTGTGCCTGTTACTGGTAGACATCGACAACTTCAAGCGCATCAATGACAGCCTCGGCCACCAGACCGGCGACAAGCTGCTGATCAGCCTGGCCCGGCGCCTGCGTAACAGCCTGAGCGCCAGCGATGGCCTGGCGCGCTTTGCCAGCAACGAATTCGCGGTCTTGCTCGACGACACAGACCTGGCGACAGGGCAACAAATTGCCAGCCAGCTGTTGATGACCCTCGACAAACCGATGTTCGTCGACAACCAGTTGATCAGCGTCACCGGCTCGGTGGGAGTGGCCTGTGCGCCCTTGCATGGCCGGGATCCACAAACCCTGATGCGCAACGCAGGCCTGGCGCTGCACAAGGCCAAGGCCTGCGGCAAGCACCAGGTGCAGGTGTTCACCGAAGCCCTGAATGCCGAAGCCAGCTACAAACTGTTTGTCGAAAACAACCTGCGCCGTGCCCTGACCCAAAACGAACTTGAGGTGTTCTACCAGCCCAAGCTGTGCCTGCGTACCGGGCGGCTGCTGGGCATGGAAGCCCTGCTGCGCTGGAACCACCCTAAAAACGGCATGATCCGTCCCGACCAGTTCATCAGCGTGGCCGAAGAAACCGGGCTGATCATCCCCATCGGCAAATGGGTCGCCCGCCAGGCGTGCCGGATGAGCCGGCAACTGAGCCTGGCCGGGCTGGGCAATCTGCAAGTAGCGATCAACGTGTCGCCCAAGCAGTTTTCCGATCCGGATCTGGTTGCATCGATTGCCAGCATTCTCAAGGAAGAACAGTTACCGGCTGCACTGCTGGAACTGGAGCTGACCGAAGGCTTGCTGCTGGAAGCCACCGACGACACCCGCCTGCAACTCGACCAACTGAAAAAACTGGGCCTGACCCTCGCCATGGACGACTTCGGCACCGGCTACTCATCGCTCAGCTACTTGAAAAAATTCCCGATCGATATCATCAAGATCGACCGCAGCTTTATCAAAGACATTCCCGACAACCAGAACGACATGGAAATTACCTCCGCCGTAATTGCCATGGCCCACAACCTCAAACTCAAGGTGGTTGCCGAGGGCATTGAAACCGCTGCACAGTTGGCATTTCTGCGCCGCCATCGTTGTGATGTGGGCCAGGGTTATCTGTTCGACCGACCTATCCCCGGCAGCGAACTGATAGAAAAGCTCAAACGCTATCCTCGCGGCCCACTGGCCTGACAGCGTCGCAACACTCGGGCACACTAGCAGCCTGACTTCCTACACTCTGACTGAGAGGACATGAAACATGGTCTTGCGCTCGGAAATCCTGGTGAATAAAAACGTGCTACCCACTAAAGATCAAGCCCTGCCCGGCCGCGACACTCACGTACAACTGCCGGAAACCCACTACGTCACCGGCCAGCCGCTACTGGGCCCGTTCCCGATGAACGTGGACTTTGCGATTTTTGGCCTGGGCTGTTTCTGGGGCGCAGAACGCAAGTTCTGGGAGCGTGAAGGCGTAGTCAGCACCGTGGTGGGCTATGCGGGCGGCTACACACCCAACCCGACTTACGAAGAAGTCTGCTCGGGCCTGACCGGCCACACCGAAGTGGTACTGGTGGTCTACGAGCCGGAAGTGGTCAGCTACAAGCAACTGCTGGCCATGTTCTGGGAACTGCACAACCCGACTCAGGGCATGCGCCAGGGCAACGACATCGGCACTCAGTACCGCTCGGTGATCTACTGCACCACCCCTGAACAGCTTGAGCAGGCACTGGAAAGCAAGAAGGTGTTCCAGGCTGAGCTGGACAAGGCCGGGCTGGGCACCATCACCACCGAAATCGACCAGGCACCTACGGTGTACTTCGCCGAGGCATACCACCAGCAGTACCTGGCGAAAAACCCCCAGGGCTATTGCGGTATTGGCGGCACCGGGGTGACTTGCCCGATTTGATGTAGCACAAAAAACTGTGGGAGCGGGCTTGCTCGCGATGCAAGCGACTCGGTGTTTCTGTTACACCGCATCGCCTCGATCGCGAGCAAGCCCGCTCCCACATTGGTTTTCAGCTATTTTCCGCGATCAACCATTCCATCTGCCAGCCGCCCTGGGTTTGCCCCAGTTTCTTGGCCAGCCACGGCAGCAGTTCACGCAGCTCTTCTTCCAGACCCCAAGGCGGGTTGGCAATGGCCAGGCCCGAGCCATTGAGGCTGTTAGGCGTGTCCAGCGGATGCACGAACAACTCCACCTGGAGCAACTTCGGAGCACCTGAACCTGCCAGATCCTGATAGAAACGGCGCAACTGGCGCTTGTCCTTGATCGGATACCAGATCGCTACCACGGTCTGGCGCATGCGGCTGATCGCGTCTTTCAACGATTCAGCGCAGCGCTTCATTTCGTCGAGTTTCTCGAACGGCGGGTCAATCAGCATCAGCCCACGCTTCTCGGCCACCGGCAGCAACGCTCGCGGCACATGCCAGCCTTCGCCCAAATGCACCGCTACGCGGCGGTCACCCTTCATGTTGTCTTTGAGCAACACACCGTCTTCGGGGTGTTTTTCGTTCAACAGCACGCGATCCTGAGAGCGGGTCAGGCGTCGCGCCCACTCCGGCGAGCCCGGGTAATAGCGCAACTCGCCATCCGGGTTCATCTTGTGCAGCACTTGCATGTAGTCATCAGTCACTGCAGGCAGGTTTTTTTGCCCCCACAACCGTGCGATGCCTTCCAGGTACTCGCCCGTGCGGTTGGCCTGATCGCCCTTGAGGTCGTACAAACCAATACCGGCGTGGGTATCGAGGTAAGCGAAAGGCTGCTCTTTGCGCGACATCAGGGCGATGAGGCGGGTCAAGACGATATGTTTGAAGACGTCGGCATGGTTGCCGGCGTGGAAGGCGTGACGATAGTTCATGGTTGCTCCTGCGCAGGAGGCGAAGTTTACCTGTAACAGCACACAACCGTCAGGGGGTTAAGCCACTCGCCGCGCCAGACGGTGCATCCACTTGCATTCGAAGACATCCCTACTCGATCAGGAATCGGCTGACAGCCTTTGCGGAACCTCACCGACTCGTTGTTCCAACGCCCATTGTTACGCTCATTTTTTCTCAACCTCAGGATGGAAAAAATGGCCGCTCGCTATACAAAAATCTGCTTGATCCTCTTCCTTACAGCCTTTGCTTTGCTTGCGGGTCTTAACAACATTTTGGATTACAACGCAAACTTCCAGTTTGTACAGAACGTACTTAGCATGGACAGCACTTTTGCAGACAATCAGCTTATGTATCGCGCAATCACCCGCCCCTGGGTCTGGCATGGCGCGTACTGCATGATCATTGCCCTTCAATTGGCCACCGCCTTTTGTCTCGCACTGGGTGCTGGCTCACTGTGGCGCACCCGCTACGCCTCCTGCGAGACGTTCGACCAGGCGAAAAAGTGGGCCATTATCGGCCTGTGGCTGGCGATAGGGCTCTGGTTTTTTGGCTTCTCGGTTATCGCAGGCGAATGGTTCCTGATGTGGCAGTCACCAAAATGGAACGGCCTGGACAGCGCGTTCAGATTTTATATGACCGCGCTCGCCGCACTTGTTTTCCTGTGCCAGGCCGAACCCCGGGCAACCTGATCAGGCCTGGATGCACAGCAAAAAAAAACGGCCCGCCTTACAAGGAAGCGGACCGTTTTTTATTACCCGTCAATTGAGCCTGAGCTCAACTCACTCAGTGGTTTTGCTGGAAGTCTTTTTCAGCAGCGTCGAAGCGCTCGATCATGCCTTTGCTTGGGCCTTTGCCCGCAAGGCTTGCCAGCACAATGGCCAGGCTACCCAGGATAAAGCCCGGGATGATTTCGTATAGACCGAACAGAGCGAAATGCTTCCACACGATCACGGTAATGGCACCCACCAGAATACCGGCCAATGCACCATTACGGGTCATGCCTTTCCACAGTACCGAGATCAGTACAACCGGACCGAACGCAGCACCAAAGCCTGCCCACGCGTAGCTCACCAGGCCCAATACACGGTTTTCCGGGTTGGAGGCCAGCGCAATGGCGATCAGTGCAACCACCAGCACCATGATCCGACCCACCCATACCAGTTCCAGCTGGGAGGCATTTTTACGCAGGAAGGATTTGTAGAAGTCCTCGGTCAGGGCACTGGAACACACCAGCAACTGGCAGCTCAGGGTACTCATGACCGCAGCCAGAATGGCCGACAGCAGTACACCGGCAATCCAGGGATTGAACAGCAGTTTGGCCAGCTCGATAAACACGCGTTCAGGATTTTCGGTCACAGGCCCGGCCACTTCAGGGTGTGCCGAGAAGTAAGCGATACCGAAGAAGCCTACAGCGACGGTACCGGCCAGGCACAGAATCATCCAGGTCATGGAGATGCGACGCGCCTTGGCAATCGACTTGACCGAATCAGCGGCCATGAAACGCGCCAGGATATGCGGCTGGCCGAAGTAACCCAGGCCCCAGCCCATCAGCGAGATGATGCCGATAAAGGACGTGCCCTTGAGCATGTCGAAGTTGCTTGGGTCGTTGGCTTCGATGGCCAGGAACGTCGTGTCTACGCCGCCAGTGGCCAGCAGCACGATAATAGGCGTCAGGATCAACGCAAAAATCATCAGGGTGGCCTGAACGGTGTCAGTCCAGCTCACGGCCAGGAAGCCGCCGATAAAGGTGTAGGCAATGGTCGCCGCAGCGCCGGCCCACAGGGCTGACTCATAAGACATGCCGAACGTGCTTTCGAACAGGCGGGCACCGGCCACGATGCCGGAAGCGCAGTAGATGGTGAAGAACACCAGAATCACGATGGCCGAAATGATCCGCAGCAAACCGCTTTTGTCTTCAAAACGGCTGGAGAAGTAATCCGGCAGGGTCAGTGCATCGCCGTTGTGCTCGGTCTGCACCCGCAGGCGACCGGCAACAAACAACCAGTTCAGATAAGCACCGGTCACCAGACCGATGGCGATCCAGCTTTCCGACAGACCGGACATGTAGATCGCACCCGGCAAACCCATCAACAACCAGCCGCTCATGTCGGAGGCGCCAGCAGACAATGCAGTGACAACGCTGCCCAGGCTGCGGCCACCGAGAATATAGTCAGAAAGGTTGTTGGTGGAGCGATAGGCCATCAGGCCAATCAGCACCATTGCCGCGATATAGATCACGAACGTGATCAGGGTTGGGTTACTAACACTCATTGATAAAGCCCTGGCATTGTTTTTATGTTTAGCGGCGGTCTGGCCGTACGCTCACAAACGTCCTGTTTGAGACGATTAACCTTGCCGCGCATTTATGACTGATGTTTCCCCAGGAAATCCATCAGCCGATGAACCAATCTTCTGTAGGAGGTTGCACCTTGGGCGCGAATGCTATGCAACAAAGCAAATCGGGTGCAACCAGTTTCTGCGAGCCAAGTTGCACCTTGTCGCCTTTTCGTCTCAATTCGGAGTTTTTGCGCCTTTTCGGAGCAAAGACCCTACCAAACCAAACAGAAAGCACCACACCAGGGCACTGATTTCACCCCGCCTGAATATTCCTGACGAAGCGTCGACCAATCCACAAAAAAACGGGTTGCACCTAGTTGCACCCGTTTCGGCGCAGCGCTAATCTTGCCGCCAGCTGCTGCCACGCAAATGTGGCACCCATGAGGATAAAAAAATGGCTACCACCACCCTTGGGGTCAAACTTGATGACCCGACCCGCGAGCGCCTCAAGGCCGCCGCGACCTCGATTGATCGCACGCCGCACTGGCTGATCAAGCAGGCAATCTTCAATTACCTGGAAAAACTCGAGGGTGGTGCAACCCTGACCGAGTTGAGCGGTATCCCTGGCACTGCCAGCGATGACGCCGACGAAGTACACGCCGACCACGCGCATCAATGCTTCCTGGAATTTGCCGAAAGCATCCTGCCGCAATCCGTACTGCGCGCTGCCATAACTTCGGCGTACCGTCGCCCGGAACCCGAAGTTGTGCCCATGCTGCTGGAGCAGGCGCGCCTGCCAGCACCCATGGCTGAAGCCACGCAGACCCTGGCCGCCTCGATTGCCGAGAAACTGCGCAACCAGAAGAGCGCCGGCGGCCGTGCCGGTATCGTGCAAGGCTTGCTGCAAGAGTTCTCCCTGTCGTCCCAGGAAGGCGTGGCACTGATGTGCCTGGCCGAAGCGCTGCTGCGTATTCCGGACAAAGGCACCCGCGACGCCCTGATCCGCGACAAGATCAGCACCGGCAACTGGCACCCGCACCTGGGCAACAGCCCTTCGCTGTTCGTCAACGCCGCGACCTGGGGCCTGTTGCTGACCGGCAAGCTGGTATCGACCCACAACGAAGCAGGCCTGACCTCCTCCCTGAGCCGCATTATCGGCAAAAGCGGCGAGCCGATGATCCGCAAGGGCGTCGACATGGCCATGCGCCTGATGGGCGAGCAGTTTGTCACCGGCGAAACCATCGCCGAAGCCCTGGCCAACGCCACGCGCTTTGAAGCCAAGGGCTTTCGTTATTCCTACGACATGCTCGGCGAAGCCGCACTGACCGAACATGACGCCCAGAAGTACCTCGCATCCTACGAGCAAGCCATCCACTCGATCGGCAAAGCCTCCCACGGCCGTGGTATTTATGAAGGCCCGGGCATTTCGATCAAGCTGTCGGCCCTGCACCCGCGCTACAGCCGCGCCCAGTACGAGCGCGTCATGGACGAGCTGTACCCGCGCCTGCTGTCACTGACCTTGCTGGCCAAAAAGTACGACATCGGCCTCAATATTGACGCCGAAGAAGCTGACCGCCTGGAAATCTCCCTCGACCTGCTTGAGCGCCTGTGCTTCGAGCCGCAGCTGGCGGGCTGGAACGGCATCGGCTTCGTGATTCAGGCTTATCAGAAACGCTGCCCGTATGTGATCGACTACGTGATCGACCTGGCGCGTCGCAGCCGTCATCGCCTGATGATCCGCCTGGTGAAGGGCGCGTACTGGGACAGCGAAATCAAGCGTGCCCAGGTCGAAGGCCTGGAAGGCTATCCGGTCTACACCCGCAAGGTGTACACCGACGTGTCCTACCTTGCTTGTGCGAAAAAGCTGCTGGCCGTACCGGAAGCCATCTACCCGCAATTCGCCACCCACAACGCCCAAACGCTGTCGGCGATTTATCATATTGCCGGTCAGAACTACTACCCGGGCCAGTACGAGTTCCAGTGCCTGCACGGTATGGGTGAACCCCTCTACGAACAGGTTGTAGGTAAAGTTTCCGAAGGCAAGCTGAACCGTCCGTGCCGTGTGTACGCTCCAGTCGGCACCCACGAAACACTGCTGGCTTACCTGGTGCGACGCTTGCTGGAAAACGGCGCGAACACCTCGTTCGTTAACCGTATTGCCGACCATACGATCGCGATCCACGAGCTGGTAGCTGATCCGGTCAGCCAGATCGAGCAGATGGCCACGGCCGAAGGCGGCTTCGGCTTGCCGCACCCGCGCATCCCGTTGCCGCGCGATCTGTATGGCAGCGAACGCGCCAACTCCAGCGGCATCGACATGTCCAACGAACACCGTTTGGCGTCGTTGTCCTGCGCCTTGCTGGCCACGGCCCACAACGACTGGAAAGCCGCGCCGATGCTCGGTTGCGACTCCAGCAGCGAAGCCCCGGCGGCGGTGCTCAACCCGGCCGATCTGCGCGACGTGGTGGGTCATGTGCAAGAAGCCACCGTCGAAGACGCCGACAACGCTATCCAGTGCGCCCTGAGCGCCGCACCGATCTGGCAGGCCACCCCGCCCGCCGAGCGCGCTGCGATCCTGGAGCGCGCCGCCGATCTGATGGAAGGCGAGATCCAGCCACTGATGGGCCTGCTGGCCCGTGAAGCTGGCAAGACCTTCGCCAACGCTATCGCCGAAGTGCGCGAAGCGGTGGACTTCCTCCGCTACTACGCGGTGCAGGCCCGTAACGACTTCACCAACGATGCCCACCGCCCGCTGGGCCCGGTGGTCTGCATCAGCCCGTGGAACTTCCCGCTGGCAATCTTCAGCGGCCAGGTGGCTGCAGCATTGGCTGCCGGCAACCCGGTACTGGCCAAGCCTGCTGAGCAAACGCCGCTGGTAGCCGCGCAAGCCGTACGCATTCTGCTCGAAGCCGGCATCCCGCAAGGCGTGCTGCAATTGCTGCCAGGCCGTGGCGAAACCGTCGGTGCACGCCTGGTGGGCGATGATCGCGTCAAAGGCGTGATGTTCACCGGCTCCACTGAAGTTGCCCGCCTGCTGCAGCGCAACATTGCCGGACGCCTGGATGCTCAGGGCCGTCCTATCCCGCTGATCGCCGAAACTGGCGGCCAGAACGCCATGATCGTCGACTCTTCGGCGCTGACCGAGCAAGTGGTTATCGACGTTGTGTCTTCGGCGTTCGACAGCGCCGGTCAACGCTGCTCGGCTCTGCGCGTACTGTGCCTGCAGGAAGATTCGGCAGACCGCGTCATCGAAATGCTCAAAGGTGCCATGGCCGAGTCGCGCATGGGCAACCCTGAGCGCCTGAACGTGGATATTGGCCCGGTGATCGACGCCGAAGCCAAAGCCGGGATTGAGCAACACATCCAGGGCATGCGCGACAAGGGCCGTACTGTTTACCAGATGGCCATTGCCGATATCGAAGAATGCAAACGCGGCACCTTCGTCATGCCGACCCTGATTGAACTGGAAAGCTTTGACGAACTGGAACGGGAAATCTTCGGGCCGGTGCTGCACGTGGTTCGCTACAAGCGTAAAGACATCGACCAGTTGATCGCACAGATCAACGCTTCGGGTTATGGCCTGACGCTGGGCGTGCATACCCGTATCGACGAAACCATCGCCAAGGTGGTCAACAACGTCAACGCCGGTAACGTCTACGTCAACCGCAACATCGTGGGTGCCGTGGTCGGCGTGCAACCCTTTGGCGGTGAAGGCTTGTCGGGTACCGGCCCGAAAGCCGGTGGCCCGCTGTACCTGTACCGCCTGCTGTCGACCCGCCCGGGCAATGCAATCGAGCAATCGTTCGCCAAGGTCGATGCCGTGACCGCACCGGACACCCAGGCCCGCGAAGCCATGAGCAAACCGCTCACCGCCCTGCAAGCCTGGGCAACCAGCAACCAGCAGCCAGCGCTGGCCGAACTGTGCAGCGAATACGCCGCACATTCGCAAAGCGGCATCACGCGCCTGCTCAACGGCCCGACCGGCGAGCGCAACAGCTACGCCATCCTGCCGCGTGAACATGTGCTGTGCCTGGCCGAGGTTGAAAGCGACCTGTTGATCCAGCTGGCTGCCGTTCTGGCCGTGGGCAGCTCGGCTGTTCTGCCGCAAAGCGAACTGGCCAAGGCCCTGCTGGCACGTCTGCCAAAAGAGGTGCAAGCACGCATCACTCTGGTCGCGGACTGGACCAAGGACGATGTGATCTTCGACGCCGTCCTGCACCACGGCGACTGCGACCAGTTGCGTGATGTGTGTCAGCAAGTAGCGCAACGCGCAGGCGCCATCGTTGGCGTGCAGGGCCTGTCCCAGGGCGAAACCAACATTGCCCTGGAACGCCTGGTGATCGAGCGCGCACTGAGCGTCAATACCGCTGCTGCGGGTGGCAACGCAAGCCTGATGACCATCGGTTGATGGTGTGACAGGGCAATAAAAAACCGGGCACCCGAAAGGCTTGCCCGGTTTTTTTACGCCATGAAATCAGCCCTGGATCGTGCATTCCATATAGGCAACGATGGCCATCAACAGCGTGCCGGCCACCATCCAGGCAAAATTGGCATAGCTCAGGGCCTTGTTAACGCTGCCCTGCGGGTCACCCGCAAGCATATTGATTGCACGCTGGGCCGCCACCAGCATGGCACAACAACCGGCAATCAACACCGCATTGGTGAACAGCACATAGACAGCATCAGAGGGCCGGGTAAAAAGCGTGGACACCAGCACCGAGAACATGACCAGTAGCATGATGAGCAAGCCTCTGGTCTCGGGCTGCCAAAAATAGCATCGCTCTGTTCTGTCGAGACCGTTCTGAACCACTTCAAACAGCGGCAAGATAAAAAACGGCCAGAGCGCAGCCCGCATCACCGGCGTGATCTGCACCCCGGTTACCGCCTTGTAGGACGCCCAGTTGCGATATGACCAGTAGACCATGTACCCACCTGCCGTAAGCCCATACAGCAGCAGAAACTTGCTGACAGACACGACATAGAGATTGATTCGTTTGTCGTCACAAGACAATGTTGTCTTCGATAGCCTGTTGCCAGCCTCAGTAGCAGGGTTCATATCAAGTCCGTGCGTAAGTGGGAGGCCGCAGTACACACAATTTACCTGATACAAAAATGCAGTAAAAATCCCATTTTTTTGTAAGAAAGACCTTCAGTCCTACTAGGCAGACCCAAACACCCCCAGGGTGTAAAACATTCAAACCTTTTTGACAGCCCGCCAATAGCGCAGGTTAGAATCGATGGCACGCAGACTGCATGCCAGGCCTGCGCCCTGTCTTTTGAGTTTTCTGGAGTACTGCCTTTGAATGCGACGACCATCAACAGCCTGTTCTTGATCGGCGCGTTGCTGGTAGGTGCAAGCATCCTGGTAAGTTCTCTGTCTTCGCGCCTTGGCATCCCGATACTGGTCATCATCCTTGCGGTAGGCATGACAGCGGGTGTCGATGGCGGCGGTATTATTTTTGACAACTACCCCACAGCCTATCTGGTGGGCAACCTCGCCCTGGCGGTGATTTTGCTCGACGGCGGCTTGCGCACCCGGGTTTCCAGTTTTCGCGTGGCGTTATGGCCCGCGTTATCGCTGGCCACGGTGGGGGTGATGATCACCACGGGGCTGACCGGGCTGATGGCCGCCTGGCTGTTTAATCTCAACTTGATCCAGGGTCTGCTGGTTGGCGCCATTGTCGGCTCCACCGATGCCGCCGCAGTGTTCTCGCTGCTGGGTGGCAAAGGCCTGAACGAGCGGGTTTCAGCCAGCCTCGAAATCGAGTCCGGCAGCAACGACCCGATGGCGGTATTCCTCACCGTCACCCTGATCGACATGCTCGCCAGCGGTGAAACAGGCCTGCACTGGAGCCTGTTGCTCAACCTGGTGCGTGAATTTGCCATCGGCGGCACGGTCGGTCTGGCAGGCGGCTGGCTAATGCTGCAAATGGTCAACCGTATCAACCTGGCCAACGGCCTGTACCCGATTCTGGTGATCGCAGGCGGGCTGGTGGTCTTTTCCCTGACAAACGCCCTGCACGGCAGCGGCTTCCTCGCGGTCTACCTGTGCGGCCTGGTGATCGGCAACAGCCCGATCCGCAGCCGCCATGGCATTTTGCATATGCTCGATGGCATGGCCTGGCTGGCCCAGATTGGCATGTTCCTGGTACTGGGCTTGCTGGTCACGCCACACGACCTGCTGCCCATCGCCATTCCGGCCCTGGCACTGGCCCTGTGGATGATTCTGTTCGCCCGTCCGCTGTCGGTAATGGTGGGCCTACTACCCTTCAAAGCCTTCCACGGACGCGAAAAAGCCTTTATCTCGTGGGTAGGCCTGCGCGGAGCGGTGCCGATCATTCTGGCCGTGTTTCCGTTGATGGCCGGGCTGCCCAATGCCCAGCTGTATTTCAACCTGGCGTTCTTTATCGTGCTGGTATCTCTGCTGGTGCAAGGCACCAGCCTGCCGTGGGTCGCCAAGCTGCTCAAGGTGACCGTGCCGCCTGATCTGGCTCCTGTATCCCGCTCAGCCCTTGAAGTCCATGTCACCAGCGAGTGGGAACTCTTTGTTTATCGCCTCGACGCACAAAATTGGTGCATCGGTGCAGCCCTGCGTGAATTGAAAATGCCCGACGGCACACGTATCGCAGCCCTGTTTCGCGATAAAAAACTGCTCCACCCGTCGGGTAGTACCACTCTTGAAGTGGGTGATCTGCTCTGCGTCATCGGCCACGAACACGACTTGCCTGCCTTGGGCAAACTGTTCAGCCAGCCTCCGAGCCGTGGCCTGGACCTGCGCTTCTTCGGCGACTTCGTGCTCGAAGGCGACGCCCAGCTGGGCGCTGTAGCCGCCTTGTACGGTCTGAAGCTGGACGGTATCGACCCGAACACCTCGCTGAGCAGTTTCATTGCCCACAAGGTCGGCGGCGCGCCGGTGGTCGGCGACCAGGTGGAGTGGAACAACACCATCTGGACGGTCGCGATGATGGAAGGGAACAAGATCGCCAAAGTGGGCGTCAGATTCCCCGAAGGAAGTACCCCGGGCCCGGGGCTGTTCCTCTAAACTCCAACTTTCTGACCTTTGTCTGACCGGTATCTATGCCAACTCTGCGCACGTTCATCGCAACCGTCCTGCTCGGCCTGAGCCTTTGTGTCGGCACACTCCAGGCTGCCGAGCCGCCTACCGCCGAAGCGGTGCAGCAAAGCCTGGACAAAATTGCCGAGCGCAAACTGCCGGACGCCGACCAAAAAGCCCTGCAGGCGGTGCTCCAGCAGACCCTGACACTGCTCGACAGCAAAGCCGAATACGAACAACGCCTGAACGACGTCAAACAACAGATCAACGATGCCCCTCGCCAGACCGGCGAAAACCAGCGCGAACTGGCCAAAATCAAGGCCAGCAAACCCATCCCCGTGGCTCAGCGCTACAGCGACCTGTCTGTGCCGCAGCTGGAACAACTGCTGGCTGAACGCACCACACAACAGGGCGAGCTGCAAAAAGCCCTGGCTATCGCCAACAGCCAAAGCATTGCCGCGCAGACCCGACCAGAGCGGGCCCAGGCCGAGATCAGCAACAGCCAGACACGTATCCAGCAGATCAACACGATCCTGAAAACCGGACGCGACAATGGCAAGTTGCTCACCCCCGATCAGCGCAACCAGCTCAACGCCGAAGCCGCCTCGCTCACTGCACTGATTGCCCTGCGCCGCCAGGAACTGGCTGGCAACAGCCTGCTGCAAGACCTGAGCGGCAGCCAGCACGACCTGCTGCTGGAAAAGACCACGCGCCAGGACCAGGAAATCCAGGACCTGCAAACCCTGATCAACCAGAAGCGCCTGGCCCAGTCGCAGCAGACTGTGACCGAGCAATCCATCGAGGCGAAAAAGTCCGGCAGCAGCAGCCTGCTGGCGACCGAAAGCGCGATCAACCTCAAGCTCTCGGACTACCTGCTGCGCAGCACCGACCGCCTTAACGAGGTGACCCAGCAGAACCTGCAAACCAAGCAACAACTGGACAACGTCACCCAGAGTGACCAGGCCCTGGATGAGCAAATCAACGTGCTCAAGGGCAGTTTGTTGCTGTCCAAGATTCTTTATAAGCAGAAGCAAGCACTGCCGCGCCTGCAAAAAATGGACAAGAATCTGGCAGACGAAATCGCCGATATCCGTCTGTATCAGTTTGAAATCAACCAGCAGCGCGAGTTGATCAGCAACCCCACGACTTATGTCGACAACCTGCTGTCCACCCAGCCTGCCGATCAGGTCACCCCGCAACTGCGCAAAACCCTGCTCGAACTGGTCAACACCCGCAGCGATCTGCTGGACCGCCTGAACCGCGAGTTAAGCTCACTGCTCAACGAGTCGATCACCCTGCAACTGAACCAGAAACAACTGCTGAGCACCGCCCAAAGCCTGCGCGCCACGCTGGACGAGCAGATGTTCTGGATCCCCAGTAACAAGCCGCTGGACCTGGAGTGGCTGGAAACCGCACCGCGCCAGCTTGAGCAGCAAATCACCACCCTGCCCTGGGGCTCCAGCGTTACCGAGCTGGCAGAAGGCCTGGTGCAACGGCCACTGCTGTTCTTGCCGTTTTTGCTGGTGGTGGTAGCCCTGCTCTGGAAGCGCCGCTATCTCTACAGCAAATTGAACAAGATCCATCAGGACATCGGTCACTTCAAGCGTGACAGCCAATGGCACACGCCGCTGGCGATATTGATCAACATCTTGCTGGCGATGCCCATTTCATTGGCGCTGGCCTTGTGCGGCTACGCCCTGCAAACCGATGCCCGGGGCATGAACGCCAATACGGGCGCTGCCCTGATCCAGATGGCAGAGGCCTGGCTGGTGTTCTACACCGCCTACAGGATTCTGGCGCCGGGTGGCGTGGCCGAACTGCATTTCCGCTGGGAAAAACCGCTGGTCGCGTTCCTGCAAAACTGGATTCGCAAGCTGGGCTTTGTAGTACTGGCCCTGGTGGCCGTGGTCGCCTTTGCCGAGCAACAACCCGCAGCACTGGCCGATGACGTACTGGGCATCCTGGTGGTGTTGAGTTGTTATGCCGCCATGGCCTGGCTGCTTTGCCGCCTGCTACTCAACGACTTTGAAACAGCAACAAAAGCCTATCGCCTGCGCAAGCTGCTCGGTTTTGCCTTCGCCCTGCTGCCGCTGGCGCTGTTTGTGGCGGTGTGTTTTGGCTACTACTACACCGCGCTCAAGCTCAGCGACCGCCTGATCAACACCCTCTATCTGCTGATGCTCTGGCTGGTGGTCGAAGCGGCGTTTGTCCGTGGCCTGGCAGTGGCCGCACGGCGCCTGGCCTACCAGCGGGCACTAGCAAAACGCCAGGCCGCCAAGGAAGCAGGCGAAGGCAACGATACGATTATCGAAGAGCCGACCCTGGACATCGAACAGGTCAACCAGCAGTCCCTGCGCCTGATCCGCCTGGCCCTGCTGGCAGGCTTTATCGGCATTCTATATTGGGTGTGGGCTGACTTGATCTCGGTTTTCTCCTACCTGGACAACATCACCCTGTACGAATATACCAGCGGCACCGGCGCCAACATGAGCATGGTGCCCATCAGCATCGGCGACGTGATCGGAGCGCTGGTCATCATCGGCATCAGCATCGCGCTGGCGCGTAACCTGCCCGGCCTGCTGGAGGTGCTGGTGCTGTCGCGCCTTGATCTGGGCCAGGGCAGTGCTTACGCCACTACGACCCTGCTGACCTACGTGATCATCGGTGTTGGCTTTGTCTCCACCCTGTCGACACTGGGCGTGAGCTGGGACAAGTTGCAATGGCTGGTTGCGGCGCTGTCGGTAGGCCTGGGCTTCGGCATGCAGGAAATCTTCGCCAACTTTATTTCCGGGATCATGATTCTGTTCGAACGCCCGGTACGGATCGGCGACACCATTACCATCGGCAACCTGTCGGGCACCGTGAGCAAGATCCGCATCCGGGCCACCACCATCACCGACTTCGACCGCAAAGACATCATCGTCCCGAACAAGACATTTATTACCGGACAACTGATCAACTGGTCGTTGACCGATACCATCACCCGCGTGACCCTCAAGCTGGGAGTCGATTACGGCTCCGACCTCGATCTGGTCAAACACCTGCTGCTCAAGGCCGCGCAAGAGAACCCGCGGGTGCTGAAAGATCCGGAGCCTCACGTGTACTTCCTCAACTTCGGCCAAAGCACCCTCGATCACGAACTGCGCATGCATGTGCGTGACCTGGGCGACCGCAACCCGGTGATCGACGAGGTCAACCGCTTTATCAACCGCGAGTTCAAGAACCACAACATCAACATCTCGTTCCAGCAGATGGAGGTGTACCTCAAGAACCTGCAGGGGCAAGAATACAAGCTGGTGCCCGTAGGGCCGGAAGTCCCGCCCGAGCCGACACCACCACCGCAAAAGCCGCAGTTGGGCAAGCTCGACTGACTCAAGGCTGATACAAGCTCTGTGGGAGCTGGCTTGCCTGCGATGCAGACGAATCGGTTTAACTGGCCAAGCCCGTTGATGCCATCGCGAGCAAGCCTGCTCCCATCCTTAAAAATGCTTACTGGAGACGGTCATTGAAAGCCCTCGACGAACTGACTTTTGATAACCGTTTCGCTCGGCTGGGTGACGCGTTTTCAACTCACGTGCTGCCCGAGCCCATCGACGCACCCCGCGTGGTGGTGACCAGCAACGCCGCTATGGCGCTGCTCGATCTCGACCCGGCTGTCGCCCAGGACCCGATGTTTGCCCAGCTGTTTGGCGGCCATACCCTGTGGGCCAACGCCGAGCCGCGGGCGATGGTTTATTCGGGTCATCAGTTCGGTTCCTACAACCCGCAACTGGGCGATGGCCGCGGGTTATTGCTGGGCGAGGTGTATAACGACGCCGGCGAACATTGGGACCTGCACCTCAAGGGTGCGGGAATGACCCCTTACTCGCGCATGGGTGATGGCCGCGCCGTACTGCGCTCTTCGATCCGCGAGTTTCTCGCCAGCGAGGCCCTGCATGCACTGGGCATTCCCAGCAGCCGCGCCCTGTGCGTGATCGGCTCCGACACACCGGTGTGGCGCGAAACCCAGGAGCGCGCCGCCATGGTGCTGCGCCTGGCACCCAGCCATGTACGCTTCGGGCATTTCGAGTACTTCTACTACACCAAGCGCCCCGAGCAACAAAAGCTACTGGCCGAGCATGTGCTGACGATGCACTTCCCCGAATGCCTGGAGCAACCCGAGCCCTATCTGGCCATGTTTCGCGAAATCGTCGAGCGCAACGCCGAACTGATCGCCAAGTGGCAGGCCTACGGCTTTTGCCACGGAGTGATGAACACCGACAACATGTCGATCCTGGGCATCACCTTCGACTTTGGTCCGTTCGCATTCCTCGACGACTTTGACGCCCATTTCATCTGCAACCATTCCGACCATGAAGGCCGCTATTCCTTCAGCAACCAGGTACCGATCGGTCAATGGAACCTCAGCGCGCTGGCCCAGGCACTGACGCCGTTTATCAGTGTTGAAGCCTTGCGCGAAACCCTTGGGCTGTTTTTGCCGTTGTATCAGGCTCACTACCTGGACCTGATGCGCCGCAGGCTGGGCCTGACCAGCGCCGAAGAGGCTGATCAACAATTAATCGAAACACTGCTGCAGAAGATGCAAGGCAGCAGCATCGACTACACCCTGTTTTTCCGTCGTTTGGGCGACGAACCCGCCGAGCAGGCCGTCGCCCGCCTGCGGGAAGAATTTGTCGACCTCAAGGGCTTTGACGACTGGGCCGCGCAGTACCTGGCGCGGGTTTCCCGTGAACACATACAGGATGAAGATGCTCGCCGTGAACGTATGCACGCGGTCAACCCGCTGTATATCTTGCGCAACTATCTGGCACAAAAAGCCATCGATGCGGCGCAAGCCGGGGACTACAGCGAGGTGCAGCGCCTGCATGACGTGCTGACGCAGCCATTTACCGAGCAAGCTGGTATGCAAAGCTACGCCGAACGCCCGCCGGAATGGGGCAAGCATCTGGAAATCAGCTGTTCATCGTGAGGTGAAGCCTCAGATAAACATATCCACAGGCACTTTGAAGTAATCCGCCAGCCAACGAATCTGCCGAACGTTGAGTTGGCGCTTGCCGCTGAGGATTTCGCTGACTACCGACTGGGTACCCACACCCGGCAAATCGCTCTGGGTCAGCCCGTGCTCCTGCATTACCGAGCGCAGTACATCGACACCACTGGCCTTGGGCATGGGTCGATGCTCAAGGTCATAGGCTTCAACCCAGTCACCGATAATGTCCACCAGGCTCATCAAGGGGTGGCTTTCATCGTCACCGATCAAGTCGGTCAACTGATCGAGGGCTGCGACCAGCTCATCGTAATCGGTTTCGGTTTTCGGTTTGCGCAACAGGGGCGCCACGAATTTCCAGTGCTCTGCCGCTTGAGTAATCAAAGCGTTCATTGTGCTTACTCCTTCCATTTGCCCTTGTCATAGTCACGGTGATCCAGCACATAACGGATGTAGAGGCGCTGTACCCGGTAACGCACCACGGCGATCAGCCGCAGCTTGTTACCGCCTATGTTGAAAACGTGAAACGAACCGACCTTGTCGGCAGTCGGAAAAAACGCCCTTAAGGCGGCAAAGTCCTGAGGATTGAGGACCTTGATCTTGCGATACCACTCATCGAGAGCGCTGGCCGACTGCGGCCATTGGTCTTTCGCTTCCCAAATTCGTTTGGCTGTTATTACTCGCATGCAATGTCCCTATCGCATCTTGCTATGAAGGCTAAACCTGGATCAGACTGATCGCAACTTGCGATAGTTGGCGCCTGACCAGTGGTATAAAGCCCGAGGGGTTTTAACAGCCTAGATAGAGACCTGCGAACCGGTTTCGGCACATTGTGAGCAGATACGTCACGACGGGTGGCGGCCCGGGTGATCATCTGCTGAACTGCACGCCATCAATCTGCAGTCGCTGCTGCCAACGGCGATAAAGACCCATTTTCAAGGAGTTCCCCCTATGACCGAACCGCTGCTGATTCCCTGCCCCCATTGCAACGGTCTTAACCGAATCCCCGGCGATCGCCTGGGCGAACACCCCAAGTGCGGGCGCTGCAAAAATGAAGTGTTAAAGACCAGACCCTTTGATTTGCAGCAAACCGACTACGCCAGCCAGATCAAAGGCGATCTGCCGTTATTGGTGGATGTGTGGGCCGAATGGTGCGGGCCGTGCAAAGCCTTTGCTCCGGTGTTTGAGCAGGCTGCCAGCCAACTGCTGGGCAAATGCCGTCTGGCCAAGCTCGACAGCGAGGCCAACCAACAACTGGCCGGGCAATTGGGCATTCGCTCGATTCCCAGCCTGATCCTGTTTAAAAACGGCCGCGAAGTCGCTCGCCAGAGCGGTGCGTTGCCTTTGCAGCAACTCAACGCCTGGCTGCGCAGCCAAGGAATCAGCGCTTAAGCGTTCTGATCCAGATAATCGTGCAAATCCACAAACTGCTGAGTCAGTTTATGCCTGGGATCAAAGTGGATCAAAGGCTGGCAGGCCTGATGCGACTCGCGCATGCGCACGGAGCTGCTCAGGTACATCGGCACGACCGGCAGCCCTTCAGCGATCAATTCATCGAGCATTTGCTGGGGCAAGCTGGCCCGGGCCTGGAACTGATTGACCACAATGCCTTCGACCAGCAGGTCTTCGTTGTGGTCTTCTTTCAGCTCTTCGATTTCAGCCAGCAGACCATACAGAGCCTGGCGCGAAAAACTGTCGCAATCGAATGGGATGAGCACACGATCACAGGCGATCAGCGCCGATACCGCATAAAAGTTCAACGCGGGCGGAGTATCGACATAAATACGGTCATAGTCTTCGGCCAGCTCGTCCAGCAGCTTTCGCAGCTTGTTGATCTTGTGCTTGGCTTCGAGTTTTGGCTGCAAATCAGCCAATTCGGCCGTGGCGGTAACAACGTGCAGGTTCTCGAAAGGCGTTTCGTAAATATCGACCCGATTTTTCTTAGAGCCTACGCTCGCGGACAAGCTGTGCTTGAAGAAGTCGGCAATCCCCATCGGAATATCGTCGCCAGTCAGGCCGGTCAGGTATTGAGTGGAGTTGGCTTGAGCATCCAGGTCCACCAGTAATGTCCTGTAGCCCTCGCTGGCACTGACCGCAGCCAGGTTACACGCGATGCTGGATTTACCCACACCGCCTTTTTGGTTGAACACCACGCGACGCATTTCAAAACCTCCGTGTACCAATGAGTAGCCGAGTGTAGATGCCATTTAAGCGGCTTAGCTACCTTGCAATGAAATGAACTACAGCTCCAAGAGACATATCTACATAGAGAATCGAACAGATCCCAACGCAGCAATTGATCCAGCCTACGCGCAGACCAATACCAGCAAAAAGACATCATCTTTTATGTTCATTGCAGAAAAACCACACTTGAACTGTAAGCAATATTTGCTACGAGCCAACTGCACCGGGATAATGTCGCCATTCTGTATCAAGTGAGGCACCGCTCGGTGCCCACTTTCGCATCAAGGAAGCCTGCAAAGGCGGGATGAAACTCCAGTGATCAATTTCAATATCGCCGCGTGGCGAGCCTGGGCTCCGGGCCTCGACAACGTGGCCGATTGGCAGGCCTGGAGCCAGCACCCCTGCGTACTTGCTGCCAACAGCGCAGCACCCGATGTCTCGTTTTTACCCGCCATGCAACGCCGCCGCCTCAGTCGCCTTGCGCGCATGGCATTCAGCGTCGGCTGGCCGCTAGCCGAAGGCCATGAAGCACTGCCACTCGTGTTTGCCTCGCGCCACGGCGAAACCCCGCGCACATTCGACATCCTCAGCGACCTGGCGGCCGACCAGCCCCTGTCCCCTACCCAGTTCAGCCTCTCGGTGCATAACGCAGTGATTGGCCTGTGGTCGATCATGCGCGGTGAAACCAGCGAAATGACCGCCATCGCTGCTGCCGGGGATGGCCTGGAACATGGCCTGATCGAAGCCTGTGCCCTGCTCAACGAAGGCGCGCGCGCAGTGTTGCTGATCATCACCGAAGAGCAACCGCCACAGGCCTACGCAAGCTGGATCGATGATGTGCCCTTTCCTTATGCCGTTGGCCTGCTGCTGACACCGGGCGAGCAATGGCAAGTTACGCTCGCAACAGGACCTGCCGACACCCTAAAAGCCCCTTGGCCCCATGCCCTGAACCTGTTGCGCCATCTGCTCGATGAGCAGGTGTTATTCCAACACGCCTGGAAAAACCGCGTATGGAACTGGCAACGCAGACTGTGAGTAACCGTCGCGATGCTTATTTTTGGCGTTTGATCGCCACCGCAATCAGCTTTGCGCTGTTCGGCATGGGTTGCCTGTGCCTGCGGCTGGTGATTTTCCCGGTGCTGAGCTGGCTGCAGGGAGACGCCGTTCGTCACCGCGAGCGCGCACGCGCAACCGTCAGCCGGCTGTTCTGGCTGTTTATCCGCACGATGGCACGCATGGGGGTTCTGACCTACGAGGTGCAAGGCGCCGAGCGGCTCGGGCGCCCCGGGCAGATGATCATCGCCAACCACCCGTCGCTAATCGATGTGGTTTTTTTGATCGGCCTGGTGAGAAACGCCAATTGCGTGGTCAAACAGAGCCTTTGGCAAAACCCGTTTACCCGCAGCCCGGTGCGTGCCACGCAGTACATCAGCAATGATGGCAGCGTGGACATGCTCGATAACGCTGCGCAGGCGTTGCAGCAAGGTCAGACCCTGATCGTTTTCCCGGAGGGCACCCGCACCCGGCCCGGCCAACCGCCTGCCTTTCATCGGGGCGCAGCGGCCATTGCCCTGCGGGGTGCGAAGATCCTCACCCCGGTGGTGATCAAGGTCAGCCCCACCACGCTGACCAAAGCCGAACCCTGGTATCGAATTCCCGATCGACGCGTGCACTTCAGTTTTCGTGTAGGTGCCGATATAGATCCACATACGTTTGCCGCGCTTGGCCCTCCGCCCAAAGCCTCGCGCCTGCTCAATGACTTCGTGCATGACTACTTCATTAAGGAGCTCGCCACAGATGAGCGATCTGAAAAGCGACATTAAACAGCTGATCATCGACGCACTGGGCCTCGAGGACATCAGCGTCAGCGACATTGGCGACGAGCAAACCCTGTTTGGCGATGGCCTGGGGCTGGATTCGGTCGACGCGCTTGAACTGGGCCTGGCGATTCAAAAAACCTACGGCATCAAAATAGACGCCGACGCCAAAGACACGCGCAATCACTTTTCCAACGTGGCCAGCCTTGCGGCTTTTGTCACCGCCAAACAGGCAGCCTGAGACCGAACCATGCAAAACCGTGACGACATTTTCAACACCCTGCGCGACGCACTGGTCGAACTCTTTGAACTGGAACCCGAGCGCGTCACCCTGGATGCCAACCTGTATCAGGATCTGGAAATCGACAGCATCGACGCCGTGGACCTGATCGACCATATCAAGCGCAAGACCGGCAAACGGATCGCCGCTGAAGAGTTCAAATCGGTGCGAACCGTCAATGACGTGGTCGAGGCGGTTTACCGTCTGGTTCACGCTGACGCATGAGTCGCCTGATTGGCCTCGGCCTGTTGCTGGCCGGGCTGATGTACCCCTTTGCGGTGTATTTCGGCATGGCTCATTTCGCGCCGTGGCAGTTTGCATTGTTGTTGGGCAGCCTGTGGCTGGCCCGCGCCCTGACCGGCGAGCGCCGCCCCGGCAGTGTGTGGATGGCTGTGGTTGCACTGGTGTTCTGCGTCCTGCTGGGGCTGTTCAACAACCCGGCACTGCTGCGCTGGTACCCGGTGCTGGTCAGCACCTTCATGCTTTGCCTGTTCGGCCTGAGCCTGAGGTTCGGGCCACCCATGATCGAGCGACTGGCTCGTTTGCGCGAGCCGGTGCTGCCCGACATTGCAATTGTTTACACGCGGCAGGTCACCAAGGTCTGGTGCCTGTTTTTCATGCTCAACGGGTTAATCGCAGCCGCCCTGACGCTGTGGGCGCCGCTGAGCTGGTGGACGTTGTACAACGGCCTGATCGCCTACGGGCTGATGGGGCTGCTGTTTGCCATTGAATGGCTGATACGACAAAAGGTAAGAGGCCGGGCATGAATTGGATAAAACTTGAGCAGCTGTTGCTCAAGGGGTACGCAGATCGCCGGGTCACCGTTGACCCCGAACTGAACCACGACACCCTGCGCGAACAGGCCCTGCGCCTGGCGGGCGGCCTGCAACAGCGCGGCGTGCAGCGCATTGCCGTACACCTTGAAGACGCCGCCGAACTGGCCGTGGCCCTGCTTGGAGCCTGGCGGGCCGGGGTCAGTGTGCTGTTGCCCGCTGACCTGCAAGCGCAAACCCGTCTGCGCTGGGACAGTCAGGTTGACCTGTGGATAACTCACAGCGATGAGTTGCAGGGCATTTTCGCCGCCCCGTTGCCTGCCGCTCAGCTGGATCTGGACCTGTGCCAGCTGAGCCTGTGCACCTCGGGTTCCAGCGGCGAGCCCAAACGCATCGATAAAAGCCTGCGCCAGATGGCCAACGAAGTTCAGGCACTGGAGCAACTGTGGGGCGCTGATCTGGGTGAGGCGTGCATTATCGCCAGTGTGGCGGCGCAGCATATTTACGGGCTGTTGTTCCGTGTGCTGTGGCCACTGTGCGCAGGTCGCAGCTTTGTGCGTACACAACTGGCCTTCCCTGAAGACATGCAACGCGCCAGCCGCGAACACGCTGCTTTTGCCTGGATCGCCAGCCCGGCCTTGCTCAAGCGCATGGCCGACAACCTCGACTGGCCAGCGTTAAGCCCGGTCCGCCGAGTGTTTTCCTCAGGTGGAGCCCTGCCGCAAGAGGCGGCGCAAGCCCTGTACGAACGCCTGGGCCAGTGGCCGACCGAGATCCTCGGCAGCTCGGAAACCGGCGGCATCGCCTGGCGTCAGGGGCAAAACCTGTGGCAGCCCTTTGCCGATGTGCAATTGAGCCAGAGTGAAGACGGCGCCCTGATCATCGCCTCTGCCTACTTGCCCACGGGTCATGTCGAACACACGGCTGATGCAGCCCGCATTGAAGCAGACGGTCGTTTTGAGCTGCTAGGGCGACTGGATCGCATCGTCAAACTCGAAGAAAAACGCATATCCCTGCCAATGCTGGAACAGGCGCTGGTTTCCCATGACTGGGTAGCCGAAGCCCGCCTGGGCGTGGTGCATGAAAACCGCGCCTCACTCGGCGCCCTGCTGGTACTCAGTGCCAGCGGTCTGTTTGCCCTGCGCGAACAGGGCCGTCGCGCCCTGACCCAGACTCTGCGCCAGTACTTGAGTCAGCACTGCGAAGCACTGGCCTTGCCACGCCGCTGGCGTTTGCTGCGCCAGTTGCCACTCAACAGCCAGGGCAAGCTGCCACAGTCCCAGGTCGATGCATTACTGCTGGCTGCTCGGCCGAAAACCCCTGAAGTACTGAGCCAGAGCGAAAGTGATGGCCAATGGACGCTGAATTTGTCGATCCCGCCGGACCTGGCGTACTTCAGTGGTCACTTCCCCAAAACCCCGGTACTGCCGGGCGTGGTGCAAGTGGATTGGGCAATGCTGCTGGGCCAGCAACTACTCGATCTGCCGCCGCGTTTTGCCGGGATGGAAGTGCTCAAGTTCCAGCAACTGGTGCGCCCCGGCGACGCCATTGAACTGACCCTGCGTTTTGACCGTGAGCGTAGCAAGTTGCACTTCGCCTACCGCAATGCCACGGCGCCCTGCTCCAGTGGCCGCATCGTGCTGGAGGCCGCCTGTGAATAAGTTATCTGACGCTGCAACTCGCCCCGTAGCAGCTGCCGAAGGCTGCGTCCGGGTGCGAAGCAATCGTAAACCGACTTGCACGATTTTCCTGACAAGCCAAGGCGCCAGACTTTACGGCGGCTACGCCACCGGACGCAGCCTTCGGCAGCTGCTACGAAGAGTCCGCATCAGCTTGGAGATAGCTGCCCATGCATAACCCCTGCGCCGTGATCCCGGTGTATAACCACGAAACGGCCGTGCCTGCCGTGGTGGCCGCCCTGCTCGCCGCAGGCTTGCCCTGTGTGCTGGTCGACGACGCCAGCAGTCCCGCCTGCGCCGCTGTCCTGGGTGAGCTTGCCCGTGGCGAAAACATCTTCCTCATCCGCCTTGCCGTCAATCAGGGCAAGGGCGGCGCGGTCATGGCCGGCCTGCGTGAAGCCGCACAACTGGGCTTCACCCATGCCCTGCAAGTCGACGCCGACGGCCAGCATGACCTGCGCGACGTCGCCACATTTATGCAGGTTTCCCGGCAAAACCCCGAAGCGCTGATTTGCGGTTATCCACAGTACGACGCCAGCGTGCCCAAGGGCCGTCTGTATGCACGCTACCTGACCCATATATGGGTATGGATCAACAGCCTGTCTCTGCAGATTCCCGACTCGATGTGCGGTTTTCGGGTCTACCCGCTGGCACCGACCCTGGCGCTGATCAATTCGGTAAAGCTGGGCAAACGCATGGATTTCGACCCCGAGATTCTGGTCCGCCTGGCGTGGCGCAACCAGCCCATGCGCTGGCTGCCGACCCAGGTCCACTACCCGCAGGACGGCCTGTCGCACTTTCGTCTGTTCCATGACAATGCGCTGATTTCATCGATGCACACCAAGCTGTTTTTCGGCATGTTGATACGCCTGCCAGGCATCCTCTGGAGGCGCTGCAAAGCATGAGCGAATCTCGCCAGCATTGGGCTGACCACAAAGAGCGCGGCAGTTTCCGGCTGATGAAACTCACCGCTCTGGGCGTCAAGTTACTCGGTCGACGCGTGCTCAGCCCCGTGCTGTACGCCATCGTGCTGTACTTCTTTCTGTTCGGTGCCCGCGCCCGGCGCAGCATCTGGCTGTATCAGCAGCGGCTGGCCGACTGGAGCGGGCGCAACGAACTGCGCCCTACCCGCTGGCGGGTGTTCGGGCAGTACATGGCGTTCGCCGATGCCCTGCTGGACAAACTCGACGTATGGAACGGCCGCCTCAAGATCGAAGACATCGAAATCGTCGACACCGCCCAATTGCGCAACCAACTGCGCGGCGAGCGCGGGCAGATGCTGGTGGGCGCTCACCTGGGCAACCTCGAAGTGTGCCGCGCCCTCGCCGAGCTGGGCGAGCAGGTGACCATGAACGTACTGGTGCACACCCGCCACGCCGAGCAATTCAACCGCCTGCTGGGCGAAGCCGGCGCCAGCCACTTGCGCCTGATTCAGGTCAGCGAGCTCAACCCGGCGGTCATGCTGCAACTCAATCAGCGCCTGGAGAACGGCGAATGGCTGGCGATTGCCGGTGACCGCGTGCCGCTGCATGGCGGGCGCAATGTCGAGGTCGACTTCCTTGGCCATCCGGCGCTCTTTCCACAAGGCCCATGGCTATTGGCCGGGTTGCTCAAGTGCCCGGTCAACCTGATGTTTTGCCTCAAACATAAAGGGCGTTACCGGGTGATCCTCGAACCCTTCACCGACGCCGTAATCTGGCGGCGCAGCGACCGCGAGCAGGTGATCGCCCATTGGGCCACATGCTACGCCGAACGCCTGGGGCACTACTGCCTTGAAGCGCCGCAACAATGGTTCAATTTTTACCCATTCTGGAAGACCGATGACGACGCATCCGCATGAGCCAGTAACCTTCGGCCAAACCCCGTTGCGCATTGAGGACGTGCTGGCCCTGGCCAATCGTCAGGCGCCAACCCGGCTGCAAGACGATCCCGACTATCGCGAGCGCATCGCCAAGGGCGCACGCTTTCTCGATTCGCTGCTGGACAAGGAAGGCGTGATCTACGGCGTAACCACCGGCTATGGCGACTCCTGCGTGGTGGCTGTGCCGCTGGAGCACGTCGAGGCCTTGCCGCGCCACCTCTACACCTTCCACGGTTGCGGGCTGGGCAAGTTGCTCGACGCCCAGGCCACCCGCGCTGTGCTTGCGGCACGCTTGCAGTCGCTGTGCCACGGCGTGTCGGGGGTGCGCATTGAGTTGCTGGAGCGGTTGCAGGCCTTTATTGCCCACGACATCCTGCCCCTGATCCCCGAAGAAGGCTCGGTGGGCGCCAGTGGCGACCTGACGCCACTGTCTTACGTGGCCGCCACCCTGTCGGGCGAGCGCGAAGTGCTGTTCAAGGGCGAGCGCCGCCTCGCAGCCGACGTGCATCAGGAACTGGGCTGGACACCGCTGGTACTGCGGCCCAAGGAAGCGCTGGCGCTGATGAACGGCACCGCCGTGATGACCGGCCTGGCGTGCCTGGCCTATGCCCGTGCCGACTACCTGCTCAAACTGGCCACGCGCATCACCGCCCTCAACGTGGTCGCGCTGCAAGGCAACCCCGAGCACTTTGACGAGCGCCTGTTCGCCGCCAAGCCGCACCCGGGGCAAATGCAGGTTGCCGCGTGGATCCGCCAGGACCTCGCCATCGACGCCCCGACCGCGCCGCTGCACCGTTTGCAAGACCGTTACTCGCTGCGTTGCGCCCCCCATGTGCTGGGCGTGCTGGCAGACAGCCTGAACTGGCTGCGCGGCTTTATCGAGATCGAACTCAACAGCGCCAACGACAACCCGATCATCGACGCTGAAGAAGAGCGCGTGCTGCATGGCGGACACTTCTACGGCGGTCATATCGCCTTTGCGATGGACAGCCTCAAGACCCTGGTCGCCAACGTTGCCGACCTGCTGGACCGCCAGCTCGCCCTGCTGGTGGACGTGCGCTACAACCACGGCCTGCCGAGCAATCTTTCGGGTGCCAGCGCAGAACGGGCCATGCTCAACCACGGTTTTAAGGCGGTGCAAATCGGCACCAGCGCCTGGACCGCCGAAGCGTTGAAAAACACCATGCCGGCCAGCGTGTTCTCCCGCTCCACCGAGTGCCACAACCAGGACAAAGTCAGCATGGGCACCATCGCTGCCCGCGATGCGATCCGCGTGCTGGAACTGACCGAGCAAGTCGCCGCAGCCACCTTGCTGGCTGCCAACCAGGGCGTATGGCTGCGCAGCCGTGCCGAAGACGCCCGCCCGCTGCCGCCGGCACTGGCGCACATGCATGCCGAACTGGCCAAGGACTTCCCCCCGGTGGTTGAAGACCGCGCCCTGGAAGCCGAACTGCGCTTGTGCCTGAGCCGAATCGCCCAACAACACTGGAGGCTGCATGCGTAGCAAAGGGGTTTTGCATGTTGATACCGAAGTGTTGGTGCCGTTTTTCGACATCGACACGATGCAGGTGGTGTGGCACGGCCACTACGTCAAATACCTTGAAGTGGCGCGCTGTGCGCTGCTCGACCATATCGGCCACAACTACACCCACATGCTCGATGCGGGCTATGCGTGGCCGGTGATCGACATGCAATTGCGCTATGTCCGCGGGGCCACGTTTGGCCAGCGCATCAACGTGCGCGCCAGCCTGGTGGAGTGGGAGAACCGCTTGAAGGTCAATTACCTGATTACCGACCTGGCCACCGGCGAGCGGCTGACCCGGGCCGTTACGGTGCAAGTGGCGGTCGAGATTGCGAGCAGGGAGATGCAACTGGTGTCGCCCAAATGCTTTACCGAGGCGGTGGCGAGGGTGCTGGCATGAATCTCTTTTTCAGATCAAAAGCCCCTCACCCTAGCCCTCTCCCGGAGGGAGAGGGGACTGACCGAGGTGATTTTAGCCACCCCACACATCAGCCCCCTCTCCCTTTGGGAGAGGGTTGGGGTGAGGGCAAAGGTCGCACGCGCATTTCCATTCTGTTAGCTGCATTGTTTGCCTTTTCGCCTCTGGCCCATGCCTTCGACCTGCAACAACTCAGCGAACAACTGGCCAGGCCCCAGGTGATCCACGGTGATTTCATCCAGGAAAAGCACCTGCGCGCCCTGCCCAAGCCGCTGACCAGTACCGGTACCTTTGTCCTGGCCAAGAACCACGGCCTGCTCTGGCAGTTGAAAACTCCGCTGCAACAGGATTACCGCATCAACGCCCAGGGCATCGCCCGCCGTGACGGTACCCGCTGGCAAATGCTCCCCGGCAAAAGTACCGGTGCCGAGCAGAACCGTTTGTTTCTCGCCGTGCTGCAAGGCGACAGCAGTGGCCTGCAACGGGACTTCGATCTGCAACTGCAAGGCACACCCGATCACTGGACGTTGACGCTGACCCCACGCTCCCTGCTGCTCAAGCAAGTGTTCAACCAGATCAATATTGAAGGCGGCGAGTTGGTGCAACGCATCGAGCTGCAAGAAGCCCAGGGCGACAGCACGCTGCTGAAGATGCAAAACAGAGTCAGCAATCAACCTTTGAACGAAGCGGAGCAGCACGATTTTGCGCAGTGAACGCTGGTTGCCCCGTGGCTTTTTGATCTTGCTGCTGGTCATGCTGGCACTCGCCGGCTGGCAGTGGCGCCACGGCGCACCGCTGTCGGCCAACCTGATGGATCTGGTGCCCGGTGACTCGCCGGACGCACTGGAGCTAAGCGCAGAACAGCGCATGCAAGAGCCGCTGAACCGCGAAATGCTGGTACTGGTCGGCAACGCCGATCGCCAGCAAGCGATTGCCACGGCACAACAACTGGGCCAGCAATGGCAGGCCAGCGGCCTGTTCGAAAAGGTTCAGTGGACCCTCCAAGCCGACCTGCCAGCCCTGCGCGAACAGTTGCTGCGCGGGCGCCTGGCGATGCTGTCGGCAGCCGACCGCACACAGCTGATCGAGCACCCCGATGCCTTTATCCAGCAGCGGGTTCAAGCGTTGTTCGATCCCTTCACCGGGTTCAGCCTGGTGCCCAGCCAGGACGACTGGCTGGGCCTGACCGGACGTATCCAGAACAGCCAGCCGCAACGCGGCGCGGTGCAACTGGACATCGGCAGCGGCGCGCTGATCGCCGAAGCTGACGGCAAAAACTGGGTATTGCTGCGCGCCCGGACCCAAGGCAATGCCTTCGATATGAAGCTGGCGCTGAAGGTCGCCGAGCTGCTTGAAAACAGCCGTGCGCAAGCGGCAACCCAGGATGTGCAATTGCTCGCCGCCAGCGGTCTGCTCTACGCCGCCAGCGGCCAGCAACAGGCCACGCGGGAAATTACCTGGGTCGGTGGCGGCGCCACTGTGGGCATTCTGTTGCTGTTGTTGCTGGCCTTTCGCCGCTGGCGCGTGCTGCTGGCGTTCGTGCCCGTGCTGGTAGGCATGCTGTTTGGCGCCGTGGCCTGCGTCGCGTTCTTTGGCAGCATGCATGTGATGACGCTGGTACTGGGCTCCAGCCTGATCGGCGTGGCGGTGGATTACCCGTTGCATTACCTGTCCAAAAGCTGGAGCCTCAAACCCTGGCGCAGCTGGCCCGCCCTGCGCCTGACCTTGCCGGGGCTGAGCCTGAGCCTTGCCACCAGTTGCATCGGTTATCTGGCACTGGCCTTTACACCCTTTCCAGCGCTGACCCAAATCGCCATCTTCTCAGCCGCTGGCCTGGTCGGCGCCTACTTGAGCGCGGTCTGCCTGCTGCCTGCCCTGCTCAAGGGCGTGGATCTGCGCCCGGCGCAATGGCCGCTGCGTGTTGCGCAAACCTTGCTGGCGGTGCGTGAGGCCCTGCTGAAGAAAATCCCGACTCCCGCATTGCTGGCGCTGCTGTTGGCGTTTTGTGCTGCCGGTGTGTGGCAACTGACCAGCAAAAATGACATTCGCCAATGGGTCAGCGCGCCTCCACAGCTGCTGACCGAAGCCCAGGCCATTGCCCGGATCACCGGCTATCAGCCCACCAGCCAGTTCTTTCTGGTACGCGCCGACAACGAACAGCAACTGCTGGAGCGGCAAAGCGCCCTCAGCGAGCGGCTTGAGCAGTTGGTCGGGTTGGGCAAATTGCAGGGCTTTCTGGCCCTCGACCAGTTGGTCAGCCTGCCTGCTGAGCAACAGCAATTGCGCGCCGCCCTCAGCGCCTTGCCACAGCACTGGCAGCCGCTGCTGGCACTCGGCGTGCCCGAAAGCGCCTTGCAAAACGAACTGGCGCAACTGCAGGCCTTGCCCGAGCAGTCCATCGATGCCGCACTGAGTGGCCCGCTGGCCGAACCATGGCGCCCGTTGTGGCTGGGCAAAAACCCTGAAGGCGTAGCCGCAATGGTCAGCCTGCAAGGTTTGAGCAACGCCAGCCTGCTGCGGGTACAAGCGCTGGACTTGCCCGGTGTGAAACTGGTGGATCGCCTGGGTGACTTGAACAACCTGTTCGCCGCCACACAAATCAGCGCCGCTGAATTGAAGCTGTTGTCCTGCGTGCTGATCGTGTTGCTGTTGATTGCACCGTTCGGTTTTGGCGGGGCGCTGCGCATTGTCGCCTTGCCATTGCTCGCCGCCCTGTGCAGCCTCGCCAGCCTTGGCTGGCTGGGCCAGCCGCTGACCCTGTTCAGCCTGTTCGGTTTGTTGCTGGTGACCGCCATCAGCGTCGATTACGCAATCCTCATGCGCGAGCAAATCGGCGGTGCCGCCGTCAGCCTGCTCGGCACCTTGCTCGCAGCGCTGACCACCTGGCTGTCGTTTGGCCTGCTGGCCGTGTCGGGCACGCCTGCGGTGAGCAACTTCGGCCTGTCGGTAAGCCTGGGGCTGGCGTTCAGCTTTATTCTGGCCCCGTGGGCGGGCAAGCAGGAGCACAAGGCATGCTGACCGGGCTGTTCTGGCTGCTGGCACTGGCCCTGTTTGCCGTGGCAACCCGCATCGGTCGGCATTTTCGCATGATCCCGATTGTCAGCCAGTTACTGCTGGCGTCCATCGGCTTGCCGTTGCTGATGCTGTTCTGGGTCGAGCCGCACTGGCAGCTCAGCGGTGTACAACTGGTGGCGCCAGTCTGGCTAAAAAGCCTCTACAGCCTGAGCTTCGCCCTGTTACTGGGGACGATTTTGAGCGATGTCATTGATCTGCGACTGGACCGTCAAAGCCTGAAAATCGCTCTGCCCAGCTTTGCCGTGCCCTTCGTTTGCGGGCTGGCCTGCGCCGTCTGGCTACTGCCCGAGCAGCCGTGGCTCAGTTCGCTGGCCGTAGGGCTGGTGTTTGCCATTACCGCCATCCCGGTGCTGTACCTGTACCTGCGCCATATCGACTACCCGCCTGCCGCCACCCGGCGCCTGGTACAAAGCGCAATCGTGATCGACCTGACCTGCTGGAGCCTGTTCGGCCTGGCACAGGGCAGCCTGGACCTGAACAGCCTGCTGTTGCCGCTGATCGGGGCCCTGGTGCCTTTGCTGTTGCGCGCCCTGCGGATTCGTCAGCCGCTGTGCTACAGCCTGAGCTTTTTTGCGCTGCTGGTGGTGGCCGAACATTACCACCTCAATGCGCTGATTTTCGGCGTCGGCTATCTGCTCTGCATGGCATGGCTCAAGGTCACGCTGGTCATGCCGTTAAACGCTGCATGGCTGGAACGTTTGCAAACCACGCTGGCGATCCCGCTGATCCTCACCTTCGGCATTGTGCAGATCGATGTGCACAGCGCCCTGAGCGAGATCAGCCTGCTGCAACTGAGTGCACTCTTGCTGCTGCCGATGCTCAGCAAACTGCTGGGCAACTGGCTTGGGCTGAATTGGGCCACACCGTCGTTTGCCGGCGCCAGCAAATGGCGAGAGAGCCTTTTACTGAATATTCGCGGCCTGAGCGAGATCGTCTTTCTCAACCTGCTGCTGCAACAACAGCTGATCAGCCCTGCGCTGTACTTTGCGCTGATGCTGATGAGCCTGGTCGCCACGCTGTTACCGGCGCTGGCGTGCATGAGTAAACCCCCTTTGAAGTCTGCCGTAGTACCCGGCAAGGAGCGCCTGTGTCAGGAATAGAAATGGAACGTCGCCAGGTCGTGGTGATCGGTGCAGGGCCGTCCGGCGCCATCGCCTCGGCCTTGCTCAAACGCAAGGGTCACGATGTTTTGATCATCGAACGCCAGTACTTCCCGCGTTTTTCGATTGGCGAAAGCCTGCTCTCGCACTGCATCGACTTCATCGAAGAAGCGGGCATGCTGGACGCGGTGCAAGCCGCCGGCTTCCAGCTGAAAAACGGCGCGGCTTTCGCCTGGGGCGAGCAGTACAGCGCCTTCGATTTTGGTGAAACGTTCAGCAACGGCAAAGCCACGACCTTTCAGGTCCAACGCGCTGATTTCGACAAATTGCTGGCCGATCAGGCGGCGTTGCAGGGTGTTGAAATCCGCTATGGCCAGACCGTGATCGCCACTGATGTGGAACGGGCCAGGCCGCTGCTGGAGGTGGAGCGCGAAGACGGCAGCCGCTATCAACTCGAAACTGATTTCATCCTCGACGCCAGCGGTTATGGCCGGGTATTGCCGCGTTTGCTCGACCTGGAAGCACCGTCGAACTTTCCGCTGCGTCAGGCGGTGTTTACCCACGTTGAAGACCGCATTGATTGCGACGGTTTTGATCGCAACAAAATTCTTGTCACCACCCATCCGACCCGGCGCGATATCTGGTTCTGGAGCATCCCGTTCAGCAATGGCCGCACATCGGTGGGCGTGGTGGCGGCGGCAGAACATTTCGCTGGCCGCAGCGAAAACCTCGACCAGTGCCTGCGCAGCTTTATCGACGAAACCCCCAGCCTGCAACGCGTGCTGGCCAATGCCGTATGGGACACCCCGGCCCGCACCCTGGGCGGTTACTCGGCCAACGTCAAAACCCTGCACGGCCCCGGCTTTGCACTGTTGGGCAACGCCGCCGAGTTCCTCGACCCGGTGTTCTCCTCGGGCGTAACCATTGCCATGCGTTCGGCGAGCATGGCGGCGGGGGTGCTGCACCGCCAGTTGCAAGGTGAAGCGGTGGACTGGCAAAGCGAGTTTGCCGAACCACTCAAGCGCGGGGTCGACACCTTCCGCTGCTACGTCGAAGGCTGGTACGCCGGCACCTTCCAGGACGTGATCTTCCACCCCGGCAGCCAGCCGCATATTCGCAGCATGATCTGCTCTATCCTGGCGGGCTATGCCTGGGATGAAAACAACCCCTTTGTCAGCGAATCCAGGCGCCGTTTGCGCATGCTGTCGGATGTCTGTGCCACGGAGCCCGCATGAAACCTCTGAGCGATACCTACGTTGAAGAAACCCGCATCGGGTTCTGGTTCTTGCGCAGCCACACCTGGCAGCACCATGTGCTGCGGGTGGCCATCAATGACCTGCGCAGCCTGTTCAGTGAAGCGCTGCCAGCCGCACCGGTGATCCTCGATGCAGGCTGTGGCCAGGGCAAATCGTTCCAGTACCTGTACAAAACCTTCGCCCCGCAGCGCCTGATTGGCCTGGATGCCGACCCCCTGAGTCTGCAATTGAGTGGCCAGGAAGCACAGCGCCAGGGCTTTGATGTGGAGCTGATCGGCAGCGATTGCGCCGAACTTGATGTGCCGGATGCCAGCGTCGACATCCTGTTCTGCCACCAGACTTTCCACCATCTGGTGCAACAGGACCGGGCGCTGGCCGAGTTTTACCGGGTACTCAAGCCCGGTGGTTACTTGCTGTTTGCCGAGTCTACCGAAGCCTATATCGATACCTGGGTGATCCGCTGGTTGTTCCGCCACCCCATGCATGTGCAGAAAAGCGCGGCGCAATACCTGGAAATGATCCGTGACCAGGGCTTTGAATTCGAGCCGCAAAACGTCTCGTATCCCTACCTGTGGTGGAGCCGCTCCAAGGACTTCGGCCTGCTGGAGCGGGTTGGCCTGTTCAAACCAAAGCCGGTCGGCCAACGCGAAGAAACTTTGGTCAACGTGGTGGCGCGCAAGCCTCAATCCCCTGTGGGGGCGGGTTTACTCGCGACAGGATCGCTGCGGTGAATCAGTTGAACCGAGTTGCCTGCATCGCGAGCAAGCCCGCTCCCACACGGATAATGTTTATGTGGTTATTGGTGTGCATGCTGCTCAGTAGCTGCACCAGCTTGCCGCTGCCCAGGAAAACGCCAACCCTGGCCTTGCCCCTGCAGTTGCATATCCAGCGCGAACAGGCCGATCAGCGTCAGGACTGGTTGCTGGTGATCCAGCAACAAGACACCGCGCTGCGCTGGTCACTGATGGACCCGCTCGGCATTCCGCTGGCGCGCCAGTTGCTTGAGAACGGCACCTGGCATGCCGATGGTCTGTTGCCGCCCAACCCCGAAGCCCGCGAGCTGTTCGCCGCGCTATTGTTTGCACTCACACCGGCAACTGAGCTGGCGGGCAATTATCCACAAGCAAAAACTGCAACTGACTTGCGCTTCATAGAACAGCGCTGGCAAGTGCACTACCCGCAACCCGAGGTCTTTCGCATCGATATGAAGGGCGATCTGCACTACACCGTCAGCCCCCTGGCGAGCGCGCCATGACGGCTTATCTGAATGCCTTGGGGCTGGTGTGTTCGCTCGGCAGCGGCAAGCAAGCAGTCGCCCGCAAACTGTTTGCCGGTGACTGCTCAGGCATGCAGCGGCAAAGCGGCTGGGTGCCCGAACGCGCCCTGACCATCGGCGCGGTGCACGGCGAGCTGGCCACAATCCCGGCCGGGCTCCAGCAGCAAAGCAGCCGCAATAACCAGTTATTGCTGCAAGCAGCACTGCAGGTCCAGGCCGATATCGAGCAAGCGATCCAGACCTTTGGCCGCGACCGCATCGCCATCGTGCTGGGCACCAGCACCTCGGGCATTGATGAGGCCAGCCAGGGCATTGCCCACTATCTGCAGCATCAACAGTTCCCCGCGGATTACACCTATCAGCAACAAGAATTGAGCGCACCGGCCACCTTCCTGGCCGACTGGCTGGACATCAGTGGCCCGGCCTATGTGATATCCACCGCCTGTACCTCCAGCGCTCGCGCCCTGATGAGCGCGCAGCGGCTGCTGGACATGAACCTGTGCGACGTGGTGCTGTGCGGTGGCGTCGACACACTGTGCAAATTGACGCTCAATGGCTTCTCGGCACTGGAAGCCGTGTCGGATGAGCGCTGCAATCCCTTTTCGGTGAACCGCCACGGCATCAATATCGGCGAAGCAGCGGCGCTCTTTGTAATGAGTCGGCAACCTGCCGCTGACCACGCCATCGCATTGCTCGGCGCGGGGGCCAGCAGTGATGCACACCATATTTCCGCCCCAGAGCCTGGCGGGCGCGGCGCCGTTCAAGCCATGCGACGAGCCCTGCACCGCGCAGGCCTGCAAGCGGACCAAATCGGCTACCTGAACCTGCACGGCACCGCCACCCAGCACAACGATGCGATGGAAAGCCACGCCGTGGCCCAGGTGTTCCCTGAAGGCGTACCGTGTTCGTCGACCAAACCCATGACCGGCCACACCCTGGGTGCGGCTGGTGCGCTGGAAGCCGCCTTCTGCTGGCTGAGCCTGAACCACGACGGTGCCTTGGCACCCCACGTCTGGGACGGCTGCGGCGACCCGGCGCTGCCTGCCCTGAACTGGGTAACTGCCGGCCAGACCCTTGCACCCGCCCCACAGCGCTGCCTGATGAGCAATTCGTTTGCCTTCGGCGGCAATAACGTCAGCCTGATTATCGGAGAGGCCCCATGATTGCCTGGCCACTCGCCGAACTGCTGCCCCACGCTGGAGACATGATCCTGATCGAACAGGTCCTGGCGTTTGATGAAGAGCAGATTGAAACCCGCCTGAGCGTCAAAGCCGGCGGCCTGTTCAACCGCGAAGACGGCAGCCTGCCCGCCTGGGTAGGCATTGAGTTGATGGCGCAAAGTGTCGCTGCCTACGCCGGTTGCCGCGCCCGCCTGGAGGGACGCGCCGTGGCACTGGGCTTTTTGCTCGGCACACGTAAATTTGAATGCAACGTCGAACATTTCCCGCTCGGCGCGCAGCTGCATATCCACGCCCTGCGCTCTCTGGAAGACGACAACGGCATGGGCGTGTTCGAGTGTCACCTCACTGGCCCCGGCATCCAGGCCAGCGCCCGCCTGAACGTGTACAGCCCGCCCCAGGCTGACACCTACCTTGCTCAAACACCCCGGGAGACCCGCCATGACTGAGTCCATTCTGGTCACAGGTTCCAGCCGTGGCATTGGCCGCGCCATCGCCTTGCGCCTGGCCCAAGCCGGTTTTGATCTGGTGCTGCATTGCCGTAGCGGCCGCAGCGAAGCCGATGCCGTCATGGCCGAAGTACACGCCTTGGGTCGCAGTGCCCGGGTGTTGCAATTCGACGTATCGGAGCGCGCCCAATGCAAAGCCATCCTGGAAGCCGACGTTGAGACTCACGGCGCCTATTACGGCGTAGTGCTCAACGCCGGCCTGACTCGCGACGGTGCCTTCCCGGCGCTGAGCGAAGACGATTGGGACGTGGTCATGCGTACCAACCTCGACGGCTTTTACAACGTGCTGCACCCGGTGATGATGCCGATGATCCGCCGCCGCGCAGCCGGGCGCATCGTCTGCATCACCTCGGTTTCGGGGCTGATCGGCAACCGCGGGCAAGTCAATTACAGCGCCTCCAAGGCCGGCTTGATCGGCGCCGCCAAGGCTCTGGCCATCGAGCTGGGCAAACGAAAAATCACCGTCAACTGCGTCGCGCCAGGGCTGATCGACACCGCCATGCTTGACGAAAACGTACCGGTAGAAGAACTGATGAAAATGATCCCCGCCCAACGCATGGGCACCCCGGAAGAAGTCGCGGGGGCGGTCAACTTTCTGATGTCGGCCGAAGCAGGCTACATCACCCGCCAGGTACTGGCCGTCAACGGAGGGTTGTGCTGATGAAGCGCGTCGTTGTCACCGGCATGGCCGGTATCACCTCGCTGGGCAGTGACTGGGCCAGCATCGAAGCCCATTTTGTGGCCGGACGCAGCGGCATCCGGCGCATGGACGAGTGGGACCGTTTCACCGAACTCAACACCCGCCTGGCTGGCCCGATCGATGATTTTGCAGTGCCCGCCCACTGGACCCGCAAGCAGCTGCGCAGTATGGGCCGCGTGTCGCGCCTGGCCGTCGGCGCTGCAGAACAGGCCTTGCAGGACGCCGGCCTGCTCGGCAACCCGATCATTCGCGATGGTCGCATGGGCGTGGCCTGCGGTTCATCCACCGGCAGCACCGACGAGATCAAGGCGTTCGGCAATATGCTGCTCAACTCGGTGGCAGACGGCCTGAATGCCAACAGCTACGTACGGATGATGCCGCACACCACGGCGGCCAATATCAGCATTTTCTTTGGCCTGACCGGGCGCCTGATCCCGACCTCCAGTGCCTGCACCAGCGGCAGCCAGGGCATCGGCTATGCCTACGAGGCCATCAAGTTCGGCCGCCTGCCGCTGATGCTCGCCGGCGGCGCTGAAGAACTGTGCCCCACCGAAGCGATGGTGTTTGACGCGCTGTACGCCACCAGCCTGAAAAACGACGCCCCGCACACCAGCCCACGCCCCTACGACAACGGTCGTGATGGCCTGGTGATCGGTGAAGGCGGTGGCATGCTGGTGCTTGAAGAGCTTGAGCACGCCCTGGCCCGTGGCGCACACATTCATGCGGAGATCGTCGGTTTTGGCAGCAATGCCGACGGCCAGCACACCACCCGCCCGGAAGTCGGCACCATGCGCCGGGCCATGGAACTGGCACTGGAAGATGCAGGCATTGGCGCGGATGCCATCGGCTATGTAAATGGCCACGGCACTGCCACCGAACAGGGCGACATCGCCGAGACCCTGGCCACCAGCGAGCTGTTCGGCAAACACATGCCCATCAGCTCGCAGAAGAGCTTTTTAGGCCACACCCTGGGTGCCTGCGGGGCGCTGGAGTCCTGGTTCAGCATCGAAATGATGAACCGCGACCGCTATGTGCCCACCCTCAACCTGGATGAAGTCGACCCGCGCTGCGGCGAGCTGGACTACCTGCGCGGCGAGTTCCGGGTGATGCACAACGACTACGTGATGAACAACAACTTTGCCTTCGGCGGGGTCAACACCTCGTTGATCTTCCGTCGCTGGGTTTAACACCTCTGGAGCCAATGGAATGCCTTACTTGCTGCGTATTACCCTGATAGCCCTTGCCCTGCTGGGCACCGTGTCCTGCACCAGCAAACCCATTCAGAACCCGGACCGCACGCTGCATGCCTCGATCCACAGTGACCGCGCGCAGATGCAGCAAGCCATCGTCAAGGCGCTGGTCGGGCGTGGCTGGACGGTGCAAAAAATCACCCCGCAGCTGGTGCAGGCGCAAATCACCGTGCGCGAGCAATACCACGCCGAAATCGACATCCCGTACAGCGCCGACCATTACCGCATCCAGTACCGCGACAGCAGCGGCCTGGACTACAAGGACGGCAAGATCCACAAAAACTACATTCGCTGGGTGCGCCTGCTAGACCGCGATATCGTGCGCGACCTCAAGGACAACCAGAACGAAAGCACGGCCAAACAGCTGTCTGAAGCGGCGCTGGTAAAACCCTTGTAAGCATCAGAAATGACAAAGGCGCCTTTCGGCGCCTTGTTTACAAACAGACTGGCTTGTCATCGCACGGTGTCTGTCCGGCTCTGGGATGGCTGGTTATCCAGGGTCTTCAGAGTCTCACGTGCCTTGGCAACCCTGCCCAGGGCTTTGGCCATGAAGGCGGGATCATCACCCGCTTCATCCCTGCAGGCTTCAAGATAGTGCCCAATATCTTCTTCCGTTTTAAGGAATTCAGTACTGTCCCAACGAGTGAAATGCTCAGTCACAAGTTTTTCTCCTTCCAGGTTTTGGCAATCAACCGCGCTTGTTTGATATCACGGGTTTGACTGCTTTTATCCCCAGCACACAATAAAACGATCCATTGATGGCCATGCTGCATGAAGTACAGCCTGTAACCGGGGCCGTAATCGATTCGAACTTCATTCAGCCCTGCCCTGATCGATTTTGTATCACCAAAATGACCTTCTGCCATCCGATCAAGTCTGACCAAAATACGCGCACGGGCTCGACTGTCAGGCAAGCCTGAAAGCCAACGCGAAAATGTTGAACTGCGAGTGATTTCAATCATTCGCAAAAGGTAAGCCTAAGGCTACACCCGCATAATCAGGCGATTACACTCCCTTTCGTCAGAAAATCCAGTTTGTTCAATAAGCCATTAGTGACCTTGGGCGAGAGCGATCCCTTTCCTTCGCAGGACTATTCCTAGACAATTCCTGGGCCTTGCGCCTGTCTCTTTCGATCGCTAGCCTCCGGTACGTCACTCCTCATGGGTGACCGGACGTGCAAGTCCGATTGATACAGCACTGCAACGCCAGCCCGGTTTATGGCGGCTGTGCGTGGGAGACTTTCGAGTCTGCCGAGTTCCGTATCCTCGGTCTTGCACACCCGCGCACAGCTGCCACCCTCTTTGTGTGCAAGCAAATGGTGAAAGCTCCCAATCTATACGGAAGACCTCACCATGACTCACACACACGATCACGAACAAACCCTAGAACACACCAATGAACTGCTGCGCTGCGCTATCGCCACGGCCTTTGCCTCGGCCGATAACCTGCAAGGCCTGAACCGCGATGTGGCGCTGGCAGTGGTGCATCTGATTCATCAGGTCAAAGCGTCTGTGGATAAGTTGATGGCCCGCTAGGCACGACCTGAATGTGGATTTGCTCGCGATTCAGGCGATGCGGTCAGTCAGGCGTAACGCGGCGCGTCCATCGCGGGCAAGCCCGGCTCCCACAGGAGTTGCGCCGATCTTGTGGGAGCGGGCTTGCTCGCGATTGGATCGATACGATTTGCCTGAAAAGCCTCAGTGCCTGAATCGAGGGCAAGCCCTAAACCCTGGCCACCGTTTTACGGGTCAGTAAATCCGCAAACGCATTCGCCATCGGCGAGTTGCTGCCCTTGCGCTGCACCAGCCACACGGCGGTGTTAGCGTCCGGGTCCAGCAGCGGCCGATAGACCACGCCCTTGATCCGCATATGCTGGAACGACGCCGGCAGCACCGATACCCCCAGCCCCGCCGACACCAGTCCGATAATGGTCATGGCTTCACCCGCTTCCTGTGAAAAGTGCGGGCTGAAACCCGCCTGGCGCGCCAGGCTCAATAACTGCGCATACAAACCGCTGCCATAACTGCGCGGGAAGAACACAAAAGGCTCATCCGCCAACGCCGCCAACTCCAAGCCATGGTCACTGCCTTCAGCCAAGGGGTGATCAGCACGGATCACCGCCACCAACGGCTCACGAAACAGCTCCACGACGCTCAAGGAGTCAGGCAACGCCAGCGGGCGCATGATGCCGACTTCGATGGATTCGTCCACCAACCCCTCGGCCACCTCGCGACTGCTCATTTCCTTGAGGTTCAAGTGCACCGCCGGGAAGGTCTGACGAAACGCAAAAATCGCCTGCGGGATGCTGGAGTTGAACGGCGCAGAAGAGGTGAAACCAATCTTCAATTCGCCCAGCTCACCCAACTGCGCACGCCGGGCCACATCGGCCGCCTTGTCGACTTGCGCCAGCACCAGTCGCGCCTCTTCCAGAAACAGGCGCCCGGCTTCACTGAGTTCAACCCGACGGTTGGTGCGATCGAACAAACGCGCCCCCAACTCCTGCTCCAGCGCCTGGATTTGCTGGCTTAGCGGTGGCTGGGAAATACCCAGCACCTGCGCCGCCCGACCAAAGTGCAGCTCTTCGGCAACGGCAATGAAGTAGCGCAAATGGCGCAATTCCATACAAACTCCATTAAGTCGTAAAACCTCTTAAACAGGTCGAACAATATATTGGAAAGGATCGTTAGCTGCCTATATTCTTTTGTCATTGCCGTTCGGCTTTACCGCAATTTGAGGTCCCCGTGAAAACTGCTGCTGCACCCCTCGCCCACGAGATCCCGCTGTCCGCGCTGGATGATGTTGTTACTCAGCTTAATGATGTGTTTATCGAGAAAGGCACGCCGATGTTCATGCGCACGGTGCTGGCCCTGTTCTCGGGCGGGTTCGCGACCTTTGCCCTGTTGTACTGCGTGCAACCGATGATGCCGGTGTTGTCCCATGAATACGGGATCAATGCCGCGCAGAGCAGCCTCATTCTATCCGTGGCCACCGCGATGCTGGCCATTGGTCTGTTGATTACCGGCCCCATTTCCGACGCCTTCGGGCGCAAGCCGGTGATGGTGTTTGCACTCTTTTCTGCGGCACTTTTTACCGGGCTCAGTGCATTGATGCCGAGCTGGGAAGGTGTGCTGATAACCCGCGCATTGGTGGGCCTGTCCCTTAGCGGGTTGGCCGCGGTGGCCATGACCTACCTGAGCGAAGAAATTCACCCGCAACACATCGGCCTGGCGATGGGCCTGTATATCGGCGGCAATGCCATTGGTGGCATGAGCGGACGGCTGATCAGCGGTGTATTGATCGACTTTGTCAGCTGGCACACGGCGATGCTGGTGATCGGCGGGTTGGCGCTGGCAGCCGCCGTGGTGTTTGTAAAAATCCTGCCCGAGTCGCGCAATTTTCGACCACGCTCGATGAATCCGCGCAGCCTGCTCGACGGGTTCACCATGCATTTTCGCGATGCCGGCCTGCCGTGGCTGTTTCTCGAAGCCTTCCTGCTGATGGGCAGTTTTGTCACGCTGTTCAACTACATCGGCTATCGCCTGCTGGCTGACCCGTACAACATGAACCAGGCGCTGGTCGGCCTGCTGTCCATCGTTTATCTGTCGGGCATCTACAGCTCGGCGCAGATTGGCGCACTGGCTGACAAGCTGGGCCGCCGTCGCGTGCTCTGGGCCGTGATTGTGCTGATGCTGGCCGGTATCGCCCTGACCATGCTCACCCCCATCGCATGTGTGATTATCGGCATGCTGATGTTCACGTTCGGTTTCTTCGGTGCCCATTCGGTGGCCAGCAGCTGGATCGGCCGCCGGGCGACCAGGGCCAAGGGCCAGGCGTCATCGTTGTACCTGTTCAGCTACTACGCCGGGTCGAGCGTGGCCGGTACCCTGGGTGGTGTGTTCTGGCACCTGGCGGGCTGGAACGGGATCGGCTCGTTTATCATCGGCATGCTGGTGGTTGCGCTGCTGGTGTCGCTGCATCTGGCCCGGCTGCCGGTGCTGCCAGGGAATGCAAAAAGCGCCTGAGCCTTTGTGCGACGCACAAAAAAGCCCGGTTCCTGAAAAGGAACCGGGCTTTTTTAATCCGGCGAATTACTGGTGATATTGACCCGAGAATTCATGCACCGCGCTGATAAAGGCACCCGCGTGTTCCGGTTTCACTTCCGGGGTGATGCCGTGACCCAGGTTGAACACATGGCCCGAGCCGTTGCCGTAGCTGGCCAGGATGCGCTTGACCTCGGTGCGGATTGCTTCCGGGTTGGCGTACAGCACGGTAGGGTCCATGTTGCCTTGCAGCGCAACCTTGTTGCCGACGCGACGGCGGGCTTCGCCCAGGTCGCACGTCCAGTCCAGGCCCAGGGCGTCTGCACCAGCATCGGCGATGCTTTCAAGCCACAAGCCACCATTTTTGGTGAACAGGATGACCGGTACCTTGCGCCCTTCATGTTCGCGGATAAGGCCGCTGACGATTTTACGCATATAGGCCAGGGAGAACTCCTGGTACGCCGCAGACGACAGGTTGCCGCCCCAGGTATCGAAGATCTGCACCGCTTGCGCACCGGCCAGGATCTGCCCGTTGAGGTAAGACGTGACCGACTGCGCCAGTTTGTCGAGCAGCAAGTGCATGGCTTGCGGGGTGTCGTAGAGCATGGCCTTGGTTTTGCGGAAGTCCTTGGACGAGCCGCCTTCAACCATATAAGTGGCCAGCGTCCACGGGCTGCCGGAGAAGCCGATCAATGGCACACGGCCATTGAGTTCTTTACGGATGGTGCTGACTGCGTTCATCACATAGCCGAGATCTTTTTGCGGATCAGGGATGGGCAGTGCTTCGATGTCGGCCAGGGTGCTGACGACCTTTTTGAAACGCGGGCCTTCACCCGTTTCGAAGTACAGGCCTTGGCCCATGGCATCGGGGATGGTCAGGATGTCCGAAAACAGGATGGCCGCATCCAGCTGCGGGAAGCGGTCCAGAGGCTGCATGGTGACTTCACAGGCGAATTCGGCGTTCTTGCACAGGCTCATGAAGTCGCCGGCCTTGGCACGGCTGGCGCGGTACTCCGGCAGGTAGCGACCGGCCTGACGCATCATCCAGACAGGCGTTACGTCTACGGGTTGCTTGAGCAAAGCGCGAAGGAAACGGTCATTCTTGAGAACAGTCATGTCAGCATCCGGAAAAAAAGTGGGGGCATTTTCTCAGAGACGGACGCAAAAGGCACGGCAAGTGCCGTGCCTTTTATCTATCGGGGCGATTTGTTGCGGTTTAACGTCTTATTTGGCAACACCGTGAAACAACTGTGGGAGCGAGCTTGCTCGCGATACAGACAACTCGATTGATCAGCAGACCGAGTTGATCCCATCGCGGGCAAGCCCGCTCCCACAGGGGATCGGGTTACACGCCCAGGTAATCCATGATCCCTTCAGCCGCAGTACGGCCTTCGAAGATCGCGGTCACCACCAGGTCAGAACCGCGCACCATGTCACCACCGGCAAAAATCTTCGGGTGGCTGGTCTGGTGCTTGAACTGCGACTGCTCGGGCGCAATCACGCGGCCCTGGCTGTCGGTCTGGATATCGAACTGCTCAAACCACGACGCCGGGCTCGGGCGGAAACCAAACGCGATGATCACGGCGTCTGCCGGGATGATCTCTTCTGAACCCGGAATCGGCTCAGGGCTGCGGCGGCCACGGGCATCCGGCTCGCCAAGACGGGTCTCGACCACCTTCACGCCTTCAACCTTGCCTTCACCAACGATGGCAATCGGCTGACGGTTGTAGAGGAACTTCACACCTTCTTCCTTGGCGTTCTTCACCTCTTTGCGCGAACCCGGCATGTTGGCTTCGTCACGACGGTAAGCACAGGTCACCGATTTGGCGCCCTGGCGAATCGAGGTACGGTTGCAGTCCATGGCCGTGTCACCACCGCCGAGCACCACAATCTTTTTGCCTTTCATGTCGACGAAATCTTCCGGCGACTTTTCAAAGCCCAGGTTGCGGTTGACGTTGGCGATCAGGAAATCCAGGGCGTCGTGCACGCCCGGCAGGTCTTCACCGGCAAAACCACCTTTCATGTAGGTGTAGGTGCCCATGCCCATAAAGACAGCGTCGTACTCGGCCAGCAGCTGTTCCATGCTGATGTCCTTGCCGATTTCGGTATTGAGGCGGAACTCGATACCCATGCCGGTGAACACTTCGCGACGGTGGCTCAGTACGGTTTTTTCCAGCTTGAACTCGGGGATGCCGAAGGTCAGCAGACCGCCGATTTCCGGGTTCTTGTCGAACACCACCGGAGTTACCCCGCCACGCACCAGCACGTCGGCACAACCCAGGCCTGCCGGGCCCGCACCGATGATGGCCACGCGCTTGCCGGTCGGCACGACCTTGGACATGTCGGGGCGCCAGCCCATGGCGAACGCGGTGTCGGTGATGTATTTCTCGACCGAACCGATGGTCACCGCGCCAAACCCGTCGTTGAGGGTACAGGCACCCTCGCACAGACGGTCTTGCGGGCACACCCGGCCGCACACTTCGGGCAGGGTGTTGGTCTGGTGCGACAGCTCGGCAGCCGCGAGGATGTTGCCCTCGGACACCAGCTTGAGCCAGTTGGGAATGAAGTTATGCACAGGGCATTTCCATTCACAGTACGGGTTACCGCAACCCAGGCAGCGGTGGGCCTGCTCGGCCGACTGCTGGGGTTTGAAGGGTTCGTAGATTTCCACGAACTCTTTTTTGCGTTGACGTAACAGTTTCTTCTTCGGATCTTTGCGCCCGACATCGA
>Ga0256410_1000343_pt1 | contig 50929 bp, 33 predicted proteins | sample PhyWR1_FD_185983 | JGI IMG/M metagenome (GOLD analysis project Ga0256410, IMG submission 185983) | Leaf surface microbial communities from wheat plants in UC Gill Tract Community Farm, Albany, California, United States - DLSL W.R1 | ecosystem: Host-associated > Plants > Phyllosphere >... | reverse complement strand
GGGTGTCGACGACAGTGCCTTCCATTTCGAAGCTGTCTTCTTTCGACATGCAGTAAAGCCCTCGGTGTCCAATGAATGGCCCGGTGCAACTGCGCCAGGCAAAAGCGGCGTGCATTGTGCCCGAAAAATGGGGGTTAAGCCAAGGGTTCAATCAAGAGAGCTCCATCTCTGATTGATTAAGAGCTCAATGGGCCGATATTCGGTCTTGTAATTCATCTTCTTGCAGTTCTTGATCCAGTACCCCAGATACAGCGCATCCAGCTCCAGGCGGCGCGCTTCGGCGATTTGCCAGAGGATTGCATAGCGCCCCAGGCTGCGCCGCTCTTCGTCGGGATCGTAGAAGGTGTAGACCGCCGACAGGCCATTGGGCAGCACGTCCGTGACGGCGACCGCCAATAAACGGCCATCAAGGCGGAATTCGTAAAATCTGGAAAACGCCAGGTCGCGCACCAGGAAGGTCGAAAATTGATCGCGACTGGGCGGGTACATATCGCCATCGGCATGGCGCTGCTCGATATAGCGCTGGTAAAGATCAAAGTTCTCTTCACTGAACGCCGGTTTTACCGCCTCTACCTGCAAGTCGGCATTGCGCTTGAAAATGCGTTTTTGCTGGCGGTTGGGCAGGAAGCGGGCAACCGGGATGCGCGCCGGGGTGCAGGCATCGCACTTCAGGCAATGCGGGCGATAAAGATGGTCGCCACTGCGCCGGAAACCCATCTCGGACAAATCGGCATAAACCTGCACATCCATCGGCTGGCTGGGGTCGAGGAACAGCGTGGTGGCCTGTTCGCCAGGCAAGTAGCTGCATGCGTGAGGTTGAGTGGCATAAAACTTCAAGCGCGCCAACTCGGTCATGATGAACCCTCGGAAAATCTTTAAATTAAGTGTAAGCCAGCGCGCAAAAGTCGCCTACTAAACCCACTGCGCAGTTGTGGGAAGATCCAGATGTTTTTGCAAATACTCGGCAAATATCTGGCGCGGGATTGAACGCGCACCCAGGCTTTGCAGGTGATCTGTAGGCATCTGGCAGTCAATCAGCACAAACCCCCAGGCCTGCAGCTGTCTGACCAGCGTGGCGAAGCCGAACTTTGAGGCGTTGTCGGCACGGCTGAACATGGACTCGCCAAAAAACAACTGGCCCATGGCCAGGCCATACAAACCGCCCACCAGCTCACCGTTGTCCCAGACTTCCACCGAATGGGCATGGCCGCGGGCATGCAGTTCGATATAGGCGTTTTGCATGTCGTCGGTAATCCAGGTGCCATCCGCATAGTCTCGTGGAGCGGCACAGGCCTGGATCACGGCTGCGAAGTCGCGGTCAAAACTCACCTGGTAGCGTTGCTTGCGCAGCAGTTTGCCCAAACTGCGGGAGATATGCAGCTCTTCGGGAAACAGCACCGTGCGCGGATCAGGCGACCACCACAGGATTGGCTGGCCCTCGCTGAACCACGGAAAACAGCCATGGCGATAGGCCTGGATCAGCCGGTCGGCGGACAGGTCACCGCCAGCGGCCAGCAGGCCGTTGGGTTCGCGCATGGCGTTGGCCAGTGGCGGAAATGTCAGGGTGTCGCGTTTTAACCAGGTCAGCATGGCATTGAGTCTTGCACAAGAAGGGGAGGGCGGCTGCAACTCTGTCACGCAAGTGCGGTCTCAGTCGATCTGCCAGTTAATTACAAGCTGTGTTTTGGTGGTGGTATAAGTCTTTGTCACAAAAGGTAATACATGCTCAAATTGGCGCTTCCCGGCGAGTTATGGCCAGCATGGCATCAGCGGCTCAAACCCGTACAATGGCCTGCCTGTATGAGCTGATCTAAACTGCTCCACGTTGCAGCACGCAATAATAAGGGCAGGGCTCATTTCAAGTCCGAACTTGTCGTCTGCTCGCTATGAGCAGTATTTTGCAGTCACATTAGTCAATTAATAGTTGGGCGCGCCACAGGCGCAGGAAAAGACCCGTTTTGAAGAAATCCACAGCAGCACCCAAAGCAGTTCCTCTCTGGCGTCAGCAATTGCACTACCGGCTCAAGGAAGGTGCATTGATCGCTATCGGCGCCCTGTGCCTGTTCCTGATGATGGCCCTGCTGACCTATGGCAAGGATGACCCCGGCTGGAGCCATAACAGCCGGGTTGTCGATGTACAGAACTTCGGCGGGCCAGCCGGCTCCTACAGTGCCGACATCCTGTTTATGGTGCTGGGTTACTTTGCCTATATTTTTCCGCTGCTGCTGGCGGTCAAGGCCTACCAGATCTTCCGCGAGCGGCATCAGCCCTGGCAGTGGAGCGGCTGGCTGTTTTCGTGGCGGCTGGTCGGCCTGATTTTTCTGGTGCTCTCCGGTGCGGCGCTGGCCCATATCCATTTTCACTCTGCCTCGGGTCTGCCTGCGGGGGCGGGCGGTGCGCTGGGCGAAAGCCTGGGCGACCTGGCCAGGAATGCACTGAATATCCAGGGCAGTACCCTGCTATTGATTGCCTTGTTCCTGTTTGGCCTGACGGTGTTTACCGACCTGTCATGGTTCAAGGTCATGGACGTGACGGGCAAGATCACCCTCGACCTGTTCGAGCTGATCCAGGGCGCAGCCAACCGTTGGTGGGCCGAACGTAACGAGCGTAAGCAACTGCAGGCCAAGCTGCGCGAAGTGGATGCCCGGGTCAATGAAGTGGTCGCGCCAAGCGTTTCCGACAAGCGTGAGCAGGCCAAGGCCAAAGAGCGCCTGATCGAGCGCGAGCAGGCGTTGAGCAAGCACATGTCCGAGCGTGAAAAACACGTGCCGGCAGTGATTGCCCCGGCACCGCCCAAGGCGCCCGAGCCGAGCAAGCGCGTGCAAAAAGAGAAACAGGCGCCGTTGTTTGTGGACAGCGCGGTTGAAGGTACCTTGCCGCCGATCTCGATTCTGGATCCGGCCGAGAAAAAACAGCTCAATTATTCCCCCGAATCCCTGGCGGCCGTTGGCCACTTGCTGGAAATCAAGCTCAAGGAATTCGGCGTCGAAGTGACGGTGGATTCCATCCACCCGGGCCCGGTGATTACCCGTTACGAAATTCAACCTGCTGCTGGCGTAAAGGTCAGCCGCATTGCCAACCTGGCCAAGGACCTCGCGCGCTCGCTGGCCGTGACCAGTGTGCGGGTGGTTGAGGTCATTCCTGGCAAAACCACCGTCGGTATCGAGATTCCCAACGAAGACCGCCAGATCGTGCGTTTCTCCGAAGTGTTGTCGACCCCTGAGTACGATAACGCCAAGTCGCCGGTAGCTCTGGCCCTGGGCCATGACATTGGTGGGCGGCCGGTGATCACCGACCTGGCGAAAATGCCGCACTTGCTGGTAGCCGGTACTACCGGTTCTGGTAAGTCTGTAGGCGTTAACGCCATGATCCTGTCGATCCTGTTCAAGTCTGGCCCGGAAGACGCCAAACTGATCATGATTGACCCGAAAATGCTTGAATTGTCGATCTACGAAGGCATCCCGCACCTGCTGTGCCCGGTTGTAACGGACATGAAGGACGCCGCCAACGCCTTGCGCTGGAGCGTTGCCGAGATGGAGCGCCGCTATAAGCTGATGGCCAAAATGGGCGTGCGTAACCTCGCCGGCTTCAACCAGAAGGTCAAGGACGCCCAGGATGCCGGCGAGCCACTTGTCGATCCGCTGTACAAGCGCGAAAGCATTCACGACGAAGCGCCGCTGCTGGTGAAGTTGCCGACCATCGTGGTAGTGGTCGACGAATTTGCCGACATGATGATGATCGTCGGCAAGAAAGTTGAAGAATTGATCGCCCGTATTGCCCAGAAGGCTCGGGCTGCGGGCATCCACTTGATCCTCGCGACCCAGCGCCCGTCGGTGGACGTGATTACCGGCCTGATCAAGGCCAACATCCCGACCCGCATGGCGTTCCAGGTATCGAGCAAGATCGACTCGCGTACCATCATCGATCAGGGTGGCGCCGAGCAACTGCTGGGTCACGGTGACATGCTCTATATGCCGCCAGGTACCAGCTTGCCGATCCGGGTTCATGGCGCGTTTGTGTCCGACGATGAAGTTCACCGCGTGGTTGAAGCCTGGAAGCTGCGCGGCGCTCCGGACTACAACGAAGATATCCTCAACGGTGTTGAAGAGGCGGGCAGCGGCTTTGAAGGCGGTGGCAGCGAAGGCGGGGACGACCCTGAAACGGATGCCTTGTATGACGAAGCCGTACAGTTTGTACTGGAAAGCCGTCGTGCCTCCATTTCTGCTGTACAACGCAAATTGAAGATCGGTTACAACCGCGCTGCGCGAATGATTGAATCCATGGAAATGGCCGGGGTCGTAACCTCTATGAACACTAATGGCTCGCGCGAAGTACTGGCGCCGGCCCCGATGCGCGATTGATCAGCCCCAGGGCTTCTAACTAATCAATGAGGATGTCCATGCGTTTTGTCAGCATGCTGTTGCTACCGGTACTGGCCTTTTCCTCGCTGTCGGCCCATGCCGACGCCGAGAGTGTGAAGCGTCTTGGCCAACTGTTGGGCTCTGATACCATCACGGCCCGTTTTTCCCAGCTGACCCTCGACGGCAGTGGCACCCAGTTGCAGGAAACTGCCGGCGAAATGTCGGTAAAGCGTCCTGGGCTGTTCTACTGGCACACCGATGCTCCCCAGGAGCAACTGATGGTCTCCGATGGCCAGAAAGTCTCGCTGTGGGACCCGGACCTGGAGCAGGTCACGATCAAGAAACTCGATCAGCGCCTGACCCAGACCCCGGCCTTGTTGCTGTCCGGTGATGTGTCGAAGATCAGCGAAAGTTTTGACATCACCTCCAAGCAGGCCGGTGACGTGATGGACTTCACCCTCAAGCCCAAGACCAAGGACACCTTGTTCGACTCCCTGCGCCTGTCCTTTCGCGGCGGCAAGATCAACGATATGCAGTTGATTGACAGCGTGGGCCAGCGCACCAACATCCTGTTCACCGGGGTCAAGGTCAACGAGCCGATCCCGGCCTCAAAATTCAAGTTCGATATCCCGAAAGGGGCTGATGTCATCCAGGAATAAGCCCTGGAAGAGGTTTCAAACGCTGCCCATGGATCTGTTTCGAAGTGCCCCGATAGCCCAGCCACTGGCTGCCCGTTTGCGGGCGGCCAACCTGGACGAATATGTCGGCCAGCAGCACCTGCTCGCCCGCGGCAAGCCCTTGCGTGAGGCACTGGAGCAGGGCGCGCTGCATTCGATGATCTTCTGGGGCCCGCCGGGCGTGGGCAAGACCACCCTGGCGCGGCTGCTGGCGGAAGTCTCGGATGCCCACTTTGAAACGGTCTCGGCGGTCCTGGCCGGGGTCAAGGAGATCCGCCAGGCCGTCGAAATCGCCAAGCAGCAGGCGGGCCAGTATGGGCGCCGCACCATCCTGTTTGTCGACGAAGTGCATCGCTTCAACAAGTCGCAGCAAGATGCCTTTTTGCCCTACGTCGAAGATGGCACCCTGATCTTTATCGGTGCCACCACGGAAAACCCCTCGTTCGAACTGAACAACGCCTTGCTCTCGCGGGCGCGGGTCTATGTGCTCAAAAGCCTGGACGAAGCGGCGCTACGCAAGCTGGTGCAGCGTGCGCTGACCGAAGACAAGGGCCTGGGCAAGCGCGGCCTGACCCTTGGCGAAGAAAGCTTTCAGATTTTGCTGCGGGCCACTGACGGCGATGGCCGGCGCATGCTCAATCTGCTGGAAAACGCTTCGGACCTCGCCGAAGACCATAGCGAAATCGGCACCGAGCTGCTGCACAACCTGCTGGGCGATACCCAGCGTCGTTTCGACAAAGGCGGCGAAGCCTTTTATGACCAGATCTCTGCCTTGCACAAGTCGGTGCGCGGATCGAATCCTGACGGTGCGTTGTACTGGTTTGCACGCATGATCGACGGCGGCTGCGATCCGCTTTACATCGCCCGGCGCGTGGTACGCATGGCCAGTGAGGATATCGGCAACGCCGACCCGCGAGCTCTGAGCCTGTGCCTGTCGGCCTGGGATGTGCAAGAGCGGCTCGGCAGCCCGGAAGGCGAACTGGCAGTGGCCCAGGCCATCACTTACCTGGCCTGCGCACCGAAAAGCAACGCGGTGTACATGGGTTTCAAGGCCGCACTGCGCAGCGCGGCAGAATACGGCTCGCTGGAAGTGCCGCTGCATTTACGCAATGCGCCGACCAAGCTGATGAAGCAACTGGGTTATGGCGACGAGTATCGCTATGCCCATGACGAGCCTGACGCGTACGCGGCCGGGGAAGACTATTACCCGGACGAACTTGAACCCTTGAACCTGTATCAGCCGGTGCCACGGGGCCTTGAGCTCAAAATCGGCGAAAAGTTGAAATACCTCGCCGCACTGGACCGGGCCAGCCCCAAACAGCGGAGAAAACCGTGATTCCATTGATTGCAGCGGTCTCGGTGGGTGGTATTGCAGGTACATTGTTGCGCTTCGCTACGGGTAACTGGATCAACGCCAATTGGCCGCGGCACTTTTATACCGCGACATTGGCCGTTAATATCGTGGGCTGCCTGCTGATTGGCGTCCTGTACGGACTTTTTCTGATACGCCCGGAAGTACCGATTGAAGTCCGCGCCGGGCTGATGGTCGGTTTCCTGGGTGGCTTGACCACTTTTTCATCCTTTTCACTGGATACGGTGCGCCTGCTGGAAAGCGGGCAGGTGCCACTGGCATTGGGCTATGCGGCCCTCAGCGTATTCGGCGGGCTGCTCGCAACCTGGGCTGGCCTGTCCTTGACCAAACTTTGATAAACGAGAAACCGACATGCTTGATTCCAAACTGTTACGTAGCAACCTGCAGGACGTAGCGGATCGCCTGGCATCCCGTGGCTTCAAGCTGGACGTGGCGCGCATTGACGCGCTGGAAGCCAAGCGTAAAGAAGTCCAGACCCTGACCGAGAAGCTGCAGGCCGAGCGCAATGCCATCTCCAAAAGCATTGGCCAGGCCAAGGCTCGCGGCGAAGACATCGCGCCACTGATGGCCAGCGTCGAGACCATGGGCAGCGACCTGGCCAATGGCAAGGTTGAACTGGAAGCCATCCAGACTGAACTGGACGCGATCCTGCTGGGCCTGCCCAACCTGCCGGATGCGTCCGTGCCAGTAGGCGCTGACGAAGTCGACAATGTCGAAATCCGTCGCTGGGGCACCCCGACTGTTTTTGATTTCGAAATCAAGGACCACGTCGCCCTGGGCGAGCAGCACGGCTGGCTGGACTTTGAAACCGCCGCCAAACTGTCCGGTGCCCGTTTTGCCTTGCTGCGCGGCCCGATTGCCCGTCTGCATCGCGCCCTGGCACAGTTCATGATCAACCTGCACACCGGTGAGCATGGCTACGAAGAGGCCTACACGCCTTATCTGGTACAGGCCCCGGCGCTGCAAGGCACTGGCCAGTTGCCAAAGTTCGAAGAAGAACTGTTCAAGATCAGCCGTGAAGGCGAAGCCGATTTCTACCTGATCCCGACCGCTGAGGTCACCCTGACCAATATCGTTGCCGGCGAAATCGTTGAACACAAGGCCCTGCCTATCAAGCTGGTGGCGCACACGCCGTGCTTCCGCAGCGAGGCCGGTGCATCGGGGCGCGATACCCGCGGCATGATCCGTCAGCACCAGTTCGACAAGGTCGAGATGGTCCAGATCGTTGAGCCGTCCACCTCGATGGACGCCCTTGAAGGCCTGGTCGGCAATGCCGAGAAAGTTCTGCAACTGCTGCAACTGCCTTACCGCACCCTGGCGCTGTGCACCGGTGACATGGGTTTCAGCGCAGTTAAAACCTACGATCTGGAAGTGTGGGTCCCGAGCCAGGACAAGTACCGCGAAATTTCGTCGTGCTCCAACTGCGGTGATTTCCAGGCCCGTCGCATGCAGGCGCGTTTCCGTAACCCGGAAACCGGCAAGCCGGAACTGGTACACACCCTTAACGGTTCCGGTCTGGCGGTAGGCCGCACCCTGGTAGCCGTGTTGGAAAACTACCAGCAGGCTGACGGTTCGATCCGTGTGCCGGACGTGCTCAAGCCTTACATGGGCGGTATTGAGGTCATCGGCTAAATGGAGTTTCTGCCGCTGTTTCATAACCTGCGTGGCAGCCGTGTACTGGTGGTTGGCGGTGGGGAGATTGCCTTGCGCAAATCCCGCCTGCTGGCCGATGCCGGTGCCGTGCTGCGGGTGGTCGCACCCGCCATGGAGCCACAGTTGTGCGAGTTGATAAACAGCAGCGGTGGCGAACAGGTGCTGCGCGGATATGCCGAGGCCGACCTTGAAGGGTGCGTCCTGATCATCGCCGCCACCGACGATGAGCCACTTAACGCTCAGGTTTCCGCCGACGCCCATCGCCGTTGCGTGCCGGTCAACGTGGTCGACGCGCCCGCCTTGTGCAGCGTGATCTTCCCGGCGATTGTCGACCGTTCGCCGCTGGTAATTGCCATTTCAAGTGGTGGTGATGCGCCCGTGCTGGCGCGGTTGATCCGGGCCAAGATCGAAACCTGGATTCCGTCGACCTACGGCCAGTTGGCGGGCCTTGCGGCGCGCTTCCGTAGCCGGGTCAAAGGCTTGTTTCCGGATGTGCAGCAGCGTCGCGGGTTTTGGGAAGATGTGTTCCAGGGCCCGATTGCCGACCGTTTGCTGGCCGGGCAGGGCGCTGAAGCCGAGCGCTTGCTGCTGGCCAAGATTGAAGGTCAGGCCGTCGAAACCACCGGTGAGGTGTATCTGGTGGGTGCCGGGCCGGGTGATCCCGATCTGCTGACCTTCCGTGCATTGCGCCTGATGCAACAGGCAGACGTGGTGCTCTACGACCGTCTGGTGGCCCCGGCGATTCTTGAACTGTGCCGTCGCGATGCCGAACGTATTTATGTGGGCAAGCGTCGCGCTGAGCATGCGGTGCCACAAGACCAGATCAACCAGCAACTGGTCGATCTGGCCAAGCAGGGCAAGCGCGTGGTGCGGCTCAAAGGTGGCGATCCGTTCATCTTTGGCCGTGGCGGTGAAGAAATCGAAGAGCTGGCCGCCCACGGGATTCCGTTCCAGGTGGTGCCGGGTATTACCGCCGCCAGTGGTTGCGCGGCGTATGCCGGTATTCCGTTGACCCATCGCGACTACGCGCAGTCTGTGCGCTTTGTTACCGGCCACCTGAAAGACGGCACCAGCAACCTGCCCTGGAGCGACCTGGTTGCTCCGGCGCAAACTCTGGTGTTCTACATGGGCCTGGTGGGCTTGCCGATCATCTGCGAGCAGTTGATCAAGCATGGTCGTTCGGCTGATACCCCGGCTGCATTGATTCAGCAGGGCACTACGTCCAACCAGCGCGTGTTTACCGGTACCCTGGCCGACTTGCCGACATTGGTGGCGGAGCATGAAGTGCATGCGCCTACGCTGGTGATCGTGGGCGAAGTGGTTTTGCTGCGTGAGAAACTGGCATGGTTTGAAGGGGCTCAGGCTCAGGTCTGACGTCTGCCCTCACCCCAACCCTCTCCCTCTGGGAGAGGGTTAGGGCTTTGCTTCAGCTCCGATTTTCCCCCACCAGACTCTCTACCGACGGCACTCGCGTATCGCTTTCCATCTGCGCATCATGTTCGATCTGATGGCTGAAGCGGTCCAGTGAGCCCTGCGCCGGCTGGGCATCGCTGGCAAACACCGGCGGGCTGAGGATGTAGGCACCCAGCAAACGACTCAACGCCGCCAGGCTATCAATATGGGTGCGCTCATACCCGTGGGTGGCATCACAGCCAAACGCCAGTAACGCACAGCGAATATCATGCCCCGCCGTCACGGCCGAATGAGCATCGCTGAAGTAATAACGGAACATGTCCCGGCGCACCGGCAACTCATTGTCACTGGCCAGCCCCAGCAAATGCCGCGACAGGTGATAGTCATAGGGGCCGCCCGAATCCTGCATCGCCACACTGACCGCATGCTCGCTGGAATGTTGGCCCGGAGCCACCGGAGCAATATCAATCCCGACAAACTCGCTCACATCCCACGGCAAGGCCGCTGCCGCACCATTGCCGATTTCTTCGGTGATGGTAAACAGCGGATGACAGTCGATAAGGGGCTGTTCGCCACTGTCGACAATGGCTTTCAGGGCGGCGAGCAGGGCCGCCACACCCGCCTTGTCATCCAGATGCCGCGCACTGATATGGCCACTTTCGGTAAATTCCGGCAGTGGGTCGAACGCTACGAAGTCACCAATATTGACCCCCAGGGAATCGCAATCCGCGCGGGTGGCGCAGTAGGCATCCAGGCGCAACTCGATATGGTCCCAACTGATCGGCAGTTCATCCACGCCGGTATTGAAGGCATGGCCAGAAGCCATTAATGGCAGGACACTGCCACGGATCACGCCGTTGTCGGTAAACAGGCTGACGCGGCTGCCTTCGGCAAACCGGCTCGACCAGCAACCAACAGGTGCCAGCACCAGCCGGCCGTTGTCCTTGATCGCCCGCACGCTGGCGCCAATCGTATCCAGATGCGCGGACACGGCGCGGTCCGGGCTGTTTTTCTGGCCCTTGAGGGTGGCGCGCAAGGTGCCGCGGCGGGTCAGTTCAAAAGGGATCCCCAATTCGTCGAGGCGTTCGGCGACATAGCGCACGATGGTGTCGGTAAAACCGGTGGGGCTGGGAATGGCGAGCATTTCCAGCAATACCCGTTGCAGGTAGTCGAGGTCGGGTTCAGGGAGGCTGCGGTTCATAAAAACTCCTGAGGGCCGGTCAGCTATTGAGCAGGCTGACTGTGGGGAAACAACAGATCGATAAAGCGCTCGGCGGTGGGCTGTGGTTCATGGTTGGCCAGCCCGGCGCGTTCGTTGGCTTCAATAAATACATAGTCGGGTTGGTCGGCGGCGGGCACCATCAGGTCGAGCCCCACCACCGGAATATCCAGGGCCCGGGCTGCGCGAATGGCGGCGTCGGCCAGCACCGGGTGCAGCACGGCGGTGACGTCTTCCAGGCAGCCGCCGGTGTGCAGGTTGGCGGTGCGGCGCACGGCCAGTACTTGCCCGGCGGGCAGGATGCTGTCGTAGTCATAGCCTGCGGCCTGCACGGTGCGCAGGGTTTCGGCGTCCAGCGGGATGCGGCTTTCGCCACCGGTGGCGGCCTGGCGTCGGCGGCTTTGCGCCTCGATCAGGCGCTGAATGCGGTGCTGGCCGTCGCCGATTACTTGCGCGGGACGGCGGATGGCGGCAGCCACCACTTCAAAGCCGATCACCACGATGCGCAGGTCGAGGCCTTCGTGAAAGCTCTCGAGCAGCACCCGGCTGTCGAACGCCCGCGCTGCCTCGATGGCCTGTTGCACCTGTTCGATGCTGTCCAGGTCCACCGCTACGCCATTGCCTTGCTCGCCATCCACCGGTTTGACCACCACCCGGCCGTGCTCTTCGACAAACGCCAGGTTGTCATCGGCATTGCCCGCCAGTTGCTGGGTCGGCACGTTCAGGCCGGCCTGGCTGAGCACCTTGTGGGTCAGGCACTTGTCCTGGCACAGGCTCATGCTGATGGCGCTGGTCAGGTCGCTGAGGGACTCGCGGCAACGAATCCGTCGCCCGCCGTGGCTAAGGGTGAACAGGCCGGCGGCCGCGTCGTCAATTTGCACGTCGATGCCACGTTTGTAGGCTTCTTCAACGAGGATGCTGGCATAGGGGTTGAGTCCGACCTCGGGGCCAGGCCCCAGAAACAACGGCTGGTTGATGCCGTTCTTGCGCTTGATGGCAAAGGTCGACAGGGTGCGAAACCCCAGTTTGGCATACAGGTTCTTGGCCTGGGCATTGTCATGCAGCACCGACAGGTCGAGATAGCTCAGGCCGCGGCTCATAAAGTGCTCGACCAAATGCCGCACCAGCACTTCACCCACTCCCGGGCGTGAACAGAGCGGGTCGACCGCCAGGCACCAGAGGCTGCTGCCGTTTTCGGGGTCGTTGAATGCGGTGTGATGGTTCAAGCCCATGACACTGCCGATCACCGCGCCGCTGTCCTCGTCTTCGGCCATCCAGTACACCGGGCCGCCGTCGTGGCGCGAGGTCAGCAGGGTTGGGTCGATGGGCAGCATGGAGCGTGACAGGTACAGGGTGTTGATCGCGTTCCAGTCCGCCTCGCTTTGTGCGCGGCGGATACGGAAGCCGCGAAACACGCGGGTGGCCTGGCGGTAATCGGTAAACCACAGGCGCAGCGTATCCGATGGGTCGAGAAACAGTTGTTGCGGCGACTGCGCCAGCACCTGCTGGGGCGCGGCGACATACAGGGCAATATCGCGCTCGCCGGGCTGCTCGTTGAGCAGCTCTTCGGCCAGGGTGACGGGATCGGGAAAGGTATGCCCGATCAACAGCCGGCCCCAGCCGCAGTGTACGGCCACGGGGCAGGCATTCAGTTCGCTGCCATCCTCGGCAAAGCGGGCTTGCAGGCGTTCATAGGAAGGCGTCTGGCCACGCAGTAAACGCTGGCTATAAGCCGTAGCGAGAGGTTTCATCGATCAGATTCCTTGTTCGCTCAGCCACAGGTTCAGGGCGGCCAGTTGCCACAGCTTGGAGCCGTTGAGGGGGGTCAGCTGGCTTTGCGGGTTGGTCAGCAACTGGTCAAGCATGGCTGGCTGGAACAGGCCGCGATCCTGGCTCGGGTCCAGCAGCAGGTCGCGCACCCAGTTGAGGGTGTTGCCCTGCAAGTGCTTGAGCCCCGGCACCGGGAAATAGCCTTTTTTGCGGTCGATGACTTCGCTGGGGATCACCAGTCGTGCGGCTTCCTTGAGTACCTGTTTACCGCCGTCGGGCAGTTTGAAGCGCGCTGGAATTCGCGCTGACAGCTCGGCCAGGCGGTAATCGAGAAACGGCGTGCGGGCTTCCAGGCCCCAGGCCATGGTCATGTTGTCCACCCGTTTGACCGGGTCATCCACCAGCATCACGGTGCTGTCCAGGCGCAAGGCCTTGTCCACCCCGGCCTGGGCCCCCGGCTGTGCGAAATGCTCACGCACAAAGTCGCCAGCGGCGTCATTGGCTGTCAGCCATTGTGGCTGGACGGTGGCCTTGTACTCGTCGTAACTGCGGTCGAAAAAGGCTTCGCGGTACGCGGCATAAGGATCGCTGGCGCCATCTACTTGTGGATACCAGTGATAGCCGGCAAACAGTTCGTCAGCGCCCTGGCCGCTTTGCACCACCTTGCAATGCTTGGCCACTTCACGCGACAACAGATAAAAGGCGATGCAGTCATGACTGACCATCGGCTCGCTCATGGCGCGGAAGGCCGCTGGCAGTTGCTCGATGATTTCGTGCTCGCCAATGCGCAGTTGGTGATGGCGCGTACCGTAATGCCGGGCAATCAAATCCGAATACTGGAATTCATCCCCGCGCTCGCCGCCTGCGTCCTCAAAGCCGATGGAGAAAGTCGACAGATCCTGTACGCCCACATCGCGCAACAACCCCACCAACAAACTGGAGTCGACACCGCCAGAGAGCAGCACGCCGACATCCACCGCCGCCCGTTGGCGGATAGCCACGGCTTCGCGGGTGCTGTCGAGGACACGATCGCGCCAATCTTCCAGGGTCAGATTGACTTCATCGGCACGGGGGCCGTAGGGCAGGGTCCACCAGGTTTTTTGCTCGGTGTGGCCATTGGCGTCAATACGCAACCAGGTCGCGGGTGGCAGCTTTTCGATACCGGCAATCAGCGTGCGTGGCGCTGGTACAACGGCATGAAAATTCAGGTAGTGATTAAGCGCCACCGGGTCGAGCATGGGGCTGATATCACCGCCCTTGAGCAGCGCCGGCAGGGTCGAGGCAAAGCGCAAGCGCTCACCGGTACGCGACAGATACAGCGGCTTGACCCCGAGACGATCGCGGGCCAGAAACAGGCGCTGGGCATCGCGTTCCCAGATGGCAAAGGCAAACATGCCATTGAGCTTGGGCAGCAGCGCTTCGCCCCAGGCGTGATAGCCCTTGAGCAGAACTTCGGTATCGCCACCCGAATAAAAGCTGTAGCCCAGGGCTTCAAGCTCGGCGCGCAGCTCGGGGAAGTTATAGATCGCGCCGTTGAAGGCCAGCGACAAACCCAGCTGGCTGTCGATCATCGGTTGGGCTGAACCATCCGACAAATCCATGATTTTCAGGCGGCGATGGCCCAGGGCTATCGGCCCCTGGCTGTGAAAACCCCAGGCATCGGGGCCACGTGGTGCAAGGTGGTGGGTGATGCGTTCGATGGCTGCCAGGTCGGCAGGGTGTTGATCAAAACGTAACTCGCCAGCTAATCCGCACATGGTGTGTAAATCCTTGGTCTTTCGGCATGTGGTGCTACAGGGATGAGTCAGCGTCTTTGCAGGACGCCTGGTAGCGCTTTGGGCCCGGTTTTAAAGGGCGATGCAGTTTTTGACTGCATCGCCAGCCCTTGCGGTGCAAGGCACAAGGCACTCGCTCCGGCATAAATGACCGTGTTTTATCGAGTGACCTGTGCCCGGATCGTTCAATAAAAGTTACAAGTGGTTGTTTTGTCGGGGCTTGGGAGGCCAGCAGGGTTTTGGCTGAAGAGCACTATTTATCTATGTCACATCCCCTGCGACGCCACGTTAGGTTAGGCGCTCTCTGACCTGCAGAAGACCGGATATGCCCCGCCATATGCCCCCGCTGGATGCTCGCGATACCACGCTCAGTGACCTGGAACCCCTGGAGCTGGTCCACAGCCATATGCCCAAATGGTTGTTGGGCGCTGATCCACAGGTCATTGCGGCCATGAATGCATCCATGGCCAGTAGCCGTTTCTATCATGGCCTGGTCGGCAAGAAGTTCGGTGAGCTGCAAAGTGTCGAGGTGTACTGCGGGGCATTGCTGGCAGCCGAGGTCAGGCGTGAGTTCGGGTCGTCACTGAATATTCACCGTGACTATCTGGCGGTGGTGCATGTTCACCTGATCCCCAATATCACGTTGTTCAGTTCCGTTCGCCATTACCTGGTGCATGACGAGCCGAAAACCCTGCTGTGGGCAGCCCTGCAGAATTTTTCGGCCGACGAGGCCCTTGCAAACGGCTTTAATCCGCAAAGCCATATCCGCTACGGTGGCCATCCTCAGCAGATCAGCCCTCTCGAGCCCTGCCACTTTGCCGCGCTATGCCGCAGGCTGGATCTGGGGCTCAAGTATCAACAGTATCTGGAGCACGCTTTGGGCGTTACGGCGTCGGGAACTCCCGGGCCCAGGCATTTGGCGACAGAGTCGAACCTCAGGCTTTTAAAAACCCATGACATGGCGGTCGACGCGCATGTCGCCTACCTCAAGAAACAAATCAGTCAGGCAGCCTATACCACACTGCTTGCCGCCCTGGCTCTGCCCGCCAGTACTGCCCAGGTGCACGCGGTGCAACTGGACGGCAAGCCGATGGTGCCAAGTTCCTTGTCGATACTGGACACGGCAATTGACGGGGTGGTGGTCTTCTCTTCCGACACCTTGTTGTTGCACCCCGGCAACCGCTTGATTGCCTATATCCCCAATGACCCGCGGGCACCCTTGTTCGAGTTCAGTTCATTGCAGGTATTCACCGATGAGTTGAAGCATCGCCTGCTGGATCCGGCCTATGCCAGGTTTTTCTCCCGCTTCACCGCCTTGAATGTACGGCCGCTGTTTATGCAAAAGGTCGCTGGCAGGCCCGAGCATCTGGCCCTTACCGCAACCCCTCTGACCATCAGCGCAGCGCATTACCTGTGCACGGTGCAGCTCAGGAACATGTTTGCCGATGCCCGGCAACTGGCCGTGCCCACCGGCGTGCTGGACGAGCGCGAACGCGAAGAGCGCTGGCAGATGTACAAAACGGCAGGGTTGTTTCTGGTAAACGTCGCGGCCCTTTTTGTGCCGGTGCTGGGCGATCTGATGCTGGCGGTGGCCATTGGGGAGATGCTCAAAGAAGTCTATGAGGGGGTGGAAGACTGGGCCCAGGGCGATGTTGACCATGCTCGCGAGCACTTGCTCAATGTCGCCACGGATCTGGCCGTCAACGCAGGGGTAGTGGTCGGGCTGGGAGCTGTCAAAGCCGCTGCCAGTCGTTTGAGCGCAGCCACCCGGGCGCACTTTGAAGGCTTTCAACCCGTCAGTCGTGATGATGGCACCACCCGGTTATGGAATAAAAACCTGCAGCACTACGAGCATAAAGTAATGGGCGAGCATCGCTATACAGCTGATGCCCAAGGTTTACTCAGCCTTCATGGCAGGCAGTATGTAGACGTGGACGGCAAGCACTATCCTGTCGAATTCGACAGCGAGCGCAGGCAATGGCGCATACCTCATCCGCGCAGGGCCGATGCTTTCAGGCCTGCCTTGCTACATAACAACGAAGGGGCCTGGCAGCATGCCCATGAGCGGCCACTGGAGTGGCAAGACAGTGCGACGCTGCTGGGCCGTTTGGGATCGGCAACAGCAGCACTGGACAGGCAGACACTGGAACGGATTCGGGAACTGACTGACACCGCACCGGGCGTCCTGCGCCGCATGCATCTGGAAAGTCTGGCGCCGCCTTCCTTGCTGAAAGTCAGCCTCAAGCGCTTTGAAATCAACCAGCTTATCGACACCTTTGTCGCACAGATGAGTACCGACCAGTATGCCTCCCGGCGCTGGAGCGAGCTGCAATTACAGCTCTTGCCGGCATTGCCGAAATGGCCAGCGGGCAAGGTGTTGACGGTTGCCGACGATACGGGAAACCGCCTTGCGCACTATGCCAGTGTGATGTGGCCGGCTACGTCCCATATTAACCTGACAAGCTCTGTCGTTGAGCAAGGCAAGTTGCTGGATGCTGTTCTTGCGGCCTTGTCCGACTCACAGGTCAGGGAACTGCTGGGCAATGACCTGCCTGCTCCGGGGGCACTGGCCCGCAGACTGGCCCTGGTATTGGGCAGTCATGCGCGGGATAACAAACGTCAGGTCTTCGAGAGGTTGTATGGGCTTTTCAATATCTCGTCTGCGGCAGAAGCCTTGCCCATCGAACGTGACTTTCCGGGGTTGCCCCGTACGGTAGCGCAAGCGTTGGTTGAGTCGGCCAGTAATCCGCAGCTTGAACATTTGCGCAGGGGCAGAGTGCCGCTGGAACTGGCCGAGCTGGCGCGCATGCACCTGCGTGAGGCCAGGATAAACCGGGCGATCGAAGGCTTTTATCTTGAGCATCAGGCCAATGACGACACTGAGCGGCTGGCCTTGCATTATCTGGATCAACTGCCCGGCTGGCCTGCTGACAAGGCGCTGGAGATTCGCGAAGATTCGATTTCAGGCGCCATGACTCATTACTGGGGCGGCGTACAGACGACCCCACCGCGTGTGCTGGTCAAAACGCCACGGGGCTACGAGCGTTACCGGCCTCGTGGTCATGTCCATTTGCTTGAGTCCGGCGGTCCTCTGCCATTATCCACTGCCGTGTTTGAATCCCTGACCGATCTTGAGCGCGATGCCATGGGCTTTGCTGCAAACGCGGGTGCCCCGGCGTTCAATGCGGCCCTGGCAAAGCGGGCGGCCAATGCCCGTCAGGAGTCCGCCCAGGTGTTGCGCATACAGCCGATCAAACCGGGGTTCAAACCGCCGATTACCCTGGCAGATGGTCAGGTGGGCTACCCCCTGTGCGGAATGACATCCGGTGAGCACTCCTGGGAATTGCAGCGCCGTGTGCGCAGGATTTACTCCGACTTTGAAGATGAGCAAGTCATTGAATACCTCGACACCCTGGTCGAGCGGGGGCTTGAACCGCACAATATCCTGCGTGAGCGCAAGCGCGAGAGAAGGGCCTTGCTAACGAGCCTGCAAGCCTGGATCGATGCCACTCCGGGTGAAGTTGTTCCGACCGATACCCTATATGACTACCCCGAGAACCGATATCAGGCTGCAGGGCTGATTGAGCGTTGCTGGCGTAAAAACCCCGCTCATATTCCCTGGGCTCACAACGAAGAGTTGCACAGCCTGAGCCTGGACGGCTTTCGATTGGGCAACTTTCCGGATCTGCCAGCCATTGCCGACTTCAGCCATGTGCGGGAATTGAAACTCAGCAACATGAATTGCCGGGACACGGCCAATGCATTCCTTGAACATTTCAGCGGGCTGGTTGCCCTTGAAATGGATAACAATCGCATGGTCAACCTGCCCAGGCAGTTGGAGCGCATGCCCAATCTGCAGCGTTTGTCCCTGGCCCGTAACCTGTTGTATCTGAACCCGGGCAACCTGTCGGTATTGAACTCGCTGGGCAAGCTGCAAGTGCTCAACCTCAATGACAACCTGCTGGGTCCGAACCTTAGCCTCAGTAATCTGGGTTTTTTGCGTCGGGTCTATTTGCGTCGTACCTGGATCGACCAATGGCCGCAAGACTTGATATCCCGCCCGTTTCTTGAGTCGGCCGATCTGCGGGAAAACCGTATTATCGACATACCTGAACATGTCTATCAGGCCTCGCCCACTGTGACGCGCAATATTTCCCTGGCCGGCAACCCGTTGTCCGCCACCAGCCGCCTGCGTCTGGCCCGCTATGCCATGCAGGGTGGCAGCAGCATGGGCATCAACAGCGAACAGTTGATGAGCGAGGCGGCGGCGTTCGAGTTCTGGACGGCGGGTATTACCGCTCAGGAATTGCGAAGAAGAGAGCTGTTATGGAACAGCTTGCGAGCCGATGCGGCTTCAGACGATTTTTTTACGGTGCTCAGCCGTTTGACATCGACTGCGGACGCCCATGAAGTGCGTCAGGATCTCAGCCGACGTGTCTGGGAAATGATTGAAGCGGCCAACGAGAGCTCCTCCTTGCGCCGTGATGTGCTGGATATTGCGGCTTCGCCGCGTAGCTGTACAGACAGTGTGGCTTTTACCTTCAGCGAGATGGAAGTGCAAATGGAACTGTCCGGGCTTTCAGGCGCGGGCTCGCCTCAGAAGCAGCAACTGCTGACTCTGGGCAAAGGGCTTTTCAGGCTCGACAGGCTCGCCAGAATCGCCCACGAGCACTTTTTGTTACGCCTTGAGGGGGCAGGCCCGGCACCGGACGAGCTTGAGATGCACCTGGCTTACCGTGTGGGCCTGGCGCGAGCCCTTGAGCTGCCGGGGCAACCTGAAAGCATGGCGTTTAAATCACTGGCCGGGGTGACTCAGGCAGATCTGGACATTGCGCGGCTGGAAGTCGAAAAGGCCGAGAAAACGGCCTCGCTGAACATCTTTATCAGCACCCGCCAGTTTTGGCGGGAGTACTTGATACGTACCCACAGGACGCAATATGGCGCGCTGACCGAGCCGTACTTCGAGGCGTTAAGCAACTTGCTTAAAAGATCTCCAGAAATGAACAGTGAGCGCTATCTGCGCGAGGTCAGCGAAGTTCGCCATCAGATGGACGCGGCTGTCGATGTCTGGAGCCTGCAAAAGACCGAGGCGCTGCTGGCGCCCAAGTCCCTTGAGGGGTCGCCCTCTACAGCCCTTTGATCAGGGCCCGCAGCCCGAACCGGTTCGGCAGGCAGGCTTCGGCCACTGCTCTGGATACGGGCAGGGGTTCATCGTTGATCCAGGCGGCGAGTATTTCGCCAGACAGGGGTGCGGTGATGAGCCCGCGAGAGCCGTGGCCGCTGTTGACGTACAAGCCATCAAGCCACGGGCAGGGGACGTCAGGCACCTGTCGGGCATCCTTGCGCAACACGCCATAGGCGCTGGCGAACTGCTCCGGATCCGCGAGCGGGCCTACAATTGGCAAGTAGTCCGGGCTGGTGCAGCGGAACGCTGCCCATCCACGCAGGGTGTCAGGGTTGAGTTGTTCGTCACCGAGCCGATGGGCCAGGTCCGGTGAGATTTCCTCGAGCAGCTCGAGGTTACCTTGATGCCCCTGCGGGGTGGTGGTCAGGTCTTCGTTATCAAAGTCGAAGCTGGCGCCCAGCGTGTGCTCACCGAGGCGGCCAGGAGCCACATAGCCCTCGGCACACACTACGGTTTTCAATACGGCGCTGGCAGGGGTTTCTACCAGTTGAGTGATTTGCCCGCGAATCCGTTTGAGTGGCAGGCCGCTGCTGGCCGGGAAGCGCTTGACCTCGGCAGCGCCAGCCAGAATGACAATCGGAGCGCTGGCCAGTACCTGGTCGTTGTGGCACGCCTGCCATTGGTCATTGACCTTGTGCAGTTGCAAAACGTCATGGTGGGTCAGCACCCGAACCTTGGGGTGCAAGGCCTGGTAGTGGCAAAGCGCTGGAGGGTGAACCCAGCCGCCTTCGGGGTAGAACAGGCCGCCGTGGGCCAGTTCGATCCCGGCCAGGGCTTGTGCCTGGGGTTGGTCAAGCAGATGCACCAGCGCCGGGGGAAAGGCTGCGGCCAGTTGGGCCTGTCGTGCGGCTTCCTTGGCGTTGAAAGCCAATTGCAGGACCCCGCAATCATCCCAGTCGCGCCCGCGCTGCAGGTGTTCCAGCAGACGACGGGTGTAGCCAAAGCCGCTGACGATCATCTGCGACAAAGTCGTACCGTGTGCCGAGAGCTTGAGGTACAGAACGCCTTGCGGGTTGCCCGACGCTTCCTTGGCCAGTCTTTCGTGGCGCTCCAGCAATATCACCGTCCAGCCGCGGCGGGCCAGGCTATTGGCGCTGGCGCAACCCGACAGGCCGCCACCGATGACCAGTGCTGTACGCGGGCCTTTGACCCGGGGCGGGCGGGCAAACCAGGGTTTGACTGTGGGTGCTGTTGAAGCGGTGTCCGGCAAGCCGACAAAGGTGCCGCGCAGGATTTCCCACTTATGGCCTATACCTGGCGTGCGGCGCATCTTGAATCCGGCGTCATTCAGCGCGCGGCGTACCCAGCCGGTGCTGGTGAATGTGCTGATTGTCGAATCGGGTGCCGCCAGACGTGCCAATTGCGCGAACAGTTCCGGGGTCCACATGTCGGGGTTTTTCGCCGGGGCAAAACCGTCGAGAAACCATGCATCAACTTTGGCGTCGAGTTGCGGCAACTGTTCAAGTGCATCGCCGATCAACAACGTGAGCGTGACCCGGCCATCGGCCAGGGTCAGGGTCTGAAAGCCCGGATGGATTGCAAAATACACGGCCAGCAATTGTTCGCAGAGGGGCGTCAGCTCCGGCCACAGGGCCAGCGCGCGTTGCAGGTCGGTGCGGGTCAGCGGGTATTTTTCGACGCTGATGAACTGCAGGCGCGCATCGGGGTGGGCATGTTGCTCGAACAGCTGCCATGCGCACAAAAAATTCAGCCCGGTGCCGAAACCGGTTTCGCCAATAACCAGATGGCCGTCAGCGGGCAGGGCGGCGAAACGCTCTGCAAGGGCGTTCTGTTCGATAAAGACATAGCGGGTTTCTTCAAGCCCCGACTTGTCCGAAAAATACACGTCATCAAACACCCGTGAATGGGGGCGACCTTGGTCATCCCAGTCGATCTGGGCATTGGCAGTTTCAGTAGTCATGTGTGGCTCGGCAACGGCAAGGCAGCCATTCTAGCCGATCAGTCAGGCCGGGACTGATCCATGACAGGTTTGCTCGGTTTCTTCCTGCATATTGCAGAGCAATCCGCTAGGCTTGGTTCATCTTGCCAGGGAGCATTCCATGTTCGAATCAGCTGAAATCGGCCATTTCATCGATAAAGAAACCTACGACAGGGAAGCCCCCGCTTTACGTGAAGCGTTGCTTGAAGCCCAGTTTGAGCTCCATCAGCAAAAGCGTGCTTCGGTCATTGTGCTGATCAATGGCATTGAAGGCGCCGGCAAGGGTGAAACGGTCAAACTGCTTAGTGAATGGATGGATCCGCGCCTGATCGAAGTGCGGACTTTTGATAGCCAGACCGATGAAGAGCTGGCTCATCCGCCGGCCTGGCGTTACTGGCGTCAATTGCCCGCCAAGGGGCGGATGGGCGTGTTTTTTGGCAATTGGTACAGTCAGATGCTCCAGGGCCGGGTTCACGGCCTGTTCAAGAATGCCGTGCTTGATCAGGCGATCACGGGCGCCGAACGTCTGGAAAAGATGCTGTGCAATGAGGGCGCAGTGATCTTCAAGTTCTGGTTCCACCTGTCCAAAAAACAAATGAAGGAACGCCTGCAAACCCTCAAGGATGACCCATTGCACAGCTGGCGCATCAGCCCGCTGGACTGGCAGCAGTCCAAAACCTATGACAAGTTCGTACGCTATGGCGAGCGGGCGATCCGCCGCACCAGTCGTGATTACGCGCCGTGGAATATCGTCGAAGGTATTGACCCCTATTACCGCAGTTTGACCGTGGGCAAAATCCTTCTTGAAGGGTTGCAGGCGGCGTTGCATACCCCCAAGGTTGCAGCCCGCCCGGCGGGTGTGCCGCCGTTACCGGACAAGCAAGGCGAATTGACCCTGCTCGATTGCCTGGACCTGACCCGGCATCTTGAAAAAGAGGATTACCAGGAGCAATTGATCACTGAGCAGGCGCGTCTATCGGGCCTGATGCGTGACAAACGGATGCGCCGGCATTCATTGATTGCCGTATTTGAAGGCAATGATGCCGCAGGCAAAGGCGGCTCTATCCGGCGGGTGGCGGCAGCGCTGGACCCGCGTCAGTACATCATTGTGCCTATTGCTGCGCCTTCCGAGGATGAGCGAGCACAACCTTATCTTTGGCGTTTTTGGCGACATATCCCGGCGCGGGGCAAATTCACCATTTTTGACCGCTCCTGGTATGGCCGGGTGCTGGTTGAACGGGTCGAGGGTTTTTGCACGAAAGCGGACTGGATGCGCGCTTATGGCGAAATCAACGATTTCGAAGAACAACTTACGGCAGCAGGCGCGATTGTCGTCAAATTCTGGCTGGCAATCGACAAGGACACCCAGCTTGAGCGTTTTCAGGAGCGTGAAGAAATCCCGTTCAAACGCTTCAAGATTACCGAGGAAGACTGGCGTAATCGCGAAAAGTGGGATGTGTACCGCAGTGCGGTATGCGACATGGTGGATCGCACCAGCACCGAAATCTCGCCCTGGACCCTGGTTGAAGCCAATGACAAGCGCTGGGCACGGGTAAAGGTGCTACGCACGATCAACGAGGCTCTGGAAGCAGCCTTCGAGAAACGCGACAGGCAGGAAAAAAAGCGCAAGAAGAAGTAACACGGCACTTACCCTGTGGTGCTTCGCTTGTGCGCGGCAACACGGGGTTAGCCTGCGACTATATATCTACCACTGATGCACTCCGGGTTTCTGTTCAGATCAGGTGACTGTCGATCACTTGGGATGAACGCTTTCATGTCCGAAAACAGCCACACCCTTAACGCTGACCAGTACCTTTCATTTGGCAGCCTGTCTATCAATTTGCCCGGTACTCTGCGAGAGCGAAAAGTCTCACGCTACGAAGCAAGCCTGCAGTCATTTATAGGCACTGCTGATCAGGCGATGACTCGCTTGGCCGCTTACCGGGATACTCATGAGCAGGCTCTGACCCAGTGTGCTGAAACTCAACAGGCAACGGACAGGCTGCTTGAAGGGGCCGAGTCTCAGGGCACCGACTTCTGGACCCGGCTGGATGCCGGCGGGCTTAGTCTGTTGCAGCGTTTGTCTACGGGCAGGTCGCGCAGCTTGCTGGCCGAAGCACAGTTGCAAGTGTATGAAGGCCGGTTGAGCGAATCCGCGTATCAACAGATAAAAGAAGTTGTCAGCGAACCCTGGTCTTCACTCCGCGGGCAAAGTGTCAGCTGCGTTTGCGACCTGTCCCTGGGCACCTCGCAACGCTCTTATTTGCTGCAGGGGGCGATGGTGATAACTCGTCAGCCTGCGCTTGATGACCATCAACATCCGGGGCCCGTATTTCTGTTCGTTCCGGGCAATGCGGGCGGTTTGCACGCATTCACTTCCGTGGCTCAGCTCAAGACCCAACTGGCCCGCAGCGTTCGGGCCGATCCGGACGGGTTCTGGCTCGGCCATGTTTCGCTGAAAAACCGCGCTGCTGCTCGGGCAGCGATAATGCTCGAGGGTACTGAAAGCCCCGTTATCCTGCGTGTGCTCGATGGTCATGCCTTCAGTCTGGGGGTTGAGGATCAAATCGCCGGCTATAAAGAAATTGCTTCGCTTATAGCCAGGGGCCAGTTGTTGTACAGCGAATCGACGGTTGCGCAGTCTCTTGAGCGCTTGCGTCTGGAAACCGCACAAAACCTGCTGGCGCCGGGCAATGAGGCCCGTGAACAGGGCATTGACCTTGTGGCTGAACAATTGCGTACGGCACAGGCTACGCAGGACTTGCCGGACTGGTTGCTGCGGGCATCGGTCGAAGAGCGGGCCGAATATGCCAAGGGACTTGTGGTTTACGCACGTAATGCCCTTTGGCTGGAGGACGATCTGAACCGTCATCTGCCGTCATTCGAGGTGTTTACCCGCGATAAGCTGGCTGAGCGGCTCAAGGCCGATTTAAAACGAGATATCGATCCGGATGCGGTCAGGGTCGATATGCCCGATCGGGTCATCGTTGAGGTGCTGCAAACGAGCGAGAGGGCCGAGCGTCCGCATCTGGCGGGCGATACGTCGGAAAGCATAGCGATCACCGGCTTTTCAACCTGGGATGACGTCAGTCTTGCGCGTCACACCTTCAGCTTGTCCGAGCTGGCTCGCAAGAATATTGATGTGAATGACGAACAGCAGATGCTGCGTCTCAAGCACAGCTACTTCACTCTGGATGGCGTGGATACCAAGGCGCTGGGTATTGACCTTAAGTATCTGCTCAAAACCATTCCGGATCTGGATGTTGCCATGCTTTACAGCATGAGGATCACCCGTGCTTTTCTGGGGCGCACAGTAGGGGGTAGCCAGCCCGGAGCTCCCGATATTGCCAGGCGATTGGGAGTGTTCAGGCAAGCCATCAACCTTGAGGCCTGGGTCGCACGTCAGCGCAGCCACCTGTCAGAGCGGGGGTACAGGCTGGCGCAGGCAGCGACCGCCCCCGGCAATGGTAATCACAAGCCTGACGCCGAATTCGACATCGAATACCGTTATACCTGGTTACGCTCACCAGACCGGGGGGACAGTTCCTATACCGAACAAGCCTTGATCGGGGTGTCTGTGGTGCATGACAAAACCTCGGGGCTGGCGCTGATGTATCTGGCGGGCGCTCCGGGTAATCAGAAGTTCTTCGAAGGTTCCGGGTTCCAGCATCTGATTGAGCGTCTCTCCAATCATGTGCTGCTCAACAGGGAGCTGCTCACCTACTTCGCAAACAGTACAGCGACCGGTTCGAGCGTTGCGCGGAATATTCAGAACATCAATGCCATTTTGCGTGTCGGAACTTACGGTTTTCTCGTGATTGACCCGGTCAAGGCGTCTCATGTGTCCCTGACGGACATGCAGTACCTGGCACGCATGGGGCGGCTCAAGGAGCAGGTCTATGGCTCCTCCAGATCGGCGCTGGATATCGAGCGCCGTCAGATGGAGCGTATTGCGCAGCGGGATCTGAGCTACATAAAGATTGGCCTGTCGGTTATTCCGGGTATTGGCACAACCATTGGTGTCTATGACGGCTGGAATGACGCATCTGCGGCCATCAGTGCGTTTGCCCGAGGCGATTACAAGGCGGGAGCGTGGCTGGCTTTTTCTGCCGCGCTTAATTTGGGCGAGGCGGTTCTTACGCTCGCACCTCTGGTGGCGCGCCCCAGAGCAGTAAGCGCAGTGCTGGGCAGCCTGGATGAAACGGTGACCAAGGCCGTAGCAACCCTATATGACGCAGGGTGGAGAGCCAGTAAAACGTTGCAGAAAAAACGCCTGAAGGATCTATTGCCGTCTGTCACTTCCCGCAAGCCCTGGCGTACCAAGGCATTCGAGGGCTATGAGGTCAAAGTCCCGCTCTATGACGCCGTGAGGCTCAGGGGGAAAAACGAAAATGTCTATCTCTTGAATAACAAAATGTACATTCAGATCGATGAAAAAGTGTACGAAGTGTATCGTCGCTCAGGTGAGAAAACCCTTCGCCTCAAGGCGCGCCCGCCCAAGAACTATGAACCGCCGATCAGGATGGATGCACGGGGGCGCTGGGAGTATCACGCCGATGTCGGGGGCAAGGGAGGGGCGCCGTTTCCGGAGCTGGAAGAGCTGATTGTTGATTCAACCCCCGTTACATCCACGCGCAAGGTTCCTGATGGATACGCTGTGACGGCCGCGGTTACCCCGGCGCCAATTCCTGCCGTACATCCTCAAGGCGTCGAGTCGATGGACAGGGTGGTTATCGGCCATCGGGATTTGTTTGTTTCCAGCGAACTTGATAGTGCAGGCAATTTTGGAATCTATCGTATTGATCCTGCTGATCCGACCCGACTGCAGGCTCAGGGTGTATTAACGCCCGAAGGGGTATATCGCCTCACCGATCAGCCTCTAGTCTCCGGTAGCGATCTGTTTGAAGAAGTCGCCGAAGATTTTGTCTTTATGGACAACAAGTTCTATCGGGTGCAACTGGATACTGAGCAGTTTTCCTGGAAAGTGGTGCGCACGGGTGATGAGGGTAGCAGCACGCTGTTTATCGAAAGTGATGGGGTATTTAATCCGGTCACACAACGGTTGGTCATCAGCAACTGGCACCTGATGCCAAGGCTCGGAGAGCATCCCAGTCTGGAGGCCCTGGCGCGTCAGGCGCTTGACTTGCCTGCAACCGGTTTTGACCACGAAGTCTATGCATTTTTGCGCAACTACACGCGCCAGATCATCCAGTCTGTCGACACACAGGTGATACGGGCACCTGATGTGCTGGAGCTGGAGCGTCTGTGTGAGCAGAGCCTGCGCCGCAAGCAATTCCCGGTGGGCAGGCTGGACGAAGCCTTGACGGCCATGGCCAACAAGCAGCCCCTGCCGATCTGGGCACCGGTCTATGACGAACTGCAGGGTATGCGCTCGGTGTTCCCGACGACATCCGGAAGGTATTACAACATTGATGCCGTGCGTCAATTGCGCAGTCATATGTCGATCCGCGATCTGGATGTGGAGGTTGCTGCCCTTATTGACAACTATGCAGCAATGCGTGCCGGATTGATCTCTACGTTTAATATGAGAACCACTCTGGCCAAAAGCGTCATGCAGTTGGTCTTGAAAAAGCGTGGCTACACATTGCTTGATGGCGGTCGCTACAAAGTGGGGGCTGCCGGTTTCGGTATGGTGCTACGTGGTCCCAACGGTGATCTGTATCTGATGGAAGTCAGGCATATACGGGCTACCGGCAACACTTGGGGGCATGTTTTTTTTGATCGTGGATCCGCGAGCAAACTAGTCATGATGTCTGACGAATGGGTCGATATCGTCGTGCGAAAATCCCTGGAGGAAGTGCCATTCAACCCTGCAGCTGTGGCAGTACAGCAAGCCAGGGCAGATGGCCGCTTGTTCAAACTGGTTGGCACCATCACCCCCGACAAGGACGTGATGGTGTTCAAGATTGCAACCCCGGGCCAAGGCTTATAAAAAACCGCCTAGCCGTGCTTGCCTGCGCCCAGCATGTTTTCAGGACGAACCCACTGGTCAAACTCGGCGTCCGTGAGGTAGCCCAGTTCCAGTGCTGCTTCGCGCAGGGTCAAACCTTCGGCGTAGGCCTTTTTGGCAATCTCGGCTGACTTGTCATAGCCGATATGGGGGTTGAGTGCGGTCACCAGCATCAGGCCGCGCTCCAGGTGTTCGGCCATTTTGGCGGCATCGACCTCAAGGCCGGTGACGCAGTGTTTGAAAAAGTTGCTGCAACCGTCTCCCAGCAACTGGATGGATTGCAGCAGGTTGTGAATGATCACCGGTTTATAGACGTTCAGTTGCAAATGCCCCTGGCTTGCAGCAAAGCCGATGGCAACATCGTTGCCCATCACCTGGCACGCCAGCATCGACAAGGCTTCGCACTGGGTCGGATTAACCTTGCCCGGCATGATCGAACTGCCCGGCTCATTGGCGGGCAGTTTGATTTCGGCCAGCCCGGCGCGGGGGCCGGAACCCAGCAGGCGGAAGTCATTGGCCAGTTTCATGAGGGTCACGGCCAGTGTTTTGAGGGCGCCTGACAAGGTGGTCAAGGGCTCGTGGCCGGCCAGCGCGGCAAATTTGTTCGGCGCGGTCACAAATGGCAGGCCAGATAACGCAGCCAGTTCAGCGGCAATCGCTTCGGCAAAACCGTGGGGTGCATTCAGCCCGGTGCCCACCGCGGTACCCCCCTGTGCCAGCTCGCACACTGCGGGCAAGGCCGAACGTATGGCTTGCTCGGCGTAGTCCAGTTGCGCGATATAGGCTGACAGCTCCTGGCCGAAGGTGATCGGCGTGGCGTCCATCATATGGGTGCGGCCGGTCTTGACCAGTTTCATATGCCGTGCCGACAACTCGGCCAGGCCTCCTGCCAGTTCATTGATCGCGGGCAGCAAATGATTGTGCACAGCCTTGGCAGCGGCGATATGCATGGCGGTGGGGAAGCAGTCGTTGGAGCTTTGCGAGCGGTTGACATGGTCATTGGGGTGGACTGGCGACTTGCCGCCACGGCCTTTGCCCGCCAGTTCATTGGCGCGTCCTGCAATCACTTCGTTGGCGTTCATGTTGCTCTGTGTACCGCTGCCTGTCTGCCACACCACCAGCGGGAACTGGTCGTCGTGTTCACCGTTGAGCACTTCATCGGCGGCCTGTTCGATCAGGCGGGCGATATCGGCAGGCAAATCACCGTTGCGGTCATTGACCCGCGAGGCAGCCTTTTTGATCAAGACCAGGGCATGCAGAACCGCCAGCGGCATTTTTTCGTTGCCGATGGCAAAGTTGATCAGTGACCGCTGTGTCTGCGCCCCCCAATAAGCCTCATCGGCCACGCTTACTTCACCCAGGCTGTCGGTTTCGATACGGCTCATCGGCTCTTTCTCCTTGAAGTCTGACCTGACAGCTTAGGCGTTGATTCACACTAAGGGTTCAATCTTGCGTTTTCGGTGCTTTTGGTCGGCTGATGAGAACGTCTATCAGTGTCGGGGTTGAGTGACACACTTTATTAGGCGCAGAATGGCCGCCCTTGGGGTTAAACCTCGCTTGCTAGAAAAGGAAACTCGATGACCCGTCTTCGCGCCATCTGTACAGCGGTAGCTCTGGTTTGCGCCAGCGGCCAGGTTTTCGCCGATGCAGCTAGCCACGCTGCCAGTGCTGAAACGTTCCTGAAACTGGCACATGCCGATAAGCTGGGTACCCCGGTGTATATGCAAGTGCAGCAAATGTTCGCTCAGCGTTTCGAGCAAACCAAAGCACCAGCCTCCAAGAAAGCCCTGCTGGAAACTTACCAGGCCAAAGCCAACACCGCTCTGGATCAAGCCATTGGCTGGAACAAGCTGAAGCCGGACATGGTCAAGCTCTACACCACCAATTTCACCGAGTCTGAGCTCAAGGACCTGGTAGCGTTCTACCAGTCGCCTCTGGGCAAGAAAGTGCTGGAAAAAATGCCGCAACTGACCCAGCAATCGGCACAAATGACCCAGGCCAAACTGGAAAGTGCAGTGCCGGTTGTCAACAAGCTGCTAGAAGACATGACAGCCGAGCTGGAGCCAAAAGCGGCCCCGGCCAAAAAGAAGTAAGCGGAGCCTGAATGAGCATGCAACAGCGTATTGAAGCGGCGCTAGGCGCTCTGCAACCCGAGCACCTGAGCGTGCTGGATGAAAGCCATATGCACAGTCGTGGGTTGCAGACCCACTTCAAGGCAGTGGTGGTCAGCGAGCAGTTCGCCGGGCTTAACAGCGTCAAGCGTCATCAAAAGGTCTATGCCACCCTGGGTGACCTGATGGGCGAGTTCCATGCGCTGGCTTTGCACACGTACACGCCTGAGGAATGGGCGAAAATCGGCACGGCCCCGGCATCGCCGACCTGTGCTGGCGGTGGGCACTGAGTTGGCGTAATCCGCCTGCTTTTTGTTAGAATCCGCAACGCGCCGCTTCGTCGGCGCGTTTTTTTTTGCGCCCGGTTCACCCTTTACGAGGGTAGCCACCTGGAGATTGATGCGATGACTTCGCCTGTTGTTGTAGCTGCACTGTATAAATTCGTCACCCTTGAGGACTACGTCGAGCTGCGTGAGCCACTGCTCAAGGCCATGGTCGACAACGGTATCAAGGGCACCTTGCTGATCGCCGAAGAAGGCATCAACGGTACGGTATCCGGCAGCCGTGAAGGTATTGACGGGCTGATGGCCTGGCTCAAGACTGATCCGCGCATGGTCGATATCGATCACAAGGAATCCTACTGCGATGACCAGCCGTTCTATCGGACCAAGGTCAAGCTCAAGAAAGAAATCGTCACCCTCGGTGTTGATGGCGTGGACCCGAACAAGAAGGTCGGGACCTATGTCGACCCCGAGAACTGGAATGCGCTGATCAGCGATCCAGAGGTGTTGTTGATCGACACCCGCAACGATTACGAGGTTTCGATCGGTACGTTTGAAGGCGCTATCGACCCGAAAACGACCAGCTTTCGCGAATTTCCCGACTATATCAAAGCCAATTTCGACCCTGCCAAGCACAAGAAAGTCGCGATGTTCTGCACCGGCGGCATTCGCTGTGAAAAGGCTTCGAGCTATATGCTCAGCCAGGGTTTTGACGAGGTTTATCACCTCAAGGGCGGTATCCTGAAGTACCTCGAAGAGGTACCCCAGGAAGAAACCAAATGGCAGGGCGACTGCTTTGTATTTGATAACCGCGTTACCGTGCGCCATGACCTCAGCGCCGGCGAATACGATCAGTGCCATGCCTGCCGCACCCCGATCAGCCTCGCTGATCGCGAGTCCGAGCACTATCAGCCCGGTATCAGTTGCCCGTATTGCTGGGACAGCTTGAGCGAGAAAACCCGTCGCAGCGCCATTGATCGCCAAAAGCAGATCGAGCTGGCCAAGGAGCGTAATCAGCCGCACCCGATCGGTCACAACTACCGTAAAGCTGCCGAGGCCTGATATGACAGCGCGCCTGCTCTATGTGATGGATCCAATGTGCTCCTGGTGCTGGGGTTTTTCGCCCATCGCCCAGGCGCTGGTTGAGCAGGCGCAGGCCGCAGGCGTTGAGTTGCATCTGGTAGTGGGAGGTTTGCGCACCGGCAGTGGCTCGGCGCTTGAGCCTGCTACGCGGCGCTATATTCTTGAGCACTGGCAGGCGGTCACAGAGGCCACCGGGCAACCTTTCAACTTCGAGGGGGCCTTGCCCGACGGCTTTATCTACGACACCGAACCTGCCTGCCGGGCTATTGTCGCGGTACGCAGCCTTGCCCCCGATTGCGCCTGGAAGCTGGTCAAACTGATACAGCAGGCGTTTTACGTACAAGGCCGTGATGTGACCCAGGCCAGTGTGCTGGTCGAACTGGCTGAAATCGCGGGAGTGCCGCGTATCGAATTTGCTGCCGCTTTTGACTCTGCCGAGCAGCATGCAGCGACAGCCGCGGATTTTACCTGGGTGCAGGATCTGGGGATTGCCGGTTTTCCGACCTTGCTTGCCGAGCGCAACGGCCAGCTGGCGTTGTTGACCAACGGCTATCAGCCGCTTGCGCCCTTGTCTGACTTGCTTGCTCGCTGGCTTGAACGCGCTGCACGTGTTTGATCCCTCTGCTGTACCGCCTGCGGCTGCGGTGACGGATCGCCTGACCTGGGCCGAAATCCGCCGCCTGGCCCTGCGCCATAAAAAAGCCCTGTGGCTTGCCAACGGCGTTGCCGTGCTGGCGACTCTGTGCAGTGTGCCGATCCCCTTGCTTCTGCCTTTGCTGGTGGACGAGGTGCTGTTGGGTAACGGGGACGCTGCGCTGAAGATCATGAACCACTGGCTGCCGACTGCGTGGCAAAGCGCGGCAGGCTATATCGGCCTGATGCTGGCGATTACCCTGTTGCTGCGCTGCGGTGCTTTGCTGTTTAACGTGCTGCAGGCGCGGCTGTTTTCGCGGCTGGCCAAGGACATTGTGTTTCGCATTCGCCTGCGCCTGATCGAACGCTTGAAGCGAATATCACTGGCCGAGTACGAAAGCCTGGGCAGCGGCACGGTGACGACTCATCTGGTCACCGACCTCGATACGCTCGACAAGTTTGTCGGAGAAACCCTGAGCCGATTTTTGGTGGCGATGCTCACTCTGGTGGGCACTTCGGCGATTTTGTTGTGGATGCACTGGCAGCTGGCGCTGCTGATTTTGCTGTTCAACCCGCTGGTGATTTACGCCACGGTGCAGTTGGGCAAGCGGGTCAAGCACCTGAAAAAGCTTGAAAACGACAGCACGGCGCGCTTTACCCAGGCCCTTACCGAGACGCTGGATTCCATCCAGGAAGTGCGTGCAGGTAACCGTCAGGGCTTTTTCCTGGGCCGTCTGGGGTTACGGGCGCGAGAAGTGCGGGACTTTGCCGTGGCTTCACAGTGGAAGAGCGATGCCTCCAATCGCGCCAGCGGTTTGTTGTTCCAGTTCGGGATCGATATTTTTCGAGCCGCCGCGATGTTGACGGTATTGTTTTCGGATCTGTCGATCGGTCAGATGCTCGCAGTGTTCAGTTATCTGTGGTTCATGATCGGGCCGGTTGAGCAGTTGCTCAATTTGCAATATGCCTTCTATGCCGCTGATGGCGCCGTTACGCGGATCAATCAGTTATTGGCGCGCAACGACGAGCCACAATACCCCGGCGGCGCCAATCCATTTGTGGGGCGACAGACGGTCGGCATCGAAGTGCGTGACCTTAGCTTCAGCTATGGCGACGAAAAGGTACTCGATCACCTTAACCTGACCATTGCTCCTGGTGAGAAGGTGGCCATTGTCGGCACTAGCGGTGGTGGTAAAAGCACCCTTGTGCAACTGTTGCTGGGCTTATACACGCCGCAGTCGGGGAGTATCCGCTTTGCTGATGCCAGCCAGCCCGAAATCGGCCTGCAGACCATTCGCGAGCATGTGGCGGTGGTGCTGCAACACCCGGCATTGTTCAACGATACCGTGCGTGCCAATCTGACCATGGGCCGTGAACGAACCGATGAAGCGTGCTGGCACGCCCTGCAAATAGCCCAGCTCGATGGCACCATTGATGCGCTGCCCCAGGGCCTGGACAGCATCGTGGGGCGTTCGGGGGTGCGTTTGTCCGGCGGTCAGCGTCAGCGCCTGGCGATTGCGCGCATGGTATTGGCCGAACCCAAGGTGGTGATCCTCGACGAGGCCACCAGTGCCCTGGATGCTGCCACCGAATACAACCTGCATCACGCTTTGGGAAAATTTTTGAGCGGGCGCACAACTTTAATCATCGCTCACCGTTTATCTGCGGTAAAACAGGCTGACCGGGTGCTGGTGTTTGATGGTGGGTGCATTGCCGAAGAGGGCGATCACCAGCAGTTGATTGCAGAGGGTGGGCTCTATGCCAAGCTCTACGGGCATCTGCAGCAGACGTGATGTCGCAGGGTTGTGGGGGCGAGCCTGCACGCGAAAGCCCATGAACATCGCAGTTATCCGGCCAATACACGGTATTGCTCACGATCTTCTCGAGCAGGTTCTTTTGCACAGGCGCATTGCTTGCTTCAATGAACATAATGATGCGGCTGCACGCTTATTGAAGATTTAGATCGGCTCAGACTACTCAATTTTTGAAAAATTGGCCTAGGCTGACTTGTAGTGAGATTTTCTCTCTGGTTTTCATTTGACTCCATGAAGCAAAGGGAACTCATGAAATCTAAACGCCCCCTTGGTACACCACGCTTATTGGGCATTGTTTGGCCTTTTATTGCTGTCGTGCTGTTCCAGGCGTTATTGGGGTGCGTGAGTCTGTATATGCTTTCTGCCGTGAGGAGTTATGTCGGTGGCGAAAGTTTATGGTCCAAGGGGCAGAAGGACGCCATCTACTTTCTCTATCTGTATTCCGATACCCATGACCCGGTTTATTACGAAAAATACACACAGGCCATAAGTGTTCCCCAGGGCGACCATAAGTTACGCCTGGCGATGGATGAGTCCCCACCCAATGAAGTCGCTGCCCGCGAAGGCATTCTGCAGGGCGGCAACAGCGCGCAAGATGCCTCGAGCATTATCTGGTTTTACCGCTACTTCCGCCATGTAAGCTATATGGAAACCGCCATCGAGAAGTGGGCCATAGGTGATGCTTACCTGCTCAAGCTCGACAATCTGGCCCAGGAGATGCACAAGGCCATCCTCGCCGGCAATGCCGATGCTGCGGAGTCCCAGCGCTGGGAAGACGAGATTTTCGCCATCAACGAGGGTATTGCGCCTTCTGCCAAGGCTTTCAGTGATGCGCTGGGTGAAGGCTCGCGCTTTATCTGGCGGTTGCTGGTGGTCATAAACCTGGTCACGGCGGTGGCGCTGATCCTGCTGGTACTCAAGCGCACCCATAAAGTGCTCAAGCAGAGCCGTGCTTTTGCCGAGGCGCTGCAGCTGGAAAAAGAGCGGGCGCAAATCACCCTGCAGTCGATTGGCGACGGTGTTATCACCACCGACGTCAATGGCGCGATTGCCTATATGAACCCTGCGGCCGAGAACTTGACCCAGTGGAAGTCCGAGCAGGCGCAAGGCATTTCCCTGGCTGCGCTGTTCAAGTTGCTTGATGACAACGATCAGGACGAAGGCCCCAGGTTGGTCGAGCGTATTCTCACTGGCGAGCTGAGTAACAGTCGCGAGCACTCCCGGCAGATTCAACGCATGGATGGTAGTACCGTTGCGGTAACCCTTGTGGGTGCGCCGATCCTTCACGATGGCGATGTCAGTGGCGCAGTGCTGGTGCTGCATGACATGACCCAGGAGCGCAAGTACATTGCCAACCTGTCCTGGCAGGCGACCCATGATGCACTGACCGGGCTGGCCAACCGACGTGAGTTCGAATACCGCCTGGAGTTGGTACTGAAGAACCTGGGGCGCCAGCAGGGCCGGCATGCCCTGATGTTTCTTGATCTGGACCAGTTCAAGCTGGTCAATGACACCTGCGGTCACGCGGCGGGTGATGAGCTGTTGCGGCATATTTGTACGTTGCTGCGTACCGGCCTGCGTGAAGGCGATACCCTGGCCCGGCTGGGTGGGGATGAGTTTGGCATCCTGCTGGAAAACTGCCCGGTGGACATGGCGGAAAAAATCGCCGGCGGTTTGCGTCAGGCGGTGCAAAGCCTGCATTTTGCCTGGAAAGGGCGCCCGTTCATGAGCACCATCAGCATCGGCCTTGTGCATATCCATAAAGCGCCAGTCACCCTTGAGTCTTTGATGCGGGCTGCGGACATGGCCTGTTATATGGCCAAGGAAAAGGGCCGTAACCGGGTGCAGGTTTATCATGTGGATGACACGGAGTTGTCATTGCGCTTTGGTGAAATGGCCTGGGTGCAGCGCTTGCATGTCGCACTGGAAGAAAACCGCTTCAGTCTGTATGCCCAGGAAATAACCCCCCTGGGACCTGTGCAGGACGGGGGCGGGCATATCGAGATTCTGTTGCGCCTGCAAGATGAAAACGGTCGCATTGTATTCCCGGACAGTTTTATTCCTGCGGCGGAACGTTATGGCTTGATGAGTTCGATAGACCGCTGGGTGGTCGAAAATGTGTTCAGGATCATTGCGGAATGTTCAGCCCAGGCGGGTGGGCGGCCAATGGCCATGTGTGCGATCAACCTGTCTGGGTCAACCATTGGCGATGATGACTTTCTTGCGTTTTTGCATGAACAATTTGACTGTTACGGCGTGTCGCCAAAACTCATCTGTTTTGAAATTACTGAAACCAGTGCAATTGCCAACCTGGGTAATGCCATCCGTTTTATCAATGATCTTAAAACCCTGGGTTGTCACTTTTCGCTGGATGACTTTTGTGCCGGGATGTCCTCATTTGCCTATTTGAAACATCTTCCTGTCGACTTTTTGAAGATCGACGGCAGTTTCGTCAAGGACATGTTGGACGACCCGATCAATCGTGCCATGGTTGAAGTCATTAATCATATTGGCCATGTCATGGGCAAACGCACGATTGCCGAGTTTGTTGAAAGCACACAGATTGAAGAGGCCTTGATTGAAATCGGCGTTGATTATGCGCAGGGCTATATTGTCCAGCGGCCACAGTTATTCACGTTCGATAGTTTGTTGCAGCGTCCTCAGCGTGCCCGGGCGTTGACATTGAAGTCCCCGGGCACGTTGCGTTGATCTGTTCTACATTTCTAAAGTCTATTATCAAAAAGGATTTGGATTGTGAGTGAAGTCTTCAACCGAACGGGGCCTCTTATGGAGGAAGCCAGTTACCCCCAGTGGGCCCGGCAGTTGATTCGGGACTGTAGCGAAAGCAAACGTCGGGCAGTCAAACACGAAATTTACAAGCGCATGCGTGACAACACCTTGAGCCCCAGAGCAATGCGCATGTTTCTCGTGGGCGGCTGGCCGGTGGTCGAGCAGTTTTCGTTGTACATGGGCCATAACCTGGGCAAGACCCGCTACGGGCGTCACCCCGGCGAAGACATGGCCCGCCGCTGGCTGATTCGCAATATCCGTGTCGAGCTTAATCATGCCGATTATTGGGTGAACTGGGCGCTGGCGCATGGGGTCAGCCTTGAAGACCTCAATGCCCAGGACCTGCCTGCCGAGTTTCAGGCGCTGAACGACTGGTGCTGGCATAGCTGTTCCAAGGATTCGCTGGCCGTGGCGATGGCTGCCACCAACTACGCCATCGAGGGTGCCGTGGGTGAGTGGGCGGCGATTGTCTGCTCGGCCGATATCTATGAAGAGTCGTTTGCGGTCGATCAACGCAAGCGCGCGATGAAGTGGCTGAAGATGCACGCCCAGTACGATGACGAGCATCCCTGGGAGGCGCTGGAAATTGTCTGTACCCTCGTGGGAATGAATCCGAGCCAGGAGCAGATCACTGAACTGCGCAAAGCCATCTGCAAGAGCTACGACTATATGTATCTGTTTCTGCAAAGTTGCCTGTTGTTCGACAAGGCCGCTGTGGCGCGTGAGCATCGGGAACTGGTCGAGAGCTGAACACCGGCTTTTCAGTGCATAAAAAAACCGCGGGCTGCATGGGATGCAGCCCGCGGTTTTTGTTTGTAGCCCTGTTACTGTGCGTTGAAAGCCTGCCCGTTGATCCCGGTACTGTCCGGGCCCATCAGGTACAGGTAAACCGGCATGATTTCGTGTGGCTCTGGATTGTTCTCGGGGTTTTCACCCGGATAGGCCAGGGCGCGCATGCTGGTTCGGGTCGCGCCGGGGTTGATGCTGTTGGCACGTACCGGGGCCACGCCGTCGACTTCGTCGGCCAGGGTTTGCATCAAGCCTTCGGTGGCGAACTTGGAGACGCCATAGGCACCCCAGTAAGCACGGCCTTTGCGCCCGACACTGCTGGAAGTGAAGATCACCGAGGCGTCCTGCGACAGCTTGAGCAGGGGTAGCAGGGTGCTGGTGAGCATAAACATGGCATTGACGTTGATATGCATCACGCGCATGAAATTTTCCCCCGACAGCTGCTCCAGCGGCGTGCGCGGACCAATGATCGAAGCGTTGTGCAGCAGCCCGTCAAGGCGGCCGAACTCGGTCTCGATCATGGCGGCCAGCTCATCGTATTGATGGGGTTGGGCGGTTTCGAGGTTGAACGGGATAACCACTGGCTGCGGATGGCCCGCAGCTTCGATTTCGTCGTAGACCTGGCTTAGGTTGGCTTCGGTCTTGCCCAGCAGCAATACGGTTGCGCCGTGTGCGGCATAGGTCCTGGCTGCAGCAGCGCCGATGCCGCGACCGGCGCCGGTAACCAGGATCACCCGATCCTGGAGCAGGTTGGGGCGGGCTGAATAATCAAACATAAAAAACCTCAACAAAATCGGTCATCGTTAGCAGCTGCACATCGCGTTATCCAGCACTTTGCGCAGTTCGGCCGGATGATCGACCACCACGTCCGCACCCCAGTGATCAGGGTTGTCGTCAGGGTGGATATAACCAAAGCGCACGGCTGCAGTTTTGGTCCCGGCATCGCGCCCGGACTCGATATCGCGCAGGTCATCGCCTACAAACAGTACGCTAGCCGGGTCAAGGTCGAGCATTTTGCAGGCCAGAATCAGCGGCTCGGGGTCCGGCTTGCTGTTTTTGACGTGGTCGGGGCAAATCAGCAGCGCCGAGCGCTCGGCCAGGCCCAGGCGTTCCATGATTGGCTGGGCGAAGCGCACCGGTTTGTTGGTGACGACGCCCCACACCAGATGGGCCTTTTCGATATCGGCGAGCAACTCTTCCATGCCATCAAACAGCTTGGTATGGACTGCGCAATCGCGCTGATAGCGCTCCAGGAACTCCTGACGCAGCTCTTCAAAGCCAGGTGCGTCAGGGTCCATGTTGAAGGTCGCAGCCACCATGGCGCGTGCACCGCCGGAAATCTCGTCGCGGATAAGTTTGTCTGCGACGGGAGGCAGGTCGCGATCGGCGCGCATGGCCTGGCAGATGGCGATAAAGTCCGGCGCGGTGTCGAGCAGGGTGCCGTCCATGTCAAAAAGAACTGCTCTTAAACGCATGTGTTACTCCTCGCGAAGGGTCTGGATCATGTAGTTGACGTCAACATCGGCGGCCAGCTTGTAGTGCTTGGTCAGTGGGTTGTAGGTCAGGCCGATGATGTCCTTGACGCTCAATCCGGCCTGGCGGCTCCAGGCGCCCAGCTCGGAAGGGCGAATGAATTTTTTGAAGTCATGGGTGCCACGGGGGATCAGCTTGAGTATGTATTCCGCACCGAGGATAGCGAACAGATAGGACTTGGGGTTGCGGTTGATGGTCGAGAAGAACACCTGGCCACCGGGCTTGACCATTTTGTAGCAAGCGCGGATCACCGACGACGGGTCGGGTACATGCTCAAGCATTTCGAGGCAGGTGACTACATCGAACTGCCCGGGCATTTCTTCAGCAAGATCTTCAGCAGTGACCTGGCGGTACTCAACGTTTACGCCGGACTCGAGCTGATGCAGCTGTGCCACGGCCAGCGGGGCTTCGCCCATGTCGATGCCCATTACGGTGGCGCCGCGCTGAGCCATCGACTCGCTGAGAATGCCGCCGCCGCAGCCGACGTCGAGGACTTTTTTGCCAGCCAGTTGTACGCGCTCGTCAATCCAGTTGACGCGCAGCGGGTTGATGTCGTGCAGCGGCTTGAACTCGCTCTCACGGTCCCACCAGCGATGGGCTAGCGCTTCGAATTTGGCGATCTCGGCGTGGTCAACGTTGCTCATGGGTAAATCCTCTAAAGCTGAATAATCTGGTAAAGCTCCGGGCGCAGGCCCGAAGGTACTGAATCAATGAGTATGGCCGCTTATGCGCTCGCCCCAGGCCCTTGCGGTTGCGCAGAGTTGCTGCTCGTCCAGGCGGGTCAGGTGTCGATCCTCGAGCAACTGCTTGCCTGCGACCCACACATGTTTAACGCAATCGCGGCCTGTGGCGTAGATCAACTGCGAAACGGGGTCGTAAACCGGTTGTTGGGCCAGGCCGCTGAGGTCAAAGGCTACCAGGTCGGCGGCCTTGCCGATTTCGATCGAGCCGGTGTCGCTTTCAATGCCCAGGGCGCGCGCGCCATTGAGGGTGGCCATGCGCAGTGCGCGGTGGGCGTCCAGCGCGGTGGCAGAGCCTGCAACGGCCTTGGCCAGCAAGGCGGCGGTGCGGGTTTCGCCGAGCAGATCGAGGTCATTGTTGCTGGCCGCACCGTCGGTACCCACCGCCACATTGACTCCGGCTTGCCACAGGCGCTCCACCGGGCAGAAGCCACTGGCCAGTTTGAGGTTGGACTCGGGGCAATGAACCACGCTGGAGTTGCTTTCTACCAGCATGGCCAGGTCGTCATCGCTGATCTGGGTCATGTGTACGGCCTGGAAGCGCGGGCCCAGCAAGCCCAGGCGGGCGAGGCGGGCCAACGGGCGTTCGGCGTGTTGCTCGACGGCCTGATGCACTTCGAAGGCGGTTTCGTGAACGTGCATATGAATGGCGGCATCCAGCTCGTCGGCGATGACCCGGATTTTCTCCAGGTTGTCGTCGCTTACGGTGTAAGGCGCATGGGGGCCGAAGGCAATTTTGATCCGCGGGTGAAACTTCAGATCGGCAAACAGTTCGACGGCCTGGCGCAGGGATTCGTCTGCGCTGCTGGCGCCGGGAATCGGAAAGTCGAGAATCGGAATGGCGATTTGTGCACGGATACCGCTCTTGTGCACGCACTCGCTGGCAACTTTCGGGAAAAAATACATGTCACTGAAGCAGGTGATGCCGCCCTTGAGCTGTTCGGCGATGGCCAGGTTGGTGCCGTCGCGCACGAACTGCTCATCGACCCATTTGCCCTCGGCCGGCCAGATATGCTGTTCGAGCCAGGTCATCAGGGGCAGGTCGTCGGCCATGCCGCGGAACAGCGTCATGGCCGCGTGCCCGTGCGCGTTGATCAGCCCCGGGCTGAGCAGCATGTCCGGCAGCTCGCGGGTTTGCGTGGCGGTGAGCTTCAGCGCTTGTTCGCGCGGGCCGATGAACACAATGCAGCCGTCGCGAATGCCCACGCCGTGATCCTTGAGTACGACACCGGCCGGTTCTACAGGCACCAGCCAGGTGGGTAACAGCAGTAAGTCCAGGGGCGTGGTTGGGGTCGGCATCGAAAACTGATTCCAGTGCGTTATAAAAGGAGGCGAAGTATACCCGAGCGTCTTGGGGGTGGGCTCGCTATAATCGGCCGCTTTGTTACCAGGTAATGGGGGAAGGCATGCGCGATCGACTGTTGGCTGCGGAAAAGGTTAAGGCCATCGATTGGCGGGATGACGCCCTGTATCTGCTGGATCAACGCATTCTGCCCTTTGAAGAGAGCTGGCTGGCGTACACCGGCGTTGACGGTGTGGCGCAAGCGATTCGCGACATGGTCGTGCGCGGCGCCCCGGCAATCGGTATCGCGGCGGCCTATGGCGTGGTGCTGGCTGCACGTGTGCGCAAGGCTGCAGGTGGTGACTGGCTGGCAGCGCTGGAAGAGGACTTCACCCTGCTGGCGGACTCGCGTCCTACGGCAGTGAACCTGTTCTGGGCCTTGAATCGCATGCGCGAACGACTGGCTCGAAGCCAAAACCGCGCGGATGTATTGCAGGTGCTTGAGGCAGAGGCTGTTGCCATCCACGAAAGTGATCGCGAGGCCAATCTGACCATGGCGCAGTTGGGTGTCGATGTCATTCGCCGCCATCAGGGCAATGCCCAGGCGGTGCTGACCCACTGCAACACCGGAGCCCTGGCCACAGGCGGCTTTGGTACGGCGCTGGGGGTTATCCGGGCGGCCTGGCTCGAAGGCATGATCGAGCAGGTCTATGCCGACGAAACCCGGCCCTGGCTGCAGGGTTCGCGCCTGACTGCGTGGGAGCTGGCCAATGAAGGCATCCCGGTGGTGCTCAATGTCGATTCGGCAGCAGCGCATATCATGAAAACCAAAGGCGTCACCTGGGTGATCGTGGGCGCTGACCGCATCACTGCCAATGGCGATGTGGCGAACAAGATCGGCACCTACCAACTGGCGGTCAACGCCATGCACCACGGCGTGCGCTTTATGGTGGTGGCCCCGAGCTCGACCATCGACATGGATCTGGCCTCGGGTGATGACATCCCGATTGAGGAGCGTGACGGCTGCGAACTGCTGGAAGTGGGTGGCAAGCGGGTCGGCGCGGATGTGCAGGCCTTCAACCCGGTGTTTGATGTGACGCCGGCGGACCTGATCGATGTGATTGTCACCGAGAAGGGTGTGATTGAACGCCCGGATGCGGCAAAGATGGCGCAATTGATGTGCCGCAAGCGCTTGCATTGAAACGCAAGCCTGTCGTCGCTGCCGAAGGCCGCGAAGAGGAACGCGGGTGCTTCAAATCGCCTTCAGAGTCCCTCTGGGGCCCTTCAGGCCGATAAACGTCGTAATTACTACGCTCCATGCGCATCTGAGGGATAGGTGCGTGGCGGCGATTGTGATAACATTCGGCGGTTTCCAGGGTGACCCGCAAGGGTTGCCCTTACTGCGCAAATCCGTGACATAACTTGTTGATTTGTCGTAAGTCGTTGCGTGGCACGTGGCCAGCGGCGGCGAGCTTCGTTCGTCCCGAATGGATGTGGCGAAGTTTCACCCGAAAAAGGAATCAGGCTTCTCATGGGCGAACTGGCCAAAGAAATCCTCCCGGTCAATATCGAAGACGAGCTGAAACAGTCCTACCTCGACTACGCAATGAGCGTAATTGTCGGGCGGGCACTGCCTGATGCGCGCGATGGCTTGAAGCCCGTGCACAGGCGTGTGCTGTTTGCGATGAGCGAACTGAACAACGACTGGAACAAGCCGTACAAGAAATCTGCCCGTGTGGTCGGTGACGTAATCGGTAAGTATCACCCGCATGGTGATACTGCTGTTTACGACACCATCGTTCGAATGGCTCAGCCATTCTCCCTGCGCTACCTGCTGGTAGACGGTCAGGGCAACTTCGGTTCGGTCGACGGCGACAACGCTGCGGCCATGCGATACACCGAAGTGCGCATGACCAAGCTGGCCCACGAATTGCTGGCCGACTTGCACAAAGAGACCGTGGACTGGGTGCCGAACTACGACGGCACGGAAATGATCCCGGCCGTCATGCCGACACGAATTCCCAATTTGCTGGTCAACGGCTCAAGCGGTATCGCCGTGGGTATGGCCACTAATATTCCGCCGCATAACCTGGGTGAAGTCATCGACGGCTGCCTGGCGCTGATCGACAACCCGGAACTGAGCATCGATGAACTGATGCAGTTCATCCCGGGCCCGGACTTCCCGACTGCCGCCATCATCAACGGCCGTGCCGGTATCATCGAAGCCTATCGCACGGGCCGTGGCCGCATTTACATGCGCGCCCGCTCGATGATCGAAGACATCGACAAGGTCGGTGGTCGTCAACAGATCGTCATCACCGAGCTGCCGTACCAGCTGAATAAGGCTCGCCTGATCGAAAAGATCGCCGAGCTGGTAAAAGAGAAGAAGCTAGAAGGCATCACCGAGCTGCGTGACGAGTCCGACAAAGACGGCATGCGCGTTGTGATCGAGCTGCGCCGTGGTGAGGTGCCGGAGGTTATTCTCAATAACCTTTATGCCCAGACCCAGCTGCAAAGTGTTTTCGGTATCAACATCGTTGCGCTGATCGATGGCCGCCCGCGCATCCTGAACCTCAAGGACCTGCTCGAAGCCTTCGTACGTCACCGTCGTGAAGTGGTTACCCGTCGTACTGTTTTCGAGCTGCGCAAAGCCCGCGAGCGAGGCCATATCCTTGAGGGCCAGGCCGTAGCCCTGTCCAACATCGATCCGGTCATTGCACTGATCAAGGCCTCGCCAACCCCGTCCGAAGCCAAGGAAGCGCTGATCAGCACCCCTTGGGAGTCGACAGCGGTAGTGGCCATGGTTGAGCGCGCCGGTGCCGATTCGTGCCGTCCGGAAAACCTCGATCCGCAATACGGTCTGCGTGATGGCAAATACTTCCTGTCGCCGGAGCAGGCCCAGGCCATTCTTGAGTTGCGCCTGCACCGCTTGACCGGTCTGGAGCACGAAAAACTGCTGGCCGAGTACCAGGAAATTCTCAACCAGATCGGTGAGCTGATCCGCATCCTCAATAGCGCCGTGCGCCTGATGGAAGTGATCCGCGAAGAGCTGGAAGTCATTCGCGCCGAATACGGCGATGTGCGTCGTACCGAAATCCTGGATCACCGTCTTGATCTGACCCTGGGTGACATGATCCCGGAAGAAGAGCGCGTCGTGACCATTTCCCACGGTGGCTATGCCAAGACCCAGCCATTGGCTGCGTACCAGGCCCAGCGTCGTGGCGGTAAAGGCAAGTCGGCTACTGGCGTCAAGGATGAGGACTACATCGCTCACCTGCTGGTTGCCAACAGTCACACCACGCTGCTGCTGTTCTCCAGCAAGGGCAAGGTGTACTGGCTGAAGACCTATGAAATTCCTGAGGCGTCCCGCGCTGCCCGTGGTCGTCCGCTGGTGAACCTGCTGCCGCTGGATGAGGGTGAATACATCACCACCATGCTGCCGGTCGAAGAGTACACCGAGGGTCACTTCATCTTTATGGCGACCGCCAACGGCACCGTGAAGAAGACCCCTCTGGAAGCCTTCAGTCGTCAGCGCAGCGTAGGCTTGATCGCGCTGGAACTGGACGAAGGCGACGTGCTGATCAGCGCCGCGATCACCGATGGCGAGCGTGAAGTCATGCTGTTCTCCGACGGTGGCAAGGTGACTCGCTTCAAAGAGTCCGATGTCCGTGCCATGGGTCGTACTGCCCGCGGTGTACGCGGCATGCGTCTGCCAGAAGGGCAGAAGCTGATTTCCATGCTGATCCCTGAGGAGGGTAGCCAGATCCTTACCGCTTCGGCGCGTGGCTATGGCAAGCGTACGGCGATCAGCGAGTTCCCAGAGTACAAGCGTGGCGGCCAGGGTGTTATCGCCATGGTCAGCAACGAGCGTAATGGCCGTCTGGTCGGTGCGGTTCAGGTGCAGGACGGTGAAGAAATCATGTTGATTTCGGATCAGGGCACTCTGGTACGTACGCGCGTCGACGAAGTGTCGAGCCTGGGTCGTAATACCCAGGGCGTCACCTTGATCAAGCTGGCCAGTGACGAAACGCTGGTAGGGCTTGAGCGGGTTCAGGAGCCTTCTGAAGTTGAAGGCGAAGAGCTCGAAGATGAAGGCGGTGCAGAGTTCGACGGTGAGGCCATCCAGGATGGCGCAGACGACGAGCAGCCGCTAGAGGCTGGCGCTGACGAAGAGCCGCAGGAATAAGCGGACACACAGGGGGCGGATGAGAATTCGCCCCCTTGTTGTATGTCCAGTATGAAAGTTTGCGACACTGTGGGAGCGAGCCTGCTCGCGATGGCATCAGCGCGGTATGTCAGATAGACATTACTGCCCGTATCGCTAGCAAGCCCGCTTCTACAAGCAACAATGTGTCGAGAGTTGATTTATTGCGTGACCACCAAATCAGAGTGAGAGTGGAAGTGAGCAAACGAGCCTATAACTTCTGCGCAGGTCCTGCTGCGCTACCTGAAGCTGTTCTGTTGCGTGCCCAGTCCGAGTTGCTCGACTGGCATGGCAAGGGCCTCTCGGTCATGGAAATGAGCCATCGCAGCGATGAGTTCGTGTCCATTGCGACCAAGGCTGAGCAGGATCTGCGTGACCTGCTGTCTATTCCCTCGAACTACAAAGTCCTGTTTCTGCAAGGCGGTGCCAGCCAACAGTTTGCCCAGATCCCGCTGAATCTTTTGCCTGAAAATGGCAAGGCGGATTACATCGATACCGGTATCTGGTCGCAGAAGGCCATTGAAGAGGCGTCGCGTTTCGGTCACGTCAACGTGGCAGCAACCGCCAAACCTTACGATTACTTCGCGATTCCTGGTCAGAATGAGTGGAATCTGTCGAAAGACGCGGCCTACGTTCATTACGCGCCAAACGAAACCATCGGCGGTCTGGAATTCAACTGGATCCCTGAGACTGGCGATGTGCCATTGGTCGCTGACATGTCTTCGGATATTCTGTCGCGCCCGGTTGATGTGTCCCGTTTTGGCATGATCTACGCGGGTGCCCAGAAAAACATCGGCCCAAGTGGCATCGTGGTCAATATCATTCGCGAAGATCTGCTGGGTCGTGCGCGTTCGATCTGCCCGACCATGCTCGATTACAAGGTCGCGGCTGACAACGGCTCGATGTACAACACGCCGCCGACCCTGGCCTGGTACCTGTCAGGTCTGGTATTCGAATGGCTCAAGGAGCAGGGCGGTGTCGAGGCAATCGGCAAGCTCAATGAAGTGAAAAAACGTACCTTGTACGACTTTATCGACGCCAGTGGCCTGTACAGCAACCCGATCAACCTTTCTGATCGCTCGTGGATGAACGTCCCGTTCCGTCTGGCGGACGATCGCCTCGACAAGCCATTCCTGGCAGGCGCTGAAGCACGCGGGCTGCTGAACCTCAAGGGGCACCGCTCCGTTGGTGGCATGCGCGCATCGATCTATAACGCTGTGGATATCAACGCGGTTAACGCGCTGGTGGCTTACATGGCAGAGTTCGAAAAGGAACACGGCTAATGTCCGAGCAAGAACTCAAGGCGCTGCGCCTGCGTATCGACAGTCTGGACGAAAAAGTCCTGGAGCTTATCAGCGAGCGGGCGCGTTGTGCCCAGGAAGTGGCGCGGGTCAAGATGGCTTCCCTGGCTGAGGGTGAAGTGCCGGTATTTTACCGGCCTGAGCGTGAGGCTCAGGTGCTCAAGCGCGTTATGGAGCGCAATAAAGGTCCGTTGGGCAACGAAGAGATGGCGCGGTTGTTCCGCGAAATCATGTCCTCGTGCCTGGCGCTGGAGCAGCCGCTGAAAGTGGCTTATCTCGGCCCCGAGGGTACCTTTACCCAGGCTGCGGCCATGAAGCACTTTGGGCATGCCGTGATCAGCAAGCCGATGGCTGCCATTGACGAAGTATTCCGCGAAGTGGCTGCCGGTGCAGTGAATTTTGGCGTGGTGCCAGTGGAAAACTCCACAGAAGGCGCAGTCAACCACACTCTCGACAGCTTCCTTGAGCATGACATGGTGATCTGCGGTGAAGTAGAGCTGCGCATCCACCATCACCTGCTGGTCGGCGAAAACACCAAAACGGACAGTATCAGCCGCATTTACTCCCACGCCCAGTCGCTGGCTCAGTGCCGCAAATGGCTGGATGCACACTACCCGAATGTCGAACGTATTGCGGTGTCGAGCAATGCCGAAGCGGCCAAACGGGTCAAAGGTGAGTGGAACTCCGCTGCCATTGCCGGTGATATGGCTGCTGGCCTGTACGGCTTGACCCGACTGGCCGAAAAAATTGAAGACCGCCCGGACAACTCCACGCGGTTCTTGATGATTGGCAGTCAGGAAGTGCCACCCACTGGCGATGACAAGACGTCGATCATTGTGTCCATGAGCAACCGTCCTGGGGCCCTGCATGAGCTGCTGGTGCCGTTCCATGAGAACGGGATCGATCTGACGCGTATTGAGACGCGTCCTTCGCGTAGCGGTAAATGGACCTATGTGTTTTTCATCGACTTTGCTGGTCATCACCGCGACCCCTTGGTCAAAAGTGTCCTGGAGCAGATCAGTCAAGAAGCCGTAGCGCTTAAAGTATTGGGTTCCTACCCGAAAGCGGTTCTCTGAGGCGATAAAACATGAGCGGTGATTTCCTCGCCCTGGCACAGCCGGGCGTACAACAACTTTCGCCTTATGTCCCGGGTAAACCTGTGGATGAGCTGGCGCGTGAACTGGATCTGGATCCGGCCACGATCGTCAAGCTTGCGAGCAACGAAAATCCTTTGGGGGCGAGCCCCAAGGCGCTGGAAGCCATTCGTGCCGAGCTGGCCGAATTGACCCGCTACCCGGATGGCAATGGCTTTGCCCTGAAAAGCCTGTTGGCTGAGCAGTGTGGCGTACAGCTTGACCAGGTAACACTGGGCAACGGTTCTAACGATATTCTGGAGCTGGTGGCGCGTGCCTACCTGGCGCCGGGGCTGAATGCCGTGTTCAGTGAGCATGCATTTGCCGTGTATCCGATTGTGACCCAGGCGGTAGGTGCCCAGGCCCGCGTTGTGCCGGCCAAGGACTGGGGGCATGATCTGCCTGCCATGCTGGCTGCCATCGACAGTGATACCCGGGTGGTCTTTATTGCCAACCCGAACAACCCGACCGGCACCTGGTTCGGTGTCGATGCGCTGAACGAGTTTTTGCAGGACGTGCCCGAGCACGTGCTTGTGGTGCTGGACGAAGCTTATATCGAGTACGCAGAGGGCGGTGATCTGCCCGATGGTCTGGAGTTTTTGTCGGGGTATCCCAACCTGCTGGTTTCCCGCACGTTCTCCAAGGCCTACGGCCTGGCCGCGTTGCGGGTGGGTTATGGGTTGTCAACGGCGGTGGTGGCCGATGTGCTGAACCGCGTTCGCCAGCCGTTCAACGTCAACAGCCTGGCGCTGGCTGCGGCTTGCGCGGCGCTGAAAGACAGCGATTACCTGGAGCAAAGCCGCCGCCTGAACGAGGCCGGCATGCAGCAGTTGCAGGACGGTTTTCGTGAGTTGGGCCTGGGCTGGATCCCGTCGCGCGGCAATTTTATCGCGCTGGATCTCGGTCAGGTAGCGGCTCCCGTCTATCAGGGGCTGTTGCGTGAAGGTGTCATAGTGCGTCCGGTGGCCAACTACGGTATGCCTGACCATCTGCGTATCACTATTGGTTTGCCGGCGGAAAACACTCGCCTGCTTGAAGCGCTGTCCAAGGTTCTTGCTCGTGGTTGATGTAATGTCTGTGCAATCTGTAAGGCCTGTAATAGGGCGGCTGGTCGTTGTCGGGTTGGGTCTGATTGGCGGGTCTTTCGCCAAGGGCATGCGTGAGAGCGGTCTGTGCGACGAAGTGGTCGGTGTTGATCTCGATCCCGAATCCTGTGTTCTGGCCGTTGAGCTGGGAGTGGTCGATCGCTGTGAAGCAAATCTGGCCGCTGCTTGCGTGGGCGCAGATGTGATTCAGTTGGCCGTGCCGATTCTGGCCATGGAAAAAATGCTCGGCCTTCTGGCGGGCATGGATCTGGGTAACGCGGTGCTTACCGATGTGGGCAGTGCCAAAGGCAATGTTGTGCGGGCAGCGGCACAAGCCTTTGGTGGCATGCCTGCGCGCTTTGTACCTGGCCATCCGATTGCCGGGTCTGAACAGAGTGGTGTAGAAGCTTCGAATGCCAGTCTGTTTGAGAGGCACAAGGTGATTTTGACGCCTGTGGCTCAGACCGATGCCGATGCGCTGGCTCTGGTTGATGCGATGTGGCGCGCCCTGGGGGCAGACGTCGAGCATATGCAGGTCGAGCGACATGACGAGGTACTGGCTGCAACCAGCCATTTACCTCATTTGCTGGCTTTCGGGCTGGTGGACTCTCTTGCCAAGCGCAACGAGAATCTGGACATCTTCCGTTACGCAGCGGGTGGCTTCCGTGATTTCACAAGAATCGCCGGCAGCGACCCGGTAATGTGGCATGACATTTTTCTCGCTAATCGCGAGGCAGTGCTGCGCACATTGGATACATTTCGCAGTGATCTCGACGCTTTGCGCGACGCGGTCGATGCAGGGGATGGGCATCAATTGCTGGGCGTTTTCACTCGCGCCCGGGTTGCCCGCGAGCATTTCAGTAAAATCCTGGCCCGCCGGGCATATGTGGACGCTATGAATTCCAACGATCTGATTTTTTTGGCAAATCCTGGTGGTCAAGTAACTGGCCGAATTCGCGTACCAGGCGACAAATCCATTTCCCACCGCTCGATCATGCTCGGCTCGCTGGCTGAAGGTACGACCGAAGTGGAAGGTTTCCTTGAGGGTGAAGATGCCCTGGCGACGCTGCAGGCGTTCCGTGACATGGGCGTGGTGATTGAGGGCCCGCATCATGGTCGCGTGACCATTCATGGCGTTGGCCTGCACGGTCTGAAAGCGCCACCTGGCCCGATCTACCTGGGCAACTCGGGTACTTCGATGCGCCTGTTGTCCGGCCTGCTGGCAGCACAGAGCTTCGACACCACCCTGACCGGCGATGCGTCCCTGACCAAGCGCCCGATGAACCGTGTGGCCAATCCATTGCGTGAAATGGGTGCCGTGATTGAGACCGCTGCCGAAGGTCGCCCGCCGATGACCATTCGTGGTGGTCATGCGCTCAAGGGCATGGATTACACCTTGCCGATGGCCAGTGCCCAGGTTAAATCCTGCCTGTTGCTGGCGGGCCTGTATGCAGAAGGCAAGACCTCGGTAACCGAGCCTGCACCGACTCGTGACCATACCGAGCGCATGCTGCAAGGCTTCGGATACCCGGTAACTGTTAATGGTCCTACTGCTTCGGTTGAGTCGGGCCACAAGCTGACGGCGACCCATATCGAAGTGCCGGGGGATATTTCCTCGTCGGCGTTCTTCCTGGTCGCCGCTTCGATCGCAGAAGGCTCGGATCTGCTGCTTGAGCATGTGGGCATCAATCCGACCCGTACCGGCGTTATCGACATCTTGCGTCTGATGGGGGCGGACATCACCCTGGAAAATCAACGCGAAGTGGGCGGTGAACCGGTGGCGGACCTGCGCGTGCGGGCTGCTAAACTCAAGGGTATCGAGATTCCGGAAGAGCTGGTGCCGCTGGCGATTGACGAGTTCCCGGTACTCTTTGTGGCTGCGGCCGTGGCTGAGGGTCGTACGATCCTTCGGGGTGCTGAAGAGCTGCGGGTCAAGGAGTCCGACCGGATCCAGGTAATGGCAGATGGCTTGCTGACCCTGGGCGTGAAGTGCGAGCCGACAACGGATGGCATCATCATTGATGGTGGCACTATTGGCGGTGGTGAGGTTCATGGTCATGGCGATCACCGTATCGCAATGGCCTTCAGTGTGGCTTCGTTGCGCGCAACCGCACCCATCCGTATCCATGATTGCGCCAACGTGGCGACTTCTTTCCCCAACTTCCTTGCTCTGTGCAAGCAAGTGGGCATGCGTGTTGCTCAAGAGGCAAACTCGTGATGGTTTCGGCACCGGTTATCACCATCGACGGCCCAAGCGGTTCAGGTAAAGGCACGGTTGCTGGCATCCTGGCCAAGCGCCTGGGGTGGAATTTGCTCGACTCCGGTGCTCTGTACCGCCTGCTGGCGTTTGCCGCAGGTAACCATGGTGTGGCCCTGGATAACGAGGCGTTGCTGGAAAAACTGGCTGCGCATCTTGATGTGCAGTTCATCGGCGCGACGGACGGTAAGCCGGCGCGGATCATTCTGGAAGGTGATGACGTGACTCACGCCATCCGCAGTGAGACCGTAGCGGCCGGAGCCTCGAAAGTCGCGGCTTTGCCGGCTGTTCGCGATGCGTTGCTGCAGCGTCAGCGTGCTTTCCTTGAGTTCCCGGGGCTGGTTGCAGATGGTCGGGACATGGGTACCGTGGTCTTTCCTGACGCGCCATTGAAGGTTTTTCTGACCGCTAGCGCTGAGGAACGGGCCCGCCGCCGTTACTTGCAGTTGAAGGCCAAGGGCGATGATGTTAGTCTCTCGGGTCTGCTAGATGAGATTCGTGCCCGCGACGAGCGTGACACGCAGCGTGCAATAGCCCCGCTCAAGCCGGCGGCTGATG
>Ga0256410_1000342_pt1 | contig 50987 bp, 45 predicted proteins | sample PhyWR1_FD_185983 | JGI IMG/M metagenome (GOLD analysis project Ga0256410, IMG submission 185983) | Leaf surface microbial communities from wheat plants in UC Gill Tract Community Farm, Albany, California, United States - DLSL W.R1 | ecosystem: Host-associated > Plants > Phyllosphere >... | reverse complement strand
GGAAACTGAAAGGATTAGGTTATGAAGCCCTAGCAGGGACTATCAGCCAGAGCAACCTAAGCTTGCTGGAACAAGGGAAAATCCAGGCTACGCTACCGACCCTTGTAAAAGTGGCCGAGACGCTCGGCATCAACCTTCTTACGCTCATGGCGTTGTGCTTGGCGATCCGTGACAAAGAATCTCCCGAGTCCGAGTTGAAAAAGGCGCAAAAGGAACTCCTTTGCTTCATAGAGTCGGGGGGGCTCAATATCATGGAGGATCAAATGCAGGATGGCGCGTTGAAAAAGCGCGGTCGTGGCACTCGAGCGAACGCCCAGAGCGTCAGTGCCGTGATTAACCTGAGAAAGCAGGGCAAGACCCAAGCGGAAGCTGCCCGTGAACTAGGCCTGCCCACATCGACGGTTCAGCGGTATTGGCAGAAGGATTGATCCTTCGGGGGCTGACCTTTGACTGCGCCACGCTCCATCAACTGCCAACCGGTAAACAATCATCTCGAGCTTGGATAAAGCGTCCTCGTCAAAAAGGAACGATCCACAGTGCCCAAGCCACGCCAACGGTCTTCGTTGTTTCTTAGGTATTGAGCCATCTCATCCACATCTAGGTCATGAGGGGCATCCATGAGAGTGTTGAGCCTCTGGAGCGTCTGTACCGGCACGCCCATTTCCTCCAAGCCAGCCAGGCCAGATGGGAGGTGGTAATGTTCAAAAACCCCACGAAGTTTTGAATAATCAATCTTCGCATTAATATTACGCCTTTTAGCATGCAACTTAACGACATCCTCAAGAATACCGAGTAGCTTTGGAACTGTGTGCCCCAGAATATTGACCACCACCTTGAGGTCATCATTAATACATGTGGAAAGATTATCGACCTCGCCCTTCTCTAAGCGCGCCTTCGACTGAACAATCTGTGACTTAAAGTATTCTGCGTACTGAGGGGTATACAGATAACTTGTGAGTTTTGCATGGATAACCGAACTATTCTTAGTTGGGATACGCACTCGGCGAAGCGCGCCGGATTGGAAACTCGTTAGTGCCTCAGCCAAAACATTGAGAAACTCACTTGAAGGCATCCAATGGAAGATGGTCGACTGAAAGGATTCCTCAAATAACATCTCGACAGAAGAATACAACTCTCTGAATGCCTCCAGAGTGAATGAGCTATGGCGCTTCAACAAGTCCACACCAAATTCATCGATATTTTCATCTCGTTCGAATCTAGACTGAGAGTAATCACTAAGATGCTCAGGCTGAACGCCAACTAGAAGATTCATTGGCGTCGTATCATCTTGAATTCCGAGAGGGATATCCACCTCTTGGTTGAATGAGTCCTGGGGAATCGCCTCTAGGCAATAAACTTTTCCTACGAAATGGACACCCATGCGACCAGCGCGCCCCTTGATGTTGCCATGTGTGAATTTATCAATGCTAAAATTGCCATCCCTGTTGTCATGTATCACAACATTTTTTGCAATCGTATTCACCCCCTCGATTATCGTCGAAGTACAAATAAGGTAGTTAATTTCCCCCCGATTAAAAAGATCAATAGTGTACTGCTGCAAAGCACGCGGCAACCCCCCAAAGTGAAGACCGATTCCGCTTCGTAGAGCGACACAATAATCCCAATCAGAATCGTACTCTTGGGCGACCCAGTCGAGATGAGGGCTATGAAACTCAGTACCAAACCCATACTTGACTAAAGACCTTGCAACTCCTCCAGCAACAGCAGAAGACTTACAGTAAATTATTGTCGCCTCACCACGACACAGGTCTGCAATAGAGAGAACCGCTTCCTCTTTACCTTCCTCATCATTAGGAGACAGGTCGAAGGACTCAACATCCAAAGCCACGGTATTAAAATCGGAGGAGATGAAGGTATACTCGAAGCCGAGACTCGCTAAGCCTGTCACACTGTTAATAAAAGGCCCGGTCATATAAAACTGCTTAGATGCCCTCAACAGCTTACTCAAAGCGATATTAAGCTCGATAACTCGCTCATTTTCATAGTCTATCTTCCCACTGGCCCGCTGCTGAAATGCAAGCTTGTAGAACTCATCAATTACGAAGAAATCAATTCCAAAAATATCCTGTCGTTCATTAACCCTTTCCTGCGTGAGAACGTAAATCACCTTATCACCATTCGCTTCCTGAGAACTGTGATGGATGATTTGATAGAGTTCGCCGAACCGCTCCTGAAGGCGCCTGCGCGTTTCGTCGGCTAGCGCGATAGTAGGAACAACTAGAACCACTCTACTCACTATTCCCAAGCCAATTATCGAATCTACAATTGCGCTCTTTCCCATGCTGGTCGGTGCACTTAGAACAACGTTGCGTCCAGATCGAAGCAGTTCAAAAACTTGAAACTGCATTGAATGGAAAACAATTTCATCCGAAAATGGAGTCTGATAGATCCCTAAAGCCGCTTTTTCGCTGACCGTTACTTCTTGAAACTCTTTCTTCAAATACGGATACAGCCCAGACTTGCGTACCAGGTTGCGAAGCAAAGGCGTATAGTTCGTAAACTTCAGCCTAGCGTCCAAGGCTCGGATAACTAAATCCCTACCCATATGCAATGAAACGGGATTCGACAACAGCTTGTCAGCAGCATGAAGATAGCTAAATGCCGATGTTCCTTCTGTTTCGAGCAGAAGCCGAGCTGTGTCGTAAACCCTGTTCACATGTCATCCCTCATTTTCTTTTCCACCAACCCACATAAGTCGTCAAAGCTTGGGGCAGGATAGAGATAGAGTTCGAAATTAAATTGTGAATATTCCGGACTCTTGGTGATATCGGAAATAAAATCAACGAAGAGGTCATAAGCTTCCTGGTACAGATCAGCCTCATGACCTTTAGTCTCAGGAATAGTGAGAAAACTTGACTCATAGCCGAAAAAAATTACAAATCGAAGGCGTTCTAAATGATCTTCAAACGAATTACTGGTATCTAGAATATCATCGATATCGTGATTAAGTAGATATGAGTCCTCCTTAACATCCAGAACCTTTTCTCTAACTCCGTCCAGACCGCTTACAATATCATTGTACAGTGTATCTCTAAGATCATTTAAAACCTGTGATAACGTCTTGGCTTTTGTTAACTTGCTGATGCCAAGCCATAACTCATCACCCCCCTTAGCACGCTGTACGATGTGAACATTCTCAAAAACCCGCATTTCATCTTTAGAATCAAGGTAAAGGGTAGCCGGAATAGGCTGACTGTTATGTCTTAGCCTCATGACCGAATGCAGCAATGCATTTCCAAGAAACCGCTCAAGGTCTCTGGCATTATCAGCGAGACGTGACCTCAATAATTTGTATTTTTCCGTAGCAGTCGAACTGATGAAGTCAGCAATTTCACCTGGTCTCAACAGGAGCTCGTCAAACCAACAACAAATATTTTTGGCGATGTGCTCATAGCGGTACTGCCCCATCTGATAACGCTGATGTAGGGCCACCCCATTCCTGGTTGGAATCGAACTTAAAAAAGGCGCTTGAAGTTGAATTAAGATATCTGGCAGTTTGCGATGAACATAAACTTTGCAATGAGAATTTCCGCGATCATAAAACAAGACCTCGGCCTTGAACCAAGCAAGAAAATTATCTCTATGGTAGGTTTTGTCATCTTCAACGTACACACGCCTATCGAGTGCACTTATTTTAGTCATAGCTACTAAAATATTAACCCAGATACTTTCAACCATTGAATCCGAACTTAGAATTACGCCATACAGATTAAGGGCAGCATTTCTGATATTACTAAGACCTGTAAGTTCTATTTGCCTTAAGCTAGGTATTACCTCCCACGAACACGAGTCAACCCAGTCGGATATAGAATTGCCTGCTGGCGCAATATATTTTCGCAATTTTACGTCGAGCTCATCGATCAGGCTTTGTCGGCCAGGCTTACCGTCTCGCTTTGAGAGCTCAATTTCTAAGTAGTCGAGTGGCGCTTTGCAGTCTCTAGGAGATAAGATCCGAAACTTGCATTTCTCAATAGGCGAGAATGCACACTGCATCGACTTGTGTACAATTGAACTGTTGGCAATAAGATTTTTATCAGCTCCACGAGTACGACTTGTAACCGTGCTAATAGACCAGCGAGGCTTGTCAGAAGTCTTAACTTGAACGAACTCAGTATGAGTATCGTATAGGATATCGATGTCGTCTGTAACTTCGCATCTGACAGCCTGGATCTTCTTGTTGAGTAGCATCTGGGTTACGAAAAGCGCCGCCGCACAGTCCTGATACAAGAATCCAAGCTTGGCTGCTACGCCCCCCGCATTGCTTGAGTCCATCACCTACTTCCATGATTTTTGATGCCCAAGGCTATGGGAAAAGACATGTGGCGTCCACGCCTAATGGCCTTAGGCTATTTTGCCTGCGACGTGAGGAGAAAAAGCGGGCTTAACGTGAGGCTGATTTGGCCCGAAAGTCAGGACTTCCTGGGCTTGGCTTTGGCAGTCGCCTCAGCCACTAATGGATCTTCGGGCCAGTAGTGTTTCGGGTATCTGCCTTTAAGATCCTTCTTCACTTCCACGTAGGTGCTACGCCAGAAATTGGCTAGATCTTGGGTAACCTGTACAGGCCTCCGCGCCGGCGACAAAAGATGCAACGTCAGGGGCTGTTTACCTTGGGCAATCCGAGGTGTTTCTGACAGACCAAAAAGCTCCTGCAGCCTTACAGCCAATATCGGAGAATGATGCGAATAGTCGATTCGGATATTCGACCCAGATGGCACCTGGATGGTCTGAGGTGCCTGTGTCTCTAGTTCCTGTGGAAGCGGCCAAGGCAGAAGATTCCTGACAATCGATGACAGATCCAGTTGGCTGAAGTGGCTGAGCCTCGAGACTTTGCCCAGGTACGGTGCGAGCCATTCTTCCAGCGTGTCCAGAAGGTTGGTATCGCTGAGATCAGGCCACTTGCTTTCTGCTTGGTCATTTTGGATATCCAACTGACGCAGCAGATTGACCCGCGCCTGCCATTGGCGCAACTCAGGGTTCCAAGGCAGAAGCTCGATGCCCTTGCGCCTCACCAGATTGACCAAGGCTAGCGAACGAGCTTGCTCATCAAGACTTGGCAAAGGGGTTGCGGACAGTACCAACTGCCCCACCTTGAGTTGCCGCTCAGCCTTGAGTACCCCCTCCCTCTCGTCCCAGTCAACCTCATCGACTGACCTTACAAGGTCAGCCAGCTCGTCATCGAACAAAGCCGAATCGAGATCGCTCGCCAGGTAGATCCGCTCCTCGCGCTGACCTTGCCGGCTACCCAGGTCAGCCACTACTAGCCACTCATATTTAGTGAGAGCATCGGGCTCTGAAAACACAGCAGCCCTCCCATTGGAGAGACGGTATTCAGATGCACTTGCACGTCTCTGGAGGCCGATCCTGTCGGGATAGGCGAACGCCAGTAAGCACCCTACCCATCGTGGGTGATCGGGCTCGCTGATAGGGCTGGAGGCCCTTCCACGTAATATGGATCGATACTGCCGAGCTGACTGTTTCACCCGCTGGAAGGAGCCACTACCTCGACGTGAATGTTGCTCGCCTGATAAGCCATTCAGCCTGGTATGAAGATCGGCGCCAGCTCCACGCAAGATGTCCTTCTCACCCAATAGCGCCGCGATGTTGCACGCCAGGTCATCCAGCCCCATCGCGTTGCCTTTGATGAGCATGTGAGCGATCCGTGGATGCGCTGGAAGCTCGCTCATGGCTGATCCGTGTTGTGTGAGCTGCCCAGAATCGTCTAGTGCGCCCAGTCGCTTCAGCAGGTTTCTGGCTTGAGCGAAGGGAGCTGTTGGAGGTTGGTCGAGCCAGGTCATTTCCTCCGGCTTCATTCCCCACAGGGCTAACTGGAGAGCCAGGGCTGCAAGATCCGCCTGCAGGATCTCAGGGGTGCTGTAACCAGCCACTTGCTCGTGCTGGGACTCCGACCACAGGCGATAGCAGACACCTGGCTCCAAACGCCCTGCCCGCCCCGCACGCTGAGTTGCACTGGCCTTCGAGATACGCTGTGTGTCGAGTCGGGTCATCCCACTGCGAGGATCGAACTTCGGTACTCGCTCAAGACCACTATCCACCACTACCCTCACCCCTTCGATGGTCAAACTGGTCTCGGCGATGTTCGTGGCCAGCACGATTTTTCGGGAGCCTTTTGGTGCAGGGTCTATCGCAGCACGCTGTGCGTTCAGGTCGAGATCTCCGTACAGCGGGCATACGATCACCTCTGGGCGGTTGCTCAGTTGCTCTTTGAGGGTCTCTGCCACCCGCCGAATCTCGGCCTGTCCAGGAAGGAAAACCAGAACGCTTCCAGACTGCTCGTTGATGGCTGCCAAGCAGGTGTCCGTTACTCGCGCATCGATTCGCTCGCTCGGCTGATAAGGACTGCCCCAAACCGTTGAGACCGGATACATCCGCCCCTCACTAGTGACGACAGGCGCATCATTCAGTACCTTTGAAAGGCGAGCACCTTCAAGTGTTGCGGACATCAGAAGCAGTTTCAGCGGAGGCTCATCGCGCAGCAGTTCGCGACCACTCAGGCAAAGGGCCAAAGCAAGGTCGGAGTCGAGGTTTCGCAGGTGGTACTCATCGAAGATGACCACTCCCACACCATCCAGCGCAGGGTCATCCTGGAGACGGCGAGCCAGGATACCTTCGGTGACCACTTCGATCTGGGTGCGCGGCCCTACCTTGCTTTCAAGGCGAATGCGGTATCCGACCGTCTCGCCAACCTTCTCACCTAATTCACTCGCTAATCGCTCAGCAGCAGCCCGAGCAGCCAATCGACGGGGCTCAAGCATGATGATCTTCTGGCCACCAAGCCAAGGTTCGTTCAGCAACGCCAGAGGCACTCGGGTGGTCTTACCCGCACCAGGTGGCGCTTCAAGGATCACTTCATTGCGGTTGGCCAGGGCGTCTCTTAGCTCTGGCAATACGAGGTCAATAGGTAGAGAAATCATCAAGGCTCCCAAATCAGGGAAGCAGTATACGCTGGGCGTTGAGTGATGATTTAGACTTGATAGTGCCAGTCAGGATCAGTGAGCTACCTAAGCGCACGATTTATAGATAGGAATAGCGAGAGCGGAAGCAAGGGCAAAAGCAGGAGCAGGAGCAGGAGCAGGAGCAGGAGCAGGAGCAGGAGCAGGAGCATCAAAGCCTTGTGGGCTTTGACTTTCAAGCAAGAGCAAAAGCAGGCAACGCCTTGTGGGCGTTGCCTTTAAAGCCTGACAAGAAAATGCCTAAAAGCGAACCAATCAGCAAATCATGGAATTCGTCAAAAATCAGCAGGCCCACCCCTTCCAGCGACGGATCGTGCTGCAGACGTCGAGTAAGGATGCCCTCGGTGACCACTTCGATACGGGTGTTGGGGCCGACCTTGCTGTCGAGGCGTATACGATAACCTACGGTTTCGCCGACTTTTTCACCCAGTTCACTGGCCAGCCGCTCGGCCGCCGCACGGGCCGCCAGGCGCCGGGGTTCGAGCATCAGGATCTTCTGCCCGGCCAGCCACGGCTCGTTGAGCAGGGCCAGCGGCACACGGGTGGTTTTACCGGCGCCGGGCGGCGCTTCGAGCACGGTTTCATGGCGCTCGGCCAGGGCCAGGCGCAGTGCAGGTAAAACTTCATCAATCGGCAAAGAAATCATGGTGGCTCCAGAACAGAGCGGCGAGTATAACGGCGAACAGTAATGATCCAGTCCTTTGAACATGTTTGAGGTTTTAAGTATGCGTATGCCTTCGCGAGTAATCGGCGGTGTCGTGGTTGCGGCACTGTTCACCCAATTGACTGCTTGCGGCAGTATTTTCTTTCCAGACCGCCGCGGCCAGATCGACGGCAAGATCGACCCCATGATCGTCGTACTGGATGCCGTGGGCCTGCTGTTTTATGTGATCCCGGGGCTGATCGCCTTCGGTGTCGACTTCGCCACCGGCGCAATTTATTTCCCGCCGGGCAAGACCGCACAAATCGCCCCGGAAAAACTGCGCGAAGCCATCGGCGCAGACGGCAAGGTGGATAACGCCAAGCTCCAGGCCATCCTTGAAAGCGAACTGGGCCGCAGCTTCCCGCTGAACGATCCACGCCTGATCCAGCACCGGGGCAGTGCCCAGCAACTGGCTATGTATGGCTTGCAGCCAGCAGCCTGAAGCACGTCATCATTCATCAGGAAAGCACCATGACCAGCAGCCCGGAACACGCCCGCCTGTTACGTCTGGCTACCCGCGCATCAGTGGCGGTGGCCAGCCTGTTGATCGTAACCAAGGCCATCGCGTGGTGGCTCAGTGGCTCGATCAGCATGCTCGCCGGCCTGACCGACTCGCTGCTCGATGGCGTAACTTCGTTTCTCAATTTGCTGGCCGTGCATTACGCGCTGCGTCCCGCCGATGAGGATCACCGATATGGTCACGGCAAAGCCGAGTCCCTGGCGGGCATGGCGCAAGCGCTGTTTATTGGCGTGAGTGCAGTGCTGATTGCCTTTCAGGCAGTGGAACGGCTGAAAAACCCGGAGCCGGTAGGCGCACCGTGGATCGGAATTGGCGTCATTGTCTTTTCGTTGCTGATGACCGTGGCACTGCTGGTGCTGCAACACCGGGTGATCAAGGCCACGGGGTCCAACGCGGTGCGCGCCGACTCGCTGCATTACCGCTCGGACCTGATGCTCAATGGCAGTATTTTGCTGGCGCTGGTGCTGGCCAGTGTAGGTTTCCCGCAGCTGGACGCCTGGTTTGGCCTGGGGATTGCGGTGTATATCCTGTGGAGCGCACTGCAGATCGCCCGTGAGAGTTTTGCCGTGTTGATGGATCAGGAGTTACCCACGGATGTCAGTGAAAACATGCTGAATCTGGCCTGCAGCGTGCCCGGCGTGCTCGGCGCCCACGACCTGCGCACACGGATCTCGGGCAATACCTGGTTTGTGCAGTTTCACCTGGAGCTGCCGGGTGAACTGACGTTGTCCGCAGCCCATAGCATCTGTGACCGCGCGGCTGAAGCCATTGAACAGGTCTATCCGCGGGCCGAAGTACTGGTGCATGCAGACCCGAAGGAAGTGGTCAAACCGAGGCTGAGCAAGTCTCCGTAGCAGGCTTCAGATCAATACGTCACTTGATAACCACGACTGCTCAGGCAACTGCCCTGCGCCTGCCGATAGGCTTGCACCACTTGCGCCGCTGGGGCGTATGTCGCCTTGGCAGGGTCGAAGCCGCTTTGCTCCACAGCCCAGCGATAGCAGTCATAACGGTCCTGACCGATTTGGGCCGGGCTTTGACCGTTCATCGGGTAAGCCACCATCTCATAGTTGTTGCTCACGGGCTGTTGGTAGACCGTCGGCGGCTGGACCACGATGTAATCGCGAGTTGCAGGTTGATAGGCGTAATACGCCCCCGCCGCGAGAAACATCAAGGTACTGCCAAACCACACTTCCCTAGCGTAATCAGGCAAAAACCCTACGCGCAGTCCATAAGGCGGCTGCACCACGATGTAACGCGGGCCTTGAGGGCGATACCAGTAGCCGCCTGAAAAGTAGTAGTTCTGGCCGCGATACGGCACTTGCCAGTGCTGGCCGGGGAACCGCTCTACCACATTACCCGGGCGATATTGCGGCCCCGGGCCCCAGCCATTGCCATGCCCGGACGGGCGACCGGCCCAGCGCTGGTCGTTGGGATGACGGTTATTCGGGCCAGGAGCGTAACCGCCGCCATACCAATTCTGATTGCCGCCCCGGTTCGGCGACTGAGTCTGCTGAACCCTGTCGGGGCGCGGCTGGATCGGCAGGTTATTACCTTGTTGATTCGGCCGCGGCTGATGATTGTCTGCACCCTGTGGCCGACCTTGCCAGCCGCCATCACCACGCTCATCGGCCAACACCTGGCCGCTGACGCTCACAAAGAGCACGCCAACTGTAGCCAAACGCCAGATACGCGATTTCATGCTGTTTCTCACTGAAGGACAGGGCTTATAGATAAGACTGGGGTTTCAGGAAGCGGTTCTACGCCAGGCAGTGCATAACGCAACTTATTTTTTGCCAGACGAAAAAAGGGCGACCCGTCGGTCGCCCCTTGAATTTTCTGTCCTGGCTCAACACTTGTGATGTTGGCTCACCTCGCTCCGTCTTCTGGACAGTGCGTAGCCCGGGGGCCGGGGCAACCCTGTGGGGTTGGCGGCCGCGGCTGGCCTGATTCGGCGGGCCGCAGTGGACTCTATGTCCGGGCAGTGATTCTGGTTTAAAGAATAGGCGTTTGGCCGCGGCAGGCGATTGCGAAGATTGCTCGATAAAACATTACTTGCGCAATTTTTGACTTAAGGTGGATACTTTCACGCAATAGTTATGACAAAGGGTAACTTCGTGAGCAAACTCGACCGGTATGACCTGAGCATTTTGGCGGAATTGCAGCGTGACGCACGCATCTCTAACCAGGAACTGGCCGAACGTATTGGCCTGTCGCCATCTCCTTGCTCGCGCCGCGTTAAACAGCTTGAGGATGACGGCTACATCAGCCGTCAGGTGGCGCTGCTCGACCGCAAACTGCTGGGCTTGAGCCTTACAGCCTACGTGCTTATCGGAATGGACCGACATACACCAGAGCGTTTCGAGAACTTCGAAGCCTGCATCCGCGCCCTGCCGCAGGTGCTGGAATGCAGCCTGGTGACCGGCATGGACGCCGACTACCAACTGAAAGTGGTGGTTGCCGACATGGACCATTACCAGAAGCTGCTGCTGGGTGAATTGACCCGTATCGAAGGCGTAACCAGCGTGCGTTCGAGCTTTGTGCTCAATCAGGTGCTCAACAGCACCGAGCTGCCGCTGACCCATTTGCGCACGTAAAAATAGAACCTGTAGATACTCTGTTGCAGGTCAAGCCCTATTGTGAGAGCGAGCCTGCTCGCGAACGACCTTCGCGAGCAGGCTCGCTCCCACAGTTGCAGTGTTCCTGCAGCTGCCGAGGAACGAAGGCTGCGTTCGGCTGCGAAGCAGTCGTAAAATCAGCCCACGCGATTCTTCAGTTGTAACGCGCACTCTGATCTTGCGATTGCTTCACAATCGAACGCAGCTTCGTGCCTTCAGCAGCTGCTACGGGTGTAGCGACATCCTCTCACTACCCAGATCAATATCCCCACACTTCCCTGGCGTATACTCCTACGGCTTTTTCCCACGATGTCGCCGGAGAATACCGATGGATCCTGCCGTACTTGAAGAATGGATGATGACGATTCTGGTCAGCGTGCTGATCATTTTCATGGCCTTTATCGTCTGGGATCTGGCGAAAAAGTCCAAAGCTGGACGCTTCGGCTCCATGATCCTGTTTTTCGTCCTCGGCCTGGGCGTTGCCGCGTTTATCATCAAAAGCGTGGTCATCGGCCTGATCGAATCCGGAGCCCTATAGCCGCGCCGGAACTTCCCGGTACTGCCCCTGCTCCAGCCCTTCAATGCTCCAGTCACCAATGCGTACCCGCACCAGGCGCAAGGTCGGCAAGCCCACTGCCGCGGTCATGCGCCGCACCTGACGGTTGCGACCTTCACGGATCACCAGTTCCAGCCAGGCGGTCGGGATACTTTTGCGAAAGCGTACCGGCGGGTTGCGCGGCCATAGCTGCGGCTCGTCCAGGGCACGCGCTTCGGCAGGCAGGGTCTTGCCGTCATTGAGTTCAACGCCATCACGCAACTGCTGCAGTTGCTCCGGCGTGGGCTCGCCTTCAACTTGAACCCAGTAGGTCTTGGGTAATTTGTGCTTGGGGTCGGCTATCCGCGCCTGCAACTGGCCATCATTGGTCAACAGCAGCAAACCTTCACTGTCCCTGTCCAGTCGCCCGGCCGGGTAGATGCCCGGAATCGGGATAAAGTCCTTGAGCGTGGCGCGCCCGCCTTCGTCGCTGAACTGGGTCAGCACATCGAAGGGTTTATTGAACAGGTACAGCTTGGGATCAGACGGCGGCGCTTTGGCCACGCGGCGATTGGCAGCTGGCGCGGTGGGGGTTTTCGAGGCCGGGCGGCGTGGGGCGGGACGAGACATGACAAAAAAGGCTATCTAGCGATCAGGGCTGGCAATGCTAGTCCCCCGATCGCTAAATGACCATCACCGATCAACGGAACGGCGGTTCATCAAAGCTGCGCAGCTTGCGCGAATGCAGGGAGTTGAGCTGGCTGCGCATCAAGTCCACGGCAGCAATGCCGATTTTCAAATGCTGGCTGACCGCGCGCTCATAGAAGGCATTGGCCGAACCTGGCAGTTTGATTTCACTGTGCAGCGGCTTGTCCGACACACACAACAGCGTGCCATACGGGACGCGCAAGCGATAACCCTGGGCAGCAATGGTGCCGCTTTCCATGTCCACGGCAACAGCACGGGACAGGTTGATCAGCGGACGTTCCTGAGCCCAGCGCAGCTCCCAGTTGCGATCGTCATAGGTCAGTACGGTGCCGGTACGCAGGCGTTTTTTCAGCTCATCGCCGCGCTCACCGGTAACCTGTGCGGCAGCCTCCTGCAGTGCCAGTTGGACTTCAGCCAGGGCCGGAATCGGAATGTTCGGCGGCACGACCCGATCAAGAATGCCGTCGCGACGCATGTAGGCGTGGGCCAACACATAATCGCCAATGGTCTGCGACTGGCGCAGACCGCCGCAGTGACCAATCATCAGCCAGCAATGCGGACGCAGCACGGCCAGGTGGTCGGTAATGTTTTTCGCATTGGACGGGCCGACGCCAATATTGACCAGCGTCACGCCATGACCATCACTGGCCTGCAAGTGATACGCCGGCATCTGGTAGCGATGCCACACCACCCCCGCCGCGATGGCCTGGGCCTCGCCGTAGTCCATCGATTTTTCGATGATCACATTGCCCGGCATCACCATGCGTACAAAGCGCGGGTTGTCGCGCAATTGCTCAAGGCCATGGAGGATGAACTGGTCAACATAGCGATGGTAGTTGGTCAGCAGAATCCACGGCTGCACATGGCGCCAGTCGCTGCCGGTGTAGTGCACCAGGCGGCGCAGGGAGAAGTCGACCCGCGCGGCGTCGAACAGCGCCAGGGGCAACGGATCGGTGTTTTCCCAGTCGTACAGGCCATCGGCGATGCCATCGGTGGCAGCAGACAGGTCGGTGCTCGGAAACACCCGCGCCAGCGCAGCAGCGGTAACGCCGGAGCCGGCCAGTTCATCACCTTGCTCGACCACATAAGGGTAAGGAATATTTTGCTCACTGACGCCGACTTCTACTTCAACGGTGAAGTCGCGCATCAAGGGCACCAGCTGTTCCAGCAGGTAATTACGGAAAGAGGCGGGATGGGTGACGGTCACACTGTAGGTGCCCGGTAACTGGACCTTGGCATAAGCACGGGTGGTGGTCGGCACTTCACCGTTGATACGGTAGGTCAAACGCAGTTCGGGGTAGCGAAACAGCGCGCGTTCTTGCGCAGAGGGTTCAACCCGATCCTTGAGATAACGCTTGAGTGCCTGGCTCAAGGCCGTGGTTGCGCGCTCGTGCAAGGCAGCAAGCCGGTCAACGGCCTCTTCAGCGGTGGAAACGACAATAAAAGCTTCGGTCACGATAAGCATCCTGTCTTCTGAGCGGGCAGGCCTTTATCTTGCCTGTATCGATGGCTAAAGGCAGCTACAAAATTGCCTGCCGAAGATTTCCTGTGGCTGCTGGGGATAAACAGAATATCGGCTGCCTCACGCAAATCCGTGTGGGAGCGGGCTTGCCCGCGATGGCATCGACCGGGTCTGGCAGATAAAACCCGTCGTCTGCATCGCAGGCAAGCCAGCTCCCACAGGGTTGGGGATATTCAGGCAACCTGCGGGGTAGCGCGGGCAACGATGGCTGCCACATTCAAACCCCGCGGCAATGTACCGTAAACCCGGCCGCTGCCCTGTAGCCGGCTGGCGATAAAGGCGTCGCTGACATCGCTGTTACCAGCCTCAAGTAGCAGTTTTGCCTGTAGGCCAAGGGCGATGTCTTCTGTCAGTTGGCGAGCGCGATACTGGATATCGTCAGTGTCGTTGAGCGCCGCCTTAAGCTGCACAATGTGCTGCCCCAGGCGCACATCGCCATGCCCGTCGCCCAACTCGGCAAATAGCGCATCGAGCACGCCCGGCTCTTTGGACAAGGCTCGCAACACGTCCAGGCACTGCACATTACCCGACCCTTCCCACGTCGAATTGACCGGAGCCTCGCGATACAGGCGCGGCAGGATGCTGTCTTCGACATAACCTGCGCCCCCCATGCATTCGGCCGCTTCGTTGATCATGGCTGGAGCCCGCTTGCAGATCCAGTACTTGCCCACCGCTGTGACCAACCGGGAAAACCTGGCCTCATGCAGGTCATCCGGATTGTCCAGCGCCCGCCCCATGCGCAGGCTCAGGGCCAGTGCTGCCTCGCTTTCCAGCGCCAGGTCAGCCAATACGTTCTGCATCAGTGGCTGGTCTGCCAACACCCGACCGCCCACCAGTCGATGGGCGCAATGATGGCTGGCCTGGGTCAGCGCCTGACGCATCAAGGCACTGGAGCCGACCATGCAGTCGAACCGGGTCATGGCGACCATTTCAATAATGGTCGGCACGCCACGACCTTCTTCGCCGATCATCCAGGCCAATGCCCCACGAAACTCAACTTCACTGGAGGCGTTGGAGCTATTGCCCAGTTTGTTCTTCAGGCGCTGAATATAGAATTCGTTGCGGCTGCCATCCGGACGATGGCGCGGCAGCAAAAAGCAGCTCAGGCCTTTTTCGGTTTGGGCCAGGGTCAGAAAGCCGTCACACATGGGTGCCGAGCAGAACCATTTGTGCCCCAGCAGTTCATAGGCCTGCCCCGGCCCTTTGGCCCCTACGGGGTAAGCCCGCGTGGTATTGGCACGCACATCGGTGCCGCCCTGTTTTTCAGTCATGGCCATGCCCAGGGTCACGCCGGCCTTTTGGCTGATATCGACATTACGCGGGTCATATTCAGTGGCCAGCACTTTGGGCAGCCAGATGGCAGCCAGGTCCGGTTGCAGACGCAAGGCCGGCACGCTGGCGAAGGTCATGGTCAAGGGGCAGCCGCTGCCCGCTTCGGCCTGGCTGTGCAGGTAGGTCATGGATGCGCGGGCCACATGGGCACCGGGTTGCGGGTGGGCCCAGGGCAAGGACGGCAAGCCGTGCTCGATCGCCGTGCGCATCAGTTCATGGTAAGCCGGGTGAAACTCCACCAGATCAATACGATGCCCAAAACGGTCATGACTGACAAACTGCGGTTTGTTTTCATTGGCCAGAAAACCCGCAGCCATCAGCGGGCCGCCCGCCAGGGCACCGTACTCGTCAATCCGCGCCTGCGCCCATCCCGCGCCGAAATGCTGGCTCCAATACTGCAACGGCAGGTCAATGCGGTACAGGTTCACGCCGTCCATTGACGGCGGTTGATTGGTCACCTGATGGGTTTCTGCGTATTGATGCAAGTTCATTGCGCGGGCTCCTTGGGATCGTACCAATGAGCCAGTGAAGCACGCATCTGCGGCTAAACAAGGGGCATAAACGCCTAAAACTCGGCGTTTTTATCGTTCTTGTCGATCAGCAGGCGTTGCGCCAAGGTCTGTTGCAAGTCCTCAAAACGCAGCGGTTTCAGCAGATAATCCGTGATCCCGTCGACCTGCTCGCGAGCTTGCTGTGCCTGGGCTTGCGACTCGAACAGCGCCAGCACGGGCAACTGCGCACAGGCGGCCAATGTCAGCAGCTGGCTGCCCATCGACGTAGCACAGACCTGGGCCAACGGGCACGCCAGCAGCACCGCATCGACTCGTTCGCGGCGCAACGCTTCTATGGCCGCCTGCCCCGTGTCAACGCCGAGCACGCGATAACCCAGTTTGAGCAACATGGCGCGCACTACCACAGGGTTTTCCGGACCCTCTACCAGCAAGACCACACACTCCCCGGGTGCCCTCAGCTGCAACGCCGAATGAGTCGTGTGCGGCTGGGTTTGCACCGAGGGTTCGAGTTCCAGCAACAGCTGGAACTGTGAGCCTTGCCCCGGCTGGGAATGGTGGGTCAGGCGCCCGCCGAGCAGTTCCACAAGGCGCCGGCAAATCGCCAGGCCGATACCCAGGCCGCCGTATTCACGGGTCATGGAGCCATCAACCTGAAAGAAGTGCTGATAAAGTTCGGCCTCTTCCTGGTGAACAAAACCAATGCCGCTGTCGATTACATTGAACGCCAGCGCCCAGCGCCCGGTCTCTGCGGGTTTACCGGTAACACGCAAAATCACCCCGCCCTCACGGGTGAACTTGATCGCGTTATCCAGCAGGCACTCCATGCACTGGCGAATTTTATCCGCATCACCTACCCATTGATCCGGCAGGTTGCGGCCCACTTCGTACGAAAACTCCAGCCCTTTACTGCGTGCCGCCGGCCTGAACTGATCGCTCAGCCCCTGCAGCAGTTCATTCAGGCTGAAGGGCCGGGGTTGCGCGACCAGTCGTCCGGCCTGCAGTTCGGTCAGGGTCAGGATGCCATTGACCATGTGCATCATTTCTCGTGCTGAACCTTGCGCAGTCTTGGTGTACTGCTCCAGCTCAGGGCTCATGTCCAGGGTTTTGATCAATTCCAGAGAGCCAATGACACCGTTCATGGGCGTGCGCAATTCATGGGTAACGGTTGCCAGAAACTCGTCTTTGAGCTGGTTGGTACGGGCCAGTTGCTGGTTCATGGCGGCCAGTTTCTGTCCCGATTCCTGCAGCGTACGCGCCTGCAGGTCACGCATGGCGTTGATCCGGTCGGCAAGCGCCAGCGACAGCAGCCCCACCTCGATTGCCGAACCTATCTGGCTGGCGTACATGGTCAGGAAAACGTTCGGCAGGTAACCCAGCACCATCAGCGTATTGACCAGCCCCCCGAGCAGGAAGGCCGACCAGGCGATCACAAAATAACGCGCGACCCGCAGGCCTCGTACCCATGCCACCACACCAGCGGTAAAAATGGTGACAATAAACGCCAGCGCCAGGCCGGTGGCCAGGCGCAACGACACGGCATAGCTGGTGGTCAGTGCGAGCACCATCACCAGAGCACCCACGCCCATCAGCAACATCAGTGCCCGGTCAAGCCAGCGGCTGTGGGAGGCGGTGTGCAAGAAGGAGCGGGCGAACTGGCAACCAAAAAACGCCGATGCACCAATCAGGAACGGGGTGGAGGCATTGGCCCACCACGGGCTGTCAGGCCAGAAGTACTGCACTGCCGCACCGTTGACCGACAGCTGGTAAAGGCCGAACGAGGCAATATAAAAGATGTAGTAGAGGTAGCTGGTGTCACGCACGCTGAGGTAAATAAACAGGTTGTAGACCAGCATCCCCAGCAACACGCCATAAATCAGGCCCAGGATGTAAATCCGCACGGGCTGCTCTTCAAGATAGGCCTGGGCCGACCATAGCGTCAGCGGCGCCTGAACCGAACCCTGACTGGCCAGACGCAGGTACACCGTCTGGCTTTGCCCCGGGCTGAAGTTGAGCTCAAACAGGTAGTTGTTTTCTTTGATCTGACGACTGTCGAAGGGCAGTGCATCGCCCGTTCGTTCGGCCAGCCGGTAATTGCCCGCGGCGTCTGCCAGGTAAAGCTCGATGGAATCAAGCGGCGGGTATGCCAGCTCCAGCAGCCAGGTGCGATGCACCTGCGGGTCTTGTGGCTGGTAGTGCAAATCCACTTTGATCCAGAAGGCCGAGTGCGAGTAGCCCTTGTTCAGCGTGTCTTTGGTATGGGGCTCGAACAGTTCGCCGTGTGCGGTGACATCTGCCAGAGTCGCTTCGCCGCCCGCGTCTTCGAACACCTGCATCACGCGGCCCAAGGGCAGGCTTTGTGTGGATTCGTCAAAAGCGACTGCGCTGGCCAGCATCGGTAGCCAGCCCAACAACATCATCAGCAAATAGCGCATACAGCCCCAACGTAGCTCACTCGAAGACGCGGGCAACCCCATATTCCCTTTGAGATCGCGTCGACCGAATGACCGGTTAATAATTTGAAGGCACTTTAACATAGCCATTAATGGCACATACACACCATCTAACAATTCATCACAAAGGCTCTAGTACGGGCATTACAGAGCTAAATAAGCGCTGAGACCGAAGATTCTTAAGGCCAGGCAACGGCTTACAAACTTCCGCCAACCTGACACCGAGCAAGCGCCGGCAAAAACTGTTTGGTGGTAAGCTCGCGCACCATGAATATCTACAGTTCTCGCCCCGTTGTCCTCTGTCTCTCCGGCCATGACCCCAGTGGTGGTGCCGGCTTGCAGGCAGATATCGAAGCCCTGCTGGCTCAAGGCTGTCACGCCGCCCCGGTAGTGACCGCCCTGACTGTGCAGAACACTGTCAATGTCCGCGACTTCCGCGTGCTGGATCGCGAGTGGGTACTGGCGCAAGCCGATGCCGTGCTCGGCGACTCCACCGTTGCGGCGGTCAAGCTGGGCATGCTCGGTTCACTGGAGATGGTCGATACCGTAGTCGAACTGCTTCAGGCCAATCCGCATCTGCCGATGGTCTGTGACCCGGTGCTGCGTGCAGGCGGTGGCGGACGACTGGGCAAGGACGAAGTGGGTTACGCCATGCGCGAACGCCTGCTCCCCCTGGCCACCATTGCCACCCCCAACCTTCCCGAAGCCCGCATCCTGGCCGAACTGCCCGATGGCAGCGCCGATGAGTGCGCTGAAAAACTCCTGCCATTTTGTCGGCACCTGCTGATCACCGGCGGTCACGGTGATGAGCACGAAGTGCATAACCGCCTGTACAGCCGCGACGGCAGCCGCCACACCTTTACCTGCCATCGCTTGCCGGGCAGTTACCACGGCTCGGGTTGCACCCTGGCCAGCACGTTGGCCGGGCGCCTGGCCATCGGTGAAGAACTGGTCAGCGCCGTGCAAACCGCGCTCAATTACACATGGCGCACCCTGCGTGATGCAGAGCAACTGGGGCAAGGGCAATTTGTACCGCGCCGCTTGCCGCTGGATTTTTGCTCGTAACCAATGAGGCTCACCCCATGACGCTTCGCGGCCTGTATGCGATCACTGATAGCCAGTTGCTGGCTGGCAAACTGCTGCCCTATGTGGAGGCGGCCCTCGATGGCGGCCTGACCCTGTTGCAATATCGCGACAAAAGCACTGACGACGCCCGCCGACTGCGCGAGGCCGAAGCCTTGCGCGGGTTGTGCGAACGCTACAAGGCACACCTGATCATCAACGATGATGGCGAGCTGGCCGCCCGCCTGGGGGTCGGCGTGCACCTGGGGCAGACCGACGGCCCGCTGACCCCTGCCCGCGCCCTGCTGGGGCCACAGGCAATTATCGGTTCGACCTGCCACAGCCAGGTCGAACTGGCCGAGCAAGCCACCAAAGAAGGTGCGAGTTATGTCGCCTTTGGCCGCTTTTTCAATTCCAGCACCAAACCCGGGGCGCCAACCGCTACCCTTGAGACCCTGGACCAGGCCCGCGCCCGCCTCAGCCTGCCGATCTGCGTGATAGGCGGAATTACCCTGGACAATGCCGCGCCGCTGGTGGCCCACGGTGCCGACCTGCTGGCCGTGGTGCATGGCCTGTTTGGCGCCGAAAGCGCCCGGGAAGTCACCCTGCGCGCCAAGGCCTTCAACACCTTGTTGTCTATTTAAATACCGAATCCTGATTCTGAGAGAGCCCACCATGTCTCGTTCCGAAACCCTGTTTGCCAACGCCCAGAAACACATTCCCGGTGGCGTGAACTCGCCAGTGCGTGCCTTCAAAAGCGTGGGCGGCACGCCGCTGTTCTTCAAACACGCCGAAGGCGCCTACGTGACTGACGAGGACGACAAGCGTTATGTCGATTACGTCGGCTCGTGGGGCCCGATGATTCTTGGGCACAGCCACCCTGACGTGCTGGACGCAGTACGTGCGCAACTGGAGCACGGCCTGTCGTACGGCGCCCCGACCGCCATGGAAACCGAAATGGCCGATCTGGTGTGCTCCATCGTACCGTCAATGGAAATGGTGCGCATGGTCAGCTCCGGCACTGAAGCGACCATGAGCGCGATCCGTCTGGCCCGTGGCTTCACTGGCCGCGACAATATCCTCAAGTTTGAAGGCTGCTACCACGGTCACTCCGACAGCCTGCTGGTAAAAGCCGGTTCCGGCCTGCTGACCCAGGGCGTGCCAAGCTCGGCTGGCGTGCCGGCAGATTTCGCCAAGCACACCCTGACCACCGAGTTCAACAATATCGACGCGGTTGCACAGCTGCTGAGCGAAGTCGGCGACACCGTGGCCTGCATCATCGTCGAACCGGTTGCCGGCAACATGAACTGCGTGCCGCCTGCGCCAGGCTTCCTTGAAGGTCTGCGCAGCCTGTGCGACCAGCACGGCGTGGTTCTGATCTTTGACGAAGTGATGACCGGCTTCCGCGTCGCCCTCGGCGGTGCCCAAGCCCACTACGGCGTGACGCCGGACCTGAGTACCTTCGGCAAGATCATCGGTGGCGGCATGCCCGTCGGCTGCTTTGGCGGCAAACGCGAGATCATGCAGCACATCGCGCCGCTGGGCCCGGTTTACCAGGCGGGCACCCTGTCCGGCAACCCGCTGGCCATGGCCGCCGGCCTGACCACTTTGCGCCTGATCAGCCGCCCGGGCTTCCACGCCGAGCTGAGCGATTACACCACCCGCCTGCTCGATGGCCTGCAACAGCGCGCCGACGCGGCCGGCATCCCCTTCGTGACCACACAGGCCGGCGGTATGTTTGGCCTGTACTTCAGCGGCGCCGATGACATTGTCACCTTTGACGACGTCATGGCCAGCGATGCCGACCTGTTCAAGCGATTCTTCCATTTGATGCTCGAAGGAGGCGTATACCTGGCACCCAGCGCCTTCGAAGCCGGTTTCACCTCGATCGCCCACGGCGAAGCCGAGTTGCAACTGACCCTGGACGCCGCAGAACGCGCATTTGCTGCACTGAAATAATCCAAGAAACGGCAAGGGCGAGCGCCCTTGCCGTTTTTTTATGCCAGTAATGAGCAGATCTTTTAGCCCACCCGTCCATAATCGTCTTAAATCAATGGATATCGCGCTCAGGCAGCAGAAAAACGAGTAAAGACTTTGTAAGGTTGCCTCTGCTTATTTCATAATGCGCGCCTATACATCCCATGATCGGGTTAACCCGTCATCCAGAGGTACGTCGATTCCCATGAACCGCACCGGCCGCGCCCTTGCACTGGGCTGCCTGTTGCTCCTACAGCCGTTGCTTGCCCAGGCAGGCGGTAACTCGTTGTTGATCCCAGCGATGGGTCGCTGCACCCTCAATACTCAGCCTGAGGACCTCGCCGAGGCGCTTGCAGCCTGTGAAGAGGCGGCCAAAGCCGGGGATGCAGAAGCCGAATACGAGTTGGGCGAGTTCTATTACGACGGTAAAAACACCCCGCAAGACTTCAACAAGGCGCTGAGCTACTTCGAAAAAGCCTCGCTGCAAGGCCACGCCATGGCCCAGTTCCAGCTCGGCACCATGTTTTTCAAAGGCGAAGGCGTGCCGGCCAACAACATTCAGGCCTATATCGTGCTAAAAATGGCTGCGGTCAACGGCGCCGAAGACGCCCTGGACACCGCCGATATGGTGGCCGAGCAAATGCCGCGCGACCAGCTCGAAACGGCTACCCAGATACTCGGACAGATCTTCCGCAAGTATTTGCAGGAGCTGCAATCTACCGACGCCCGCTCGCCGTTTTCACCATTGCCCTGATTTCAAACCCTTGCTGTTTTGCTGGCGACAACGTGCCTGTGCCGGATACGGCTTTTCCTGGATGTCATCCGGATGTTCAGCGATTAAATTACCCGTCGCCCCAATGACATTGAAAGCATCACGGCCACTACAGAAAAAATCGCCAGCACATACGAAATCAACGCCAGGTCACTCGCGTGCTTGTGAGCCACCAAAGTCCGCAAGAATGTTATTCCGTAATAGGGCATGACTCGACTGATGGTGAGTGGCACTAATAGAGCGACGCATGAATTTTTCATAGCGCATCACTTAACCCTCCACCGAAAACATTTTTTACCCAACTCAACTTAATGCTGCGCCTGCACAACCTCAAACGCTACGTGAAGACCATCCTCGTCTTATGCATTATGCACACGGGGTGATTCATGGGCTGAGCGCTGCAGCTTGAAGCTGTTAAATATATATCTAGGTAATTATTCTTACGCCAAATAAAGATTAACCTTACTTAAGCTTAAGTTAACTTGATTACGTTGTTTTCACCCATGATTATTATGCCCATCATTGTTCAAAGCCCTGTTTTAGAGCCTTGAACAGAATATGATGATAGGCCGCGACCCTCGATTTAACGGGTTTGACCCGTTACAAGAAACAACTCATGATTTCCTCTCGCTGCCCACGGTCTTGCGCTGCGCAGTAGCTATTGGCGTGTCATCACGCAGTTCACTCTTTAAACGTGGCAATAGTGTGCTCATTTGATTGACGCGCTGTTCTTTGTTTTTGTATCAAATGCGTCGATCTATTTGGGCACGGGGGAATACCTGTGCGTGATCCGAGATATGACATTTTGTTTGAGCCGGTCCAGATAGGGCCCGTGCGTACGCGCAATCGTTTTTACCAGGTACCGCACTGTAATGGCATGGGGCATGTACATCCTTCGGCTATGGCACGTATGCGCGCAATAAAGGCCGAGGGCGGGTGGGGTGTTGTCTGCACGGAAGAGTGCGAAATCAGCCCCTTGAGCGAATTCTCGCCTTATATCGAAGCACGCCTGTGGGACAAGCGCGACATACCGGCGCTGGCTCGCATGTGTGACGCGGTTCACCGGCACGGTAGCCTGGCGGGTGTGGAACTGGCCTTCAATGGCTATTCCGCGCCCAATCGCACCAGCCGCGAAATCCCCTGGGCCCCCTCCAATACCCCCGTGCGCGGCTACGACCCGGTGCAGGCCCGCGCCATGAGCCGCGCCGACATCAAGCAACTGCGCGAGTTGCACAGGGCTGCGGCCTTGCGTGCCCGTGATGCAGGGTTTGACATCATTTATGTATACGCTGGCCATGATCTGGGCTTGCCGTTCCACTTTCTGACGCAACGCAACAATCGCCGCACGGATGAATATGGCGGAGCGCTGTTCAATCGTGTGCGCCTGCTGCGCGAGTTGATAGAAGACACCCGGGATGCCGTCGGTGACCGCTGCGCCGTTGCCGTGCGCCTGGCCGTTGACGAGCAGCAGGGCAGCGCCGGCCTGACCCGGGACAGCGAAGGCGTCGAAGTGTTTTCCATGCTGGCCGAGCTGCCGGACCTTTGGGATATCAACGTTGCCGACTGGGCCAATGACAGCGTGACCTCGCGGTTTGCCCCAGAGGGTTATCAGGAGGCATTCCTCACCGGGCTCAAGGCCTTGACCAGCAAGCCGGTGGTGGGTGTAGGACGTTTCACCTCGCCCGATACCATGGCCTCGCTGGTGCGCCGCGGGGTGTTGGACCTGATCGGCGCGGCCCGCCCTTCTATAGCCGATCCTTTCCTGCCCAACAAAATCGACCAGGGGCGCACCGACGAAATTCGCGAGTGCATCGGCTGCAATGTTTGCGTCAGCGGCGATCACACCAGCACGCCAATGCGCTGCACACAAAATCCGACTATGGGCGAGGAATGGCGACGCGGCTGGCATCCGGAGCAGGTTCCGGTCCGGCGTGCCGAGGGGCGAGCGCTGGTAATCGGCGCAGGCCCTGCCGGTCTTGAGTGTGCCCGGGTACTCGGCGCTCGCGGCCTGGAAGTGATGCTGGCTGAAGCCACTCGCACCCTGGGCGGACGCGTGGCCAGCGAGTCCCGGCTACCGGGGCTGGCGAGCTGGTCGCGGGTGGTCGATTACAGGGTGGATGCCTTGAGCCGTCTGGGCAATGTCGAGATCTACCGTGAAAGCCGCCTTGAAGTGCAGGACGTTCTCGACATTGAAGCCAGCCACGTGTTTGTCGCCACCGGTTCGCGTTGGCGCAACGATGGCCTGGGCCGTGTGTTGCGCCAGCCTCTCCCTGGGCTGGAAAACCTGCCCGTATTCACGCCGGATGATGTGATGGCAGGCGCTGTGCTGCCTTCGCCCGTGGTGGTGTTCGACGATGACCACTACTACATGGGCAGCGTACTGGCCGAGAGCCTGATTGCCCGGGGAGTCGAGGTGCTGTATGTCACCCCGGCCGCAGATGTTGCCCCCTGGACCCACAATACCCTTGAACAGCACCGGATCCAGCGCCGCTTGCTGGAACTGGATGTCACCATCATCACCTCCCATACGCTGTGCAGCCTCACGCCGTACGGTGTACAGGCAGCGTGCACCTACACCGGGCGCCCGCGTTTCATTCCTGCCGCAGGGGTGCTGCTGGTGACCTCCCGCGAGCCTGAGCAGGGTCTGTTCGGCGCCCTGCAGGCCGAGTCCCGGGGTGTGCAGCAGGTGATCCAGATCGGTGATTGCCTGGCTCCGGGCACAATTGCTGCCGCGGTGTACTCCGGGCATCGCTTTGCCCGGGAGTTCGACGCCCCCCCCGGGTTGCTTCGCATGCGCCGGGAGTTGGTGGCGCTGGAAGACTGGCCGGCGCCTTGAATTCTTTCTTGAGTGGTCAACCTGTCGCCCGACGGGCAATAGCGACCCGACGGGCGGTTATTACAACAACAATAAGGAATCAACCCATGAAAAAGATACTGTGGATGCTGGCACTGCTGGTGGTGGCCGTGCTGGCTTGTGTCGTAGTCATTGCCCCGGCGCTGGCCAAGGATTACCAAGTCATACGTTTTGGCACCGACCCGACCTACCCGCCCTTTGCCTCGAAAAGTGCCGACGGCTCACTGGTGGGCTTTGAAATTGACCTGGGCAACGCCCTGTGCGAGCGCGTGCAGGCAAGCTGCAAGTGGGTCGAAATCGATTTTGACGGCATGATCCCCAGCCTCAATGCTCGCAAGATCGACGGCATTCTGGCCACTATGGCCGTGACGGCGGCGCGGCAAAGGGTCATTGATTTCTCGTCCGAGGTGATGACCACGCCCAATGCGCTGGTGTTCAAAAAAGGCGCTGGCCTGGATGCCAGCCTGCAGGCGGTAAAAGGCAAAGCCATCGGCTACCTGCAGGGCAGCACCCAGGAGGTCTATGCCAAGGCGGTGCTGGCCAAGGCCGGGGCGAAACTCGTGGCATACCCGGATCAGGATCGGGCCTACGCTGATCTGCAAGTCGGGCGACTGGACGCGGCCCTCCAGGATCTGGTTCAAGCCGAGCTGGGCTTTTTGCGCTCTCCCCAGGGTGCTGCCTTTGAGGCCGGCAAGGCGATTGAAAGCGACCTGATGCCGGGCACCAGCGCCATTGGCATCCTCAAGGGCAATCAAGCACTCAAGGCTATGCTCGATAAAGGCCTCGCCCAACTGCATGCCGATGGCACCTACGCACGGCTGCAAAAGCAGTATTTCGGGGATCTTGTTCTGTACAGCAATAAATGAGCGGCCTTCAGGTTTACGCGCCATTGCTGGCACTGGGCACCTGGATGACGATCAAGCTGGCGCTGATATCACTGCTGCTGAGCCTGTTTCTGGGGCTGCTGGGCGCAGGAGCCAAGTTATCCACAAGCCGTGCGGCGCGATGGATGGCCCGGCTTTACACCACCCTGATCCGCGGCGTGCCCGACCTTGTGCTGATGCTGCTGATCTTCTACGGCCTGCAAACCTGGCTCGGCCAACTCACGGACAGGCTGGGCTGGGCCTATATAGAGATAGATGCCTTCACTGCCGGGGTGATGACCCTGGGCTTTATCTACGGTGCTTACTTCACTGAAACCTTGCGCGGCGCCATTCTCGCAGTGCCCTTTGGGCAGATTGAGGCTGCCAGGGCCTACGGCCTGAGCCCGATGCAGTGTTTTTGTCGTGTGCTGTTCCCGCAGATGATGCGCTTTGCGCTGCCGGGGTTGGGCAACAACTGGCTGGTGCTGCTCAAGGCAACCTCGCTGGTGTCGATCATCGGCCTGGCCGAGCTGGTAAAGGCAGCCAGCGACGCGGGAAAAAGCAGTTTTCAACTGTTTAACTTCCTGGTGCTGGCGGCAGTGATCTACCTGCTGATAGCCGTTGCCTCCAACAGCGTATTGCACAGGCTTGAGCGGCGCTTCGCCGTGGGGTTCGAGCGGGGTGCGCGATGATCGAAGTATTGCTGTCGTATTGGCAGCCTTTTTTGTATAGCGATGGCCAGCAGATCAGCGGTCTGGCCATGACCTTGTGGCTGACCACTGCTTCCATCGGCATGGGTTTTGTACTCTCGATCCCGCTGGCCATTGCCCGGGTTTCTGAAAACCGCTGGGTGCGCTGGCCGGTGCATGGCTTTACTTACCTGTTTCGCGGCACGCCGCTGTATATCCAGCTGTTGATCTGCTACTCGGGCATCTACAGCCTTGCCGCCGTTCAGTCGCAGCCGTTGCTGGGCGCATTTTTTCGCGATGCCATCAACTGCACCCTGCTGGCCTTCACCCTCAATACGTGCGCCTACACCACGGAAATCTTCGCCGGTGCGATCCGTTCAATCGCCCGGGGGGAGGTACAAGCTGCCCGGGCGTATGGCTTCAATGGCTGGAAGCTCTACCGTCGCGTCGTCATGCCCCAGGCACTGCGCCGCGCCTTGCCGGTTTACAGCAACGAAGTGATCCTGTTGCTGCACTCCACCACCCTGGCCTTCACCGCCACGGTCCCTGACATTCTCAAAGTCGCCCGGGATGCCAACGCGGCCACCCTTCAGACCTTCCCTTCGTTTGTCATCGCTGCCGGGCTGTACCTTATCGCCACCTTTGCCCTGGTGGGCCTGTTTCGCCTGGCCGAGCGGCGCTGGCTGGCATTTCTCGGCCCGCGCCGATAGGAGACCCCCCATGCACCACCAACGTCATGATGTGCTGGCCGCCGTACCGGGCACCTGTCGGCAAATCCATAGTTTTCATTACGGACCAGCACCAGAGCACGGGAAAATCTATATCCAGGCGTCGCTGCACGCGGACGAGCTGCCGGGCATGCTGGTGATCTGGCATCTCAAGCAGCGCATGCTGGAACTCGAGCAGGCCGGCCTGTTGCGCAAGCACATAGTGCTGGTGCCCGTGGCCAACCCGGCGGGGCTGGAGCAGGTGCTTATGGACGTGCCCCAGGGGCGTTTTGATAACGAAAGCCGACAGAATTTCAACCGCTTCTTTGTGGATGTCAGTCAGGAGGTGGGCGATAGTGTCGAGGGCCAGTTGACCCAGGATCCAGAGCACAATACGCAACTGATTCGCTCGGCCTTGCGCCGTGTCCTGGTCGCCACGCAGCCGCTGACCCACGTGCAGGCCCTGCGTCAGACCCTGCAGACCCTGGCGTGCGATGCCGATATGGTCCTGGACCTGCACTGCGACTTCGAAGCCGTGCAGCACCTGTACCTGGCCCCGGCCTTCTGGCCGCAGGTAGAGCCCCTGGCCCGTTACCTGGGGGCCCGAGCCTGCTTTATGGCCACCGAGTCGGGCGGGCAGTCCTTCGATGAATGGTTCACCCTGTTCTGGGCGCAGATGCAAGCGCGCTTTGCGCCACGCTTCCCCCTGGCGTGCTGCAGCTTTGCCGTGACCGTTGAGCTGCGAGGGGTGGCGGATGTGACCCACGAACTGGCGCGTGACGATAGCCAGGCGCTGATCGACTACTTGATCCATGCGGGTGCAGTCGAAGGGCAGCCAAAAGCACTTCCGGCATTGCTCAACCCGCCGACCCCGCTAGCGGGCGTCGAGCCGTTGAACAGCCCCACGGGGGGTTTGCTGGTGTTTTATGCGCAAGTGGGTGACTACCTGCAGGCGGGGGCTGTGGTGGCAGACATCATTGACCCCATCACGGACCGTATTACTCCAGTGGTCTGTCAACGCGAAGGCTTGCTCTATGTCCGCTCATTGCGGCGCATGGCGACTGCGGGAATGACCATTGCCCATGTCGCCGGGGCGCAGGCGTATCGACAAGGGGACTTGCTGTCGCCATGAAGGGATTGCGAGCGCGGGAAGGGAAAGAAAAGCCCTTACTTGTCCGGCATCGGAAACGGAAACGGCATCACATTGCTGACACCACGGGCTTCACTGATTTTAGGCGTGCCCAGCCGCTCAACCTCATCGATACGGACAATCGAGTGCATCGGCACAAAGCTGCGCACCACACCTTCAAACTGAGCCTTGAGCTTTTCTTCGCTGGGGTCGACAACCATTTGTGTGCGCTCACCGAAGACGAATTCCTCTACTTCCAGAAACCCCCACAGATCACTTTGATAGATCTGCTTGGCGTACATTTCGAACACCTGGCCCTGGTTGAGGAAAATCACCTTGTAGATTGGAGCTTCACGTTTGGTCATGGTGGGCGGGTAAGCATCTGAAGGTAAAAAAGAGGGCGCGAACTATAGCATAGCCATCAGACGCACAACGCTAGGAAGCAACGGCTATGACCCCTATAATGTGCGGTTCTTTGAACCACTTGATGAACACCCATGGCCAAGAAGCTTTACATCGAAACCCACGGTTGCCAGATGAATGAGTACGACAGCTCGCGCATGGTCGACCTGCTGGGTGAACATCAGGCCCTGGAAGTCACAGCGCGCGCCGAAGACGCTGATGTCATCCTGCTGAATACCTGTTCAATCCGTGAACGTGCCCAGGACCGCGTGTACTCCCAACTGGGTCGCTGGCGCGAACTGAAACTGGCCAACCCCGACATGGTTATCGCCGTGGGCGGTTGCGTGGCCAGCCAGGAAGGCGCGGCGATCCGCGATCGCGCCCCGTATGTGGACGTGGTATTCGGCCCGCAAACCCTGCACCGCCTGCCGGAAATGATTGACGCCGCGCGCATCACCAAACTGCCGCAGGTTGATGTGTCATTCCCTGAAATCGAGAAATTCGATCACCTGCCAGAGCCTCGCATCGACGGCCCAAGCGCCTACGTGTCGGTCATGGAAGGTTGCAGCAAGTACTGCACGTTCTGCGTGGTGCCTTACACCCGCGGCGAAGAAGTCAGCCGGCCCTTCGATGATGTATTGGCCGAGGTGATCCACCTGGCTGAAAACGGCGTGCGTGAAGTGACCCTGCTTGGCCAGAACGTCAACGGCTATCGCGGCCTGACCGAAGGTGGCCGCCTCGCCGACCTTGCCGAGCTGATCCGTGTGGTTGCGGCGATCGACGGTATCGAGCGTATCCGCTACACCACCTCCCACCCGCTGGAGTTTTCCGACAGCCTGATCCAGGCTCACGCCGAAGTCCCGGAACTGGTCAAACACCTGCATCTTCCGGTGCAATCGGGCTCCGACCGCATTCTGTCGGCGATGAAACGCAATCACACGGCGCTGGAGTACAAGTCCAAGCTGCGCAAACTGCGTGCTGCCGTACCGGGGATCTGCATCAGCTCCGACTTTATTGTCGGCTTCCCGGGCGAAACCGAAAAAGACTTCGAACAGACCATGAAGCTGATCGAAGACGTGGGTTTCGACTTTTCCTACTCTTTTGTCTACAGCCAGCGCCCGGGCACCCCGGCAGCAGACCTGACGGACGACACCCCGGAAGAGCGCAAGAAAGAGCGTCTGAACGCGCTGCAACATCGTCTCAACCAACAGGGCTTCGAGATCAGCCGCCAGATGGTAGGGTCGACCCAGCGGATCCTGGTAACCGACTACTCGAAAAAAGACCCGGGCGAGTTGCAGGGCCGGACCGAGAACAACCGCATCGTCAACTTCCGCTGCGACAACCCGCAGTTGATCGGGCAATTCGCCGATGTGCATATTGATGCGGCCCAGCCGCACTCGTTGCGGGGCTCGCTGCTGAACTGACCACACGCCATCGTCCCTTGTGGGAGCGGGCTTGCTCGCGATGCACGCAACACGGTCCGACTGGATGAGTGCGGTGGTGCAATCGCGAGCAAACCCGCTCCCACATCAAACATTTGGTGAAGTCCTTTCACGCTTGACCTGCTAGCGTTATCCTTAATTTCATATCAATTGCCTAAGGGCGGCTAAATACGACCTTGAACGCACCCATCGAACCACATCGCTTCCTTCTCGAGCCCTTTGAGGCCCGCCGTTTCGCCAATCTGTGCGGGCAATTCGACGAGCATCTGCGCTTGATCGAGCAACGCCTGACGATCGAAATCCGCAATCGCGGTAACCAGTTCGAGCTGATCGGCGACCCGAAAATCACTTCTTCGGCAGAAAACCTGCTGCGCCGCCTGTACCGCGAAACCAAGGCTACCGAGCTTTCGCCGGACATGGTTCACCTGTTCCTGCAAGAGTCTGCGGTACAAGACCTCGCCAGCAACCCGGTGGCTGAAGCCAGTGTTTCGCTGCGCACCAAAAAGGGCATGATCCGCCCTCGCGGGATCAACCAGCAGCGTTACGTCAAAGAGATCCTGGGCAACGACATCAACTTCGGCATTGGCCCGGCGGGTACGGGTAAAACCTATCTGGCTGTGGCCTGCGCAGTTGATGCCCTGGAACGCGAGCAGATCCGCCGCATCCTGCTGGTGCGCCCGGCGGTTGAGGCCGGTGAGAAGCTCGGTTTCCTGCCGGGTGACCTGTCGCAAAAAATAGACCCGTACCTGCGCCCGCTCTACGACGCACTGTACGAAATGCTTGGTTTTGAATACGTGGCCAAGCTGATCGAGCGCCAGGTGATCGAAGTCGCGCCACTGGCCTACATGCGCGGCCGCACGCTGAACAACAGTTTCATCATTCTCGACGAAAGCCAGAACACCACGGTCGAGCAGATGAAAATGTTCCTGACCCGCATCGGCTTCGGCTCGACCGCCGTGATCACCGGTGACATCACCCAGATCGACCTGCCCAAAGGCACGAAATCGGGGCTGAACCATGTCATTGAAGTGCTCAAGGACGTGCCGGGCATCAGCTTTACCCACTTCCAGTCCAAGGACGTCGTGCGCCACCCGCTGGTGCAGCGCATCGTCGAGGCCTACGGTCGCTACGAACAGGAAGCCGCCGACAAGCTGGCCGCGCTGCCCGCTGCAAAGGATTACCGCCACGATGCTTGAGCTTGACCTGCAACTGGCGACTGACGCCAGTGCCCCCAGCGAAGCCCAGTTCCGCCAATGGTGCGAACTGGCTTTGCGCCAGCGCAGCGCCGATTCGGAAATGACCATTCGTCTGGTAGACGAACCCGAAGGTCGTGAACTGAACCACACCTGGCGCCAAAAAGACTACGCCACCAATGTGCTGTCCTTCCCCGCCGACGTGCCTGATGAGTTCCTCGATATCCCGCTACTGGGCGATCTGGTGATTTGCGTGGCCGTGGTCGAGCGCGAAGCCGCCGAACAAGGCAAAAGCCTTGAGGCCCACTGGGCCCATCTGGTGATACACGGTTGCTTGCATCTTCTGGGTTACGACCATATAGAAGACGAAGAAGCCGAAGAAATGGAAGCACTGGAACGAACGTTGCTTGCAGAACTGGGTCATCCTGACCCGTATGCAGACGACGAAACCGAATAACACCCACTGAAACTACCAAGGGATACGAGTAAATCGCTATGAGCGAAGACCGATCGAGCAACGGGCAAAAGTCATGGTTAGGTAAGCTGACCCAGGCCTTTGCCCATGAGCCGAAAAACCGCCAGGAGCTGCTTGAGCTGCTGCGCGAAGCACACCAGAACAAACTGTTGGACAGTGAAGCGCTGGCCATCGTCGAAGGTGCCATTCAAGTGGCTGACCTGCAGGTACGGGACATCATGGTTCCTCGCTCGCAGATGATCAGCATCAAGGCAACCCAGACCCCCCGCGAATTTCTCCCGGCGATCATTGACGCGGCGCACTCGCGCTACCCGGTGATCGGCGAAAGCCACGACGACGTCCTTGGCGTCCTCCTGGCCAAAGACCTGCTGCCGCTGATCCTTCAAGAGAACGGCGACAAGTACAACATCAAGGATTTGCTGCGTCCGGCGACATTTGTCCCCGAGTCCAAGCGCCTTAACGTGTTGTTGCGCGAGTTCCGCGCCAACCACAACCACATGGCCATCGTGATTGACGAATACGGCGGCGTTGCGGGTCTGGTGACGATTGAAGACGTTCTCGAGCAGATCGTCGGCGACATCGAAGACGAGCACGACGTCGAAGAAGACAGCTACATCAAGCCGTTGCCCAGCGGTGACTTCCTGATCAAGGCCCTGACCCCGATCGAGAACTTCAACGAGTTCTTCGACACCGAATTCTCCGACGACGAGTTCGACACCGTGGGCGGCCTGGTCATGAGCGCATTCGGGCACTTGCCCAAACGCAACGAAACCACTGAAATCGGCCCCTACCGCTTCCGCATCCTCAATGCTGACAGCCGCCGGATCCATCTGATTCGTCTCACGCCTATTGCCCGCTAAATCTCAATACCAAGGATTGAAATGCGCTGGATAACCTCCCCCGGCTGGCCCGGTAACTTGCTGGCCGTGGTGGCCGGCGCACTGACAACCCTGGCGTTGGCCCCCTTCGATATCTGGCCATTGGCACTGGTTGCCCTGGCCCTGTTCTATCTCGGTTTGCGCGACCTGTCGCCAAAACAGGCGCTGGGCCGAGGCTGGTGTTTCGGTTTTGGCCTGTTTGGCGCGGGCACCAGCTGGATCTACTACAGCATCCACCACTTCGGCGGCGCTTCGGTGCTGCTGGCCGGTTTCCTGATGTTGTTGTTCACGGCAGCCATCGCCTGGTTCTTTGCCCTGCCCGCCTGGGTGTGGGCGCGCTGGATCCGTCGCAATGAAGCGCCGTTGGCCGATACCCTGGCATTTGCCGCGCTATGGGTTGCTCAAGAGGCGTTCCGCGGCTGGTTCCTCACCGGTTTCCCATGGCTGTATTCCGGTTACAGCCAGCTGGACGGCCCTTTGGCCGGGCTCGCACCGTTGGGCGGCATGTGGCTGGTGTCTTTCACTCTGGCCCTGACCGCAGCCCTGCTGTGCAATTTGCCACGCCTGATCAAGGCCAGACGCAAGGCTTTTGTCGCCGCAGGGGTGGTCTTGCTGATCGGTCCCTGGGCCGTCGGCCAGGCCCTCAAGCACCACGCCTGGACCAGCCCATCGGGTGACCCGCTGAGCGTGGCGGCGATCCAGGGCAATATCGAACAAAGCATGAAATGGGACCCGGCCCAGGCCAATGCACAGCTGGCCCTTTACCGTGACATGACCTTCAGTTCCAAACGTGTCGACCTGATCGTTTGGCCGGAAACCGCTGTCCCTGTCCTCAAAGAGAACGCTGAAGGCTTTTTGAGCATGATGGGCCGGTTTGCCGCCGATCGTAACTCAGCGCTGATTACCGGCGTGCCGATCCGCCAGGAAGTGCGACATGAACCGCGCTACTTCAACGGCATCACCGCCGTGGGTGAGGGCGATGGTGTTTACCTGAAACAGAAGCTGGTGCCATTTGGCGAATATGTGCCGCTGCAGGATGTACTGCGCGGCCTGATCGCATTTTTTGATCTGCCAATGTCGGACTTTGCCCGCGGCCCGGCGGACCAGGCCATGTTGCAGGCCAAGGGTTATCAAATCGCGCCATTGATTTGCTATGAAGTGGTGTATCCGGACTTCGTGGCCGGGCTTGCTGCCCAGAGCGATATCCTGCTGACCATCAGCAATGACACCTGGTTCGGCACCTCGATTGGGCCGCTGCAACACCTGCAAATGGCGCAGATGCGCGCCCTTGAAGCCGGGCGCTGGATGATTCGGGCCACCAACAATGGCGTCACGGCATTGATTAACCCGTTTGGGCAAATCACCACGCAAATTCCGCAGTTCGAGCAAGGCATCATGTACGGCGAAGTGGTGCCCATGCACAACCTCACGCCTTACCTGCAATGGCGCTCATGGCCACTGATCATCCTGTGCAGCCTGCTGATTGGCTGGGCCCTGGTCACCAGCCGGATTGCCAAGACGGTCTAGCCTTGTGCTTCTGCGTCTTCTACCCTCACCCCAACCCTCTCCCGGAGGGAGAGGGAGCTGACAGGTGGTGTTGCGTAGAGCTGCTTTTGCCTTTAATCCCCTCTCCCTCCGGGAGAGGGCCAGGGTGAGGGGCTTTTGCTTGATGGGTCAGCGATAAAACAACGGATAGGCAATCTGCCCTACCGCTTCATTGATCAATAGCCCGGACTGCCAGAACGCTTTGTACTCAGGCATCCAGCCCCCCAGCGGTCGCGCATTGTCGGCACTGAAAAAACCGACCGGCGCAGGCACCACGTCAAAACCAGCCTTTTCAAAACTCCAGACCGAACGCGACATATGCCAGCCGTGCGTCACCACGACCACCCGCTTGACCCCCAGCGGCAGCAGAATGTCTGCGGTCATTTTGGCGTTTTCCCACGTTGTGCGGCTTTGCTCTTCTTTCCACCGTACTTGCACGCCGAAATCATCACGCAATGAATCCGCCATCAACTGCGCCTCACTGGGCGGCGAGCCGTAGTGCAAACCGCCAGTGGTCAACACCGGCAAGCCCGAAGCCTTCGCCAGTCGGGCGGCATAGCGCTGGCGCTCCAGACCGATGCCGGTGGGCTGATCGCTGCCCCAGGCCGGATCCCCCCGCTCACGCCCCGAGCCCAGCACCACAATGGCATCGGCACGCGCGGCCAGCGTCGACCACTCGCTCTGCGCCAGCGGTGGTTCGCGCTCCAGCACACGGGCGCCCCACTCCACCATTATTGGCAAACTCATCAGCCAGAAGCCGCCCAGCCCCAGGGCAAACAACACACCCGCCACTCGCGGGCGCGAACGCCGTAGCCACCAGGCAAGCGCCAGGAGCAACAGAAAAATGCCAGGGGGTAATAGAAGCTGTTTTAAAAAGTATCGAATAGGCATCGAGCATCTCCAAAGATGCCCGAAGCCTAAGGGGGTTGATTGAGCGCATCAACAACGCAGGTGAGAAACCCAAACACAAACGTGTAATGCATCAACCCGGAGGTACAACTTTCTTGATGCGGCTTTGTTGAAGGCCGGGCTTGAATCGCCGTATGGCCTAAGCTCCCTGCACCCTGTCTTTAAGCCAGATAACCTTGGCCCTGGGGGCATCCTGCATGTTCACGCTGCCTTGCGAGCGTTTAATTGCCTCACGCCCGATCCGGTTCAAATAGAGGTTGATCAACTCCAGCTCGGCATGACTCAAGCCTCGCAATTCCAACTCGACTGGGCGTTCATCACGTAATTGGACAGCCGTCTTTGCTGAATCAAGAGCCACACTCAAACGATCAATCAGCCGCTCATACACTTGCGATGTTGCTACGCTGCGTTGCAACTCTGCCATCCGTCCACCTCATTTAAGGAAATGAATCTCCCCCACAGGAGAGCTTAGCTGCGCTTGTAAAAGCGGCGTGCTGCTGCGACCAACGGAGTGATGAGGCAATCAGGGTTTCCCTCGATAGAGCGGGGTCATGTATGCTACGGGACTTCCTGTAACCCCTGCTCCAACCTGACCGGGCAACACTGTCGCCGGTCTATGTTGAAGAGGATTAGGCCACCCTTTATCAGTACAAGTAGCCATGCACGAACAATATCAGCCCCGTGAAATAGAAGCCGCCGCCCAATCATTCTGGGACAACCAAAAGTCCTTCGAAGTCAGCGAAGATCTAGGCAAAGAGACGTTCTACTGCCTATCGATGTTCCCGTACCCAAGCGGCAAGCTACACATGGGGCACGTGCGCAACTACACCATCGGTGACGTGATCTCCCGTTACCAGCGCATGCTCGGCAAAAACGTCCTGCAACCCATGGGTTGGGACGCCTTTGGCATGCCGGCCGAAAACGCCGCGATGAAAAACAAGGTCGCGCCGGCCAAATGGACGTACGAAAACATCGCCTACATGAAAACCCAGCTGCGCAGCCTGGGCCTGGCCGTTGACTGGTCGCGCGAAATCACGACCTGCAAGCCGGATTACTACCGTTGGGAACAATGGCTGTTCACCCGCCTGTTCGAAAAAGGTGTGATCTACCGTAAAAATGGCACCGTGAACTGGGACCCGGTGGACCAGACCGTTCTGGCCAACGAGCAAGTGATCGACGGCCGTGGCTGGCGTTCGGGCGCGGTAATCGAAAAACGCGAAATCCCGATGTACTACTTCAAGATCACCGCTTACGCAGATGAGCTGCTTGAAAGCCTCGACGACATGCCGGGCTGGCCCGAGCAGGTTAAAACCATGCAGCGCAACTGGATTGGCAAATCCCGCGGCATGGAAGTGCAGTTCCCTTACAACGTCGAGTCCATCGGCTCAGCAGGCGCGCTCAAGGTCTTCACCACCCGCCCTGATACCTTGATGGGCGCGACCTATGTCGCTGTGGCTGCCGAGCACCCGCTCGCCACCCAGGCAGCGCAGGGCAACCCCGAGTTGCAAGCGTTTATCGCCCAGTGCAAAGGCGGCAGCGTGGCAGAAGCCGACATGGCAACCCAGGAAAAAATGGGCCTGCCAACCTCGCTGTTCGTCGAGCACCCGCTGACCGGCGAAAAGCTTCCTGTATGGGTCGCCAACTATGTACTGATGCATTACGGCGACGGCGCGGTGATGGCTGTACCAGCACACGACGAGCGTGATTTCGAATTCGCCACCAAGTACAACCTGCCGATCAAGCCGGTTGTGCGTACCAGTGCTGGCGACGAGTCACCGGCACCGTGGCAGGACGCTTACAACGAGCACGGCCCGCTGATCAACTCCGGCGAATTTGACGGCCTGGATTTCGACGCCGCATTCGCCGCCATCGAAGCCGCCCTGACTGCCAAAGGCCTGGGCCAGGCGCGCACCCAGTTCCGCCTGCGTGACTGGGGCATCAGCCGCCAGCGCTACTGGGGCTGCCCGATCCCGATCGTGCATTGCGATACCTGCGGTGACGTACCAGTGCCTGAAGCCCAGCTGCCAGTGGTCTTGCCAGAAGATGTCGTACCCGATGGCGCCGGTTCGCCACTGGCACGCATGCCTGAATTCTACGAGTGCAGCTGCCCTAAATGTGGCGCACCGGCCAAACGCGAAACCGACACGATGGACACCTTCGTCGAGTCGTCGTGGTACTACGCACGTTACGCCTCGCCGCACTATGAAGGCGGTCTGGTCGAGAAATCGGCAGCAGACCACTGGCTACCGGTGGACCAGTACATCGGCGGTATCGAACACGCCATTTTGCACCTGCTGTACGCGCGCTTCTTCCACAAGCTGATGCGTGACGAAGGCCTGGTCAGCTCCAACGAGCCGTTCAAGAACCTGTTGACCCAGGGCATGGTAATCGCCGAGACCTACTTCCGTACGCTGGACAACGGCGGCAAGGATTACTTCAACCCGGACGACGTGGAAATCGAACGTGATGCCAAGGCCAAGATCATCGGTGCCACACTGAAGAGTGACGGCCTGCCGGTGGAAATCGGCGGCACGCAGAAAATGTCCAAGTCGCTCAACAACGGTGTTGACCCGCAATACATGATCGAACAGTACGGCGCAGACACCTGCCGCCTGTTCATGATGTTTGCTTCGCCGCCTGACGCAAGCCTGGAATGGTCCGACTCGGGTGTTGAAGGCTCCCACCGCTTCCTCAAGCGTGTATGGCGCCTGGCCCATGCCCATGTAGGCCAAGGCCTGCCGGGCGCGCTGGATATCGCCAGCCTGAACGATGAGCAAAAAGTCATTCGCCGTGCCATCCACCAGGCTATCAAGCAAGCCAGCCAGGACGTCGGCCAGCACCACAAGTTCAACACCGCCGTCGCCCAGGTGATGACCGTGATGAACGTGCTCGAAAAAGCACCGCAAGCGACTGAACAAGACCGCGCCCTGCTGCAGGAAGGTCTCGAGACTGTAGCTCTGGTACTGGCACCGATCACACCGCACATCAGCCATGAACTGTGGAACCGGTTGGGGCATGCAGGTGCAATCATCGACGCTGCATGGCCAACCCTGGATGAAACCGCGCTGGTTCAAGACACCCTGCAACTGGTTATCCAGGTCAACGGCAAGCTGCGCGGGCATATTGAAATGCCAGCTGCTGCCAGCCGTGAAGAGGTTGAAGCTGCTGCCCGCACCAACGAAAACGTACTGCGCTTTACAGAAGGCCTGACGATTCGCAAAGTGATCGTGGTACCAGGCAAATTGGTCAATATCGTCGCCAGCTAACTGGAACAGGCGCCCGCGTCATGCGCGGGCGCCCAACAAGACCTTCAGGGCCGCGTGGTCGGCCCATCTGGTTTCAAGGGGAGCAACACATGATCAAACGCAACTTGCTGGTGATGGGTCTCGCAGTTCTGTTGAGCGCCTGCGGCTTTCAACTGCGCGGTACCGGCACCAACCAGCTGACGATCACCGAACTCGATGTCAGCGCGCGCAACGCCTATGGCGACACTGTGCGCCAGCTGCGTCAGGTGCTGGAAAACAGCGGCGTGAAAATCACTGCCAACGCACCATACAAACTGGTTCTGACCGACGAGAAGGAAATCCAGCGTTCTGCCAGCTACACCGGCAATTCGGGTACCGCCGAGTATCAGTTGAACAACGTAGTGAAATACGAAATTCAGGGGCCGAGCCATCTGACGCTGCTTAGCGACAAGGTTGAAGCCTACAAAGTCTACCTGCAGGATGGCAGTAACGTGGCAGGCAGCACCCAGGAAGGCGACATGATCCGCAAGGAAATGCGCCGCGACCTGATCCAGCAACTGGTTCTGCGCCTGGAGCAATTGACCCCGGCCCAGCTGGAAGTACTGCAACAGCAAGCCGAAGCGAAGGCCAAGGCTGAAGCCGATGCCATCGAAGCTGCACGCAAGGCTCAAGAGGAAACTCCTCAACAGTCGCCTCTCGAACTGCAAAACCAGTAAGGCATACGGGGCGCTCAAGCGCCCCGCTATCGTTATGGTCCTATGAAACTCGCTCCCGCCCAACTCGCCAAGCATTTGCAAGGCCCCCTTTCGCCCGTCTACATCATCAGCGGCGATGACCCGTTGTTGTGCCAGGAAACCGCCGACGCCATCCGCAGTACCGCCCGCAAGCAGGGTTTCGATGAGCGCCAGGTGTTCAGCGCCGACGCCAGCTTTGACTGGGGCACGCTGCTGCAAGCCGGTGCCAGCATGTCGCTGTTTGCCGAAAAGCGCCTGCTGGAACTGCGCCTGCCTTCGGGCAAGCCTGGCGACAAGGGTGCTGCGGCGTTGATCGAATACTGCTCGCGCCCTGCCGAAGACACCCTGCTGCTGATCAGCCTGCCCAAACTCGACGGCAGTGCGCAAAAGACCAAGTGGGGCAAGGCGCTGATTGAAGGGGCGCAAACTCAGTTCGTGCAGATCTGGCCGGTGGACGCCAACCAGTTGCCGCAATGGATTCGCCAGCGCTTGTCGCAGGCCGGGCTGTCGGCCACCCATGATGCGGTGGAACTGATAGCAGCCCGGGTCGAAGGCAATCTTCTGGCTGCTGCGCAGGAAATCGAAAAGCTCAAGTTAATGGCTGAAGACGGGCAAATCACTGTCGAAACCGTGCAAGCCGCAGTGGCTGACAGTGCGCGGTTTGATGTGTTTGGCCTGGTGGATGCGGTACTTAACGGCGAAGCTGCCCATGCCCTGCGTATGCTCGAAGGCTTGCGCGGTGAAGGCGTAGAGCCTCCTGTGATCTTGTGGGCCCTGGCGCGTGAGCTGCGCGTACTGGCCAATATTGCCCTGCAGTACAGCCAGGGCACGCCATTGGACAAGGCGTTCAGCCAGGCGCGACCACCGGTGTGGGACAAGCGCAAACCGTTGATGAGCAAAGCCTTGCAGCGTTATTCAGCGCAGCGCTGGGCGCAATTGTTGTTGGACGCGCAGCGTATCGATGCCCAGATCAAGGGCCAGGCAGCAGGGTCTGCCTGGAGCAGCCTGAGTCGTCTGGTGCTGCTGATGTGCGGGCAACGCCTGAATCTGCCAGCTGAATAAACACTGCTTTCTGTGGGAGCGGGCTTGCTCGCGATGCGGGCGTCGCGGCCTGACAGGCTGATAGCGTTGATGCTAACGCGAGCAAGCCCGCTCCCACCGATCACTATCCTGTAGACAATACAAAAAAACCGGCCGATGATTTGCGCTCGTTCAACTCAAGCGAGAGCACATGCCATGAGCAAGCGCCCCAACAAGGCCAAATCCATTGTTGCCCAACCCCTGTTCCGCAGCCGCCAGGAACGCCCCGCCAAAGGCAAAGGCAGCTACCGCCGCGAAGCCTTCCAGTCGAGAGACCGGGAGGCTTTTTACTTTCTGGCTGCCTGACGGCGGGGATGATAAGGTCTGCTTCTGTTTTGCATTACCTGGACCTGCGCATGCTCTCACGTCATACACGCCGTTGGCCGATGCGCCAACTGATCGCTGCTTCCAGCGTCATCCTTTTAGTCGCCTGCGCAGAGAAACCGACCGCAGCCGATGCTCAAACCTTGCCTGTGGTACCTCCGGCACCTGCGGTCATCAGCAGCGCGCCAGTGCCAGGCACCGACACCCCTCTTGTTCAGCCCACTCAAAGCTTCAGCGAGTGGCAAGCCGATTTCCGCGCCCAAGCGCTTAAAGCCGGAATCAACCCGCTGGTATTCGATAACGCCTTTGCCGGCATTACGCCAGACATGAGCGTGATCAAGGCCGACCGCAGCCAGCCCGAATTCAGCCGCCCGGTCTGGGAGTACCTGGACGGTGCCCTGTCGCCTTTGCGTGTACGTAATGGCCAGCGTTTGCTGGAGCAGAATGCCGAACTGCTGGGCCGCATCGAGCAGCGTTATGGCGTTGATCGCCAGGCGCTGGTTTCGGTCTGGGGCATGGAAAGCAATTTTGGCTCGTTCCAGGGCAACAAGTCAGTCATTCGCTCCCTCGCGACCCTGGCCTATGAAGGGCGTCGCCCGGAGTTTGCTCAAAGCCAATTGATCGCTGCACTGAAGATCATTCAGGAAGGCGATATAAGCCCCGAGAAAATGCTCGGCTCGTGGGCGGGCGCAATGGGCCAGACCCAATTCATCCCCACCACCTATGAAACCCACGCGGTGGATTTCGATGGTGATGGCCGTCGTGATATATGGAACAGCTCGGCAGATGCCCTGGCCTCGACTGCCCACTACCTGCAAAGCTCGGGCTGGAAGCAAGGCCAGCCGTGGGGCTTTGAAGTGACGCTGCCTGCCGGGTTCGACTACGCCCTGGCTGATGGCGCAATCAAAAAGAGCGTTGCCGAATGGCAAAAACTGGGAGTCAAGGTACCTGCCAGCGCCGCAGGCTCAGAGCAGTTAAGCGCTGCCCTGCTGCTCCCTGCAGGCTATCGTGGCCCGGCGTTTCTGGTACTGGATAACTTCCGAGCCATCTTGCGTTACAACAACTCATCATCCTATGCACTGGCCGTGGGCTTGTTGTCGCAACGTTTCAACGGTGGCGGGATCATTTTGGCCGACTGGCCAAAAGACGACCGACCGCTGAGCCGCTCCGAGCGCGTCGAACTGCAAATGCTGCTGAGCCAGCGCAATTATGATGCGGGTAATGCAGACGGCATTATCGGCGCCAATACCCGCAAGGCTATTCGCAGCGCGCAGCAGGCCATGGGTTGGCCAGCAGACGGCTATCCGAGCCACAAGCTGCTGGAGAGTTTGCGTAGCCGGTAAGGTTGCTACCCTCTCCCTATGGGAGAGGGGCTTCAGGTTCAGGCGCTTACAACTACATCCTGCTCAAGCACCAGCAACTGCTGATCAGCATCCAGCCTGACCTGCGCACCCATCGGCAAGGTCAGGTTCGGATCGCAATGCCCGCTGCGCCAACCGGCCAGCACCGGAATACCCAGACCGCCCAGCTCCTGGGTGAGCAACCGCTCCAGCGCCGCAACATCAACTCCGGCCACGTCCCCCACCAGCACTCCGCGCAACCTGTCGAGCTTGCCCGCCAGGCGCAAATGCGTCAGCAGACGGTCGACCCGGTACAACGGTTCGTTGACGTCTTCGATAAACAGGATGATGTCTTCGCTGTCCAGTTCAAACGCCGTGCCCATCACCGCGCAGATCATCGACAGATTGCCACCCAGCAAACGGCCACTGGCGCAGCCCGGGGCAATGGTCGTCAACGGCCAGGCCGCGGGATGCTCCAGCACGGGCGGCTGTTGCCCGCCGAGCATACGCAGCAATGAAGTTTCGGTAGGCGGTTGTTTGTTGCCCAGCAGATCAGCGTTCACCATTGGCCCGTGAAAGGTCACAAAGCCCGCGTAACGGGTGATCGCCAGATGCAACGCGGTGATATCGCTGTAGCCGACAAACGGCTTGGGATGACGACGCAACAGCTCAAAGTCGATGCCATCGAGCAAGCGCGGGCTGCCATAGCCGCCGCGCAGGCAGAAAATGGCATCAATGCTGTCATCGGCAAAAGCCTCATGCAGGTCGCGTAAACGCTCTGCATCAGAACCGGCAAGATAACCCTCCCGCTGCCACACCCCCGGATAGACCCGCAGCTGGTAGCCGCGTGCATGCATCCATTGGGTCGCGAGGTTCAGGTCAAGTTCGGCAGGGCCTGCCGGGGCGATCAGGGCGATCACCCCGCCAGCGGGCAACGCGGGCACCGCGCTATGGGCCTTGAAGGACACTGGCGCGGTGAGCCGGTTAGTCATGGAGTCAGGCACTCACCAGCATGGATTTGACCAGCTTGGCTTGTTCATCAGCGTGGTACGAAGAACGTACCAGCGGACCGGATGCCACGTTTTTAAAGCCCATTTTGTAGCCTTCCTCGGCAAACCACGCGAAGGTGTCCGGGTGTACGAAACGCTGGACCGGCAAGTGGTTGCGTGACGGTTGCAGGTACTGACCCAGGGTCAGCATGTCGATGTCATGTTCGCGCATGCGCTTCATCACTTCGATCACTTCCTCGTCTGTCTCGCCCAGCCCCAGCATCAGGCCCGACTTGGTCGGAATGTGCGGCATCATCTGCTTGAAACGTTGCAGCAGGGTCAGCGACCACTGGTAATCGGAGCCCGGACGCGCAGCCTTGTACAGGCGCGGCACAGTTTCGAGGTTGTGGTTGAACACGTCTGGCGGCTCGGCTGCGGTGATTTCAAGCGCAACATCCATGCGCCCACGGTAGTCCGGAACAAGTGTTTCGAGCAGCACGCCCGGCGACAGTTTGCGGATTTCGCGGATGCAGTCGGCAAAGTGCTGGGCACCACCGTCACGCAGGTCATCGCGGTCTACCGAGGTGATCACCACGTACTTCAGGCGCAGATCAGCGATGGCAATCGCCAGGCTTTCCGGCTCATTGGTGTCCAGTGGCTTCGGTCGGCCGTGGCCCACGTCACAGAACGGGCAACGACGGGTGCAGATGTCACCCATGATCATGAAGGTCGCGGTACCGCCCGAGAAGCATTCGCCCAGGTTCGGGCAGGAGGCTTCTTCGCACACGCTGTGCAGCTTGTGCTTACGCAGCAGGGACTTGATACGGTCGACTTCCGGAGAAACCGGAATGCGCACGCGAATCCAGTCAGGCTTCTTCGGCAGTTCGGTGGTCGGAATGATCTTTACCGGGATACGCGCAACCTTCTCGGCACCGCGCAACTTGACGCCGGTCTCAACCTTGGAACGGGCCTCGCTGGCGCGGGCTGCACGTTCTGAGATATCCAGCGTTGGGATCAGGGTTTGAACAGCGTCTTGCGCAGTAGTCATATCAATCGATTCCGCCCGTCAGGGTCGTCTGCTCAGCATAGTCGAGGTGTTTGACGAGCTGCGAGCGCAGCCGGGCACCAACCTCGGCAAATTCAATCGGCCCTGCATGGTCACGCAGCTGGGTCATCGCCAGCCCCGCATAGCCACAGGGGTTAATCCGTCGAAACGGTTCCAGGTCCATGTCCACATTCAGGGCCAGACCGTGGAAGGAGCAGCCATTGCGGATCCGCAGGCCCAAAGAGGCGATTTTCGCGCCATCAACATACACGCCCGGCGCATCGGCCTTGGCTGCAGCGCTCACGCCATAGCTGGCGAGCAAGTCGATCAGGCACTGTTCCATCCGCGTGACCAGCTCACGTACGCCATAGCCCAGCCGGCGCACATCGAGCATCAGGTAGGCAACCAATTGGCCGGGGCCGTGGTAGGTCACCTGGCCACCGCGATCCGACTTCACCACCGGGGTATCTCCCGGTAGCAGCAGATGCTCGGCCTTGCCTGCCTGGCCTTGGGTAAACACCGGCGGGTGCTGCACCAGCCAGACTTCGTCTTGCGTGTCCGGCACCAGCTTGCGCTCATCGGTGAAACGCTGCATCGCCAGCCAGGTGCGCTCGTAATCAAGCTGGCCCAGCTCACGAATACCCAAGACCTGCGACATCACAACACCATATGTACGAAGCCGGTGGCTCGCAATTCGCTGTTGATGTTGTAGAGCTGATCCTGATCAGTGGCCACGATATGCAGCTGGATCGTCGTGTACTTGCCGTTGGTGCTCTGGCGCTCATCGACACGATCATCGTTGACCGTCGCGTGTTTCTTGACGATATCGATGATTTTGTCCTTATTGCCCACACCCGTGTCGCTGATCACCTTAACCGGGTAATCCACGTTGGGGAATTCGATCTTTGGCGCCTTTACTTCGGTATCGCTCATGGCGTATTGGCCTCGTAAGCCCGGAACAACAAAGGTGCCCCCGCGCAGGGTAGGCGCGGGGTCACACAGGTGGGTGCAATCAGTTGAACAGCCCGTAGAAGAATAGACGGATGCTATCCCACACGCGTCGGAAAATACCACCTTCCTCGACGGGCTCAAGGGCGATCAGGTCAGCACTGTGCACAACCTTGTCGTCAAGTTTGACCTCAACCTTGCCGATCACATCGCCTTTGGCGATAGGGGCCATCAGTTGCGGGTTCATGGTCATGCTTGCAGCCAGCTTTTTCAGTTGGCCTTTTGGCAGGGTCATGGTCAGGTCATCCGCCAGGCCAGCCTTGACCTGGTTGGTGGTGCCTTTCCAAACCGGAGCCTGAGCCAGCTCGGTGCCCTTCTGGTAGAAGGTCTGGGTTTCGAAGAAACGGAAACCGTAGGTCAGCAGCTTCTGGGTCTCTGCAGCACGGGCCGCTTCACTGTTGGTGCCGAACACCACGGCGATCAGGCGCATGCCATCACGTACGGCCGAAGACACCATGCAATAGCCGGCTTCGTCGGTGTGACCGGTTTTCAGACCATCAACGGTTTTGTCGCGCCACAACAACAGGTTGCGGTTAGGCTGCTTGATACCGTTCCAGAAGAACTCTTTCTGCGAGTAGATCGCGTAGTGAGTCGGGTCTTCGTGGATGATGGCGCGAGCCAGCAACGACATGTCGTGAGCCGACGAGTAGTGATCCGGGTTCGGCAGGCCGGTCGGGTTCATGAAGTGGCTGTTGGACATGCCCAGCTCACCGGCGGTCTTGTTCATCATGTCGGCAAAAGCGTCTTCGCTGCCGGCAATGTGCTCGGACAGGGCGACGCTGGCGTCGTTACCCGACTGGATGATGATGCCATGCAGCAGGTCGCTGACCGACACCTGGGTGCCGACCTTGATGAACATCCGCGAACCACCGGTGCGCCATGCGTTTTCGCTGACAGTTACCGGGTCGTTTTCGCCGATCTGGCCACGACGGATTTCCAGAGTCGCGATGTAAGCGGTCATCAGCTTGGTCAGGCTGGCTGGCGGCAGACGCTGGTCGCCGTTGTTCTCGACCAGCACGTTACCGCTGCTGGCATCCATCAGAACATAGGACTTGGCTGCAAGTTGTGGTGGCGACGGCATCATCTCGACTGCCCAGGCGGCAGGAGTGACGATCAGCGGTACTAGCAGGCACAGGCGTTTGGCAAAGGTGGTGATGTTCATCCGTCTCTCGAAGTTGTTAATGGAAACTTACCCTCGCGGGCAAAACTGTACAGGCAGTCGTTTGACTGACTGCCGCGTATTCAGTTGCAGTCCCGGCCCCTGGAAGGGCTTTTATTCTTGACCTCTGCAACTGCGTTTGGGCCCCGACTGCTCAGGGCCCAACGCTTTGTTCGGTGTTACTGATCCGACGTCACAACGCTCGGCTGGCCCAGATTGGCCAGGCGCACGCTGTTTTGTGTTTGTGCCACCTCACCCGCCGAGGCTATTGGCCCCATGCGTACACGGTGCAAGGTTTGCTGATTGCGCACAATCGAACTGATAAACACGGGGGTACTGACCATGCCACTGAGTTTGGAACGAAGCAACTCGGCAGCGTCCGGATTGGCAAAGGCACCGACCTGAAGGTAGGTACCCTGGCCCTTGGCCATTGGACTGACCGGAACCACATCGGCAGCATGCTGCTGTGCGGGCGGCGTCCATTGTTCAACCTTGCCGGTGGACACGGTCGGGGCGGTGTTCTGGGCCACTTTCGGTTCGTTGAGCATCAGCGGCGCAGGGCGACCGCGCTGAGCCCACCAGGCCTGAGGGTCAATACCTTCAACCTTGACCCGGGCCGTACCGGTTTCGGCATAGCCGAGCTTTTTGGCAGCAGCGTAGGACAAGTCGATAATACGATCCGAATAAAACGGGCCACGGTCGTTGACGCGCAGGATCACGGCCTTGCCGTTATCCAGGTTGGTCACCTTGACGTAGCTGGGCAGCGGCAAAGTCTTGTGCGCCGCGCTCATGCCGTACAGGTCATAGACCTCGCCATTGGCGGTGTTCTGGCCGTGAAACTTGGTGCCGTACCAGGACGCGGTGCCCGAGGCCACATAGGTCTTGGACTCTTGCATCGGGAAATAGGTCTTACCCAGTACCGAGTACGGCGCCGCCTTGTAAGGCCCGGTGTGCAGGGTCGGCGTGGCGTCGGGAATGCGCGAAACGTCAACATCCCACCACGGCGCACCGTCCTTGTGGGCACGGTTGATATCCAGGCCCGGCTTGGAACTGACCGCGGTCGATGTTTGCGGGGGCGTCGAGCGACTGCTCGAGCAGCTCACCAGCAGCAACGCAACAGCGGCGCAGGCGGCGAGTTTCAAAGGTGTACGGGTCGCTAGAAACGGCATTACTTGTTGCCCCGTGCTTGAACCAGCAGATCGGACAGTTGATGCACTGCCATGGCGTACATCACGCTTCGGTTATAGCGTGTGATCGCATAAAAGTTTTTCAGGCCCATCCAGTATTCAGGGCCGTCGGCACCTTCCAGACGAAACGCCGTGACCGGCATATCGTCGCGCAACGCATCATGACTCGACCAGCCCAGCGCTCGCAACTCCCCGACGGTCTTGACCGGTTCGATGCCCTGGGTCAGGCCTTCATCGGCGCGATCACCGGTCACATCGGCGCGAATCACCACCGGCTCACCGGCTACCCAGCCATGACGTTTGAAGTAGCTGGCAACGCTACCGATGGCATCGTCCGGGTTGCTCCAGATATTGATATGGCCATCACCGTCGAAATCCACGGCATAGGCGCGAAAGCTGCTCGGCATAAACTGCGGCAAGCCCATGGCTCCGGCATAGGAACCCTTCAGGGTCAGCGGGTCAACCTGTTCTTCGCGGCTCAGCAACAGGAACTCTCGCAGTTCCTTGCGGAAAAACTCGGCGCGAGGCGGGTAATCGAAACCCAGGGTCGACAAGGCATCGATCACGCGGTAGTTACCGGTGTTGCGACCATAAAAGGTTTCGACGCCGATAATCGACACAATCACCTGGGCCGGAACGCCATATTCCTGCTCGGCGCGGGCCAGTACGGCTTCGTGCTCACGCCAGAAATCTACACCGCGGGCGACGCGAGCGTCGGTCAAGAACATCGGGCCGTATTCTTTCCACTGCTTGACCCGTTCGGCCGGGCGCGAAATGGCATCGAGGATGCTTTGCTTGCGCTCGGCTTCGCGGAACACGCCCATCAGCTGCTCGCCGGCAAATCCGTAATCACGGGTCATTTCGCCTACGAACTCAGCCACCTGGGGCGAGCCTTCGTAGTCACCGGCCAGCGCACCCTGTGCGGTCCCGAACAGACCCAGCAGGCCTACCCACGACGCGTATCGAGCAGCCCAGCCACGCATTGCTTGCATTGAATAATTCACCTTAATCAAACTTGTGCGATCCACTTGCGATGTGTGTGGATCGACATCAAAACCCCGAACGCTGACAACAGCGTCACGAGCGAAGTGCCGCCGTAACTGATAAAGGGCAATGGCACGCCCACCACCGGCAGCAGGCCACTGACCATACCGATGTTGACGAAAACATAAACAAAAAACGTCATGGTCAGACTGCCTGCCAGCAATTTTCCGAACAGGGTCTGGGCCTGGGCGGTGATCACCAGGCCACGACCAATCAACAACAGATAAATAAGCAGCAGCGCGCAAATGCCGACCAGACCGAACTCTTCGCCCATCACCGCGATGATGAAGTCGGTATGGCTCTCGGGCAGGAAGTCCAGGTGCGACTGGGTACCCAGTAGCCAGCCCTTGCCGAACACCCCGCCCGAACCAATCGCGGCCTTGGACTGGATAATGTTCCAGCCAGTGCCCAGCGGGTCGCTTTCAGGGTCGAGGAAGGTCAGCACGCGCTGCTTCTGATAGTCGTGCATCACGAAGATCCACATGGCCACCGCCACTGGAACCGTCGCTGCCAGTACGCTGAGGATCCAGCGCCAGCGCAGACCGCCCATGAACAATACAAACGCACCGCCTGCCAGTACCAGCAGCGCCGTACCCAGGTCGGGCTGGCGCACAATCAGGGCAAAAGGCACCCCGATAAGCATCAGGCTGACCGCCACATGCTTGAGTTGCGGCGGCAAGGTTCGCTTGGACAGGTACCAGGCGATGGTCGCAGGCATCAGGATTTTCATGAACTCGGAGGGCTGAAAGCGAATCACCCCGGGGATATTGATCCAGCGAGTGGCACCCATGGCGTTGTGGCCCATGACATCCACCACCACCAGCAACATCACCCCGATCAGATAGCCGATCGGTACCCAGCGCGCCATGAATCGCGGTTCCAGCTGGGCGATGATAAACATCGATACCAGCCCGATACCGAACGAAGTCGCCTGTTTGCTCAGCAAGTCCCAGCTTTTGCCGCTGGCCGAATACAGTACAAACAGGCTGCCAGCCGCCAGGGTCAGCAGCAGAATCAGCAGCGGGCCATCGATATGCAAACGCTGAAGCAGCGTGGCACGGCGACGCATCACGTCCTCACTGGAGAGGATGCGGTCAAAATTACTCATCATTGGCCGGAACCTCTGCCTTTACGGGGCCGCCGTACTCGGGTTTGAGTTTGCCGTCTTCACCCAGCAACCAGGCATCCATGACCTTGCGCACCACGGGCGAGGCGACACGACTGCCGGCTTCGCCGTTTTCAATCATCACCGAGACGGTGATCTGCGGGTTGTTGGCCGGCGCGAAGCCGACGAACAAGGCGTGGTCGCGGTGACGCTCCTGCACCTTGGAACGGTCGTATTTTTCGCCCTGCTTGATCGCCACCACCTGGGCCGTACCGCTCTTGCCGGCAATCAGGTATTGCGCGCCAACGCCCGCCACCCGCGCCGTGCCGCGAGCACCATGCACCACTTGCTGCATGCCGTGGTTGACCTTGGCCCAGTTGGACGGGTCACGCAGGACAATATCCGGCACCGGGTCCGGGTCCACCGGCGGTACGCCCTCGATGGTCTTGGCCAGGTGCGGACGGATCCACTTGCCTTTGCTGGCGATCAACGCGGTGGCCTGGGCCAGTTGCAAGGGGGTGGACTGCATATAGCCCTGGCCAATCCCCAGAATCAGCGTCTCGCCCGGGAACCAGGCCTGGCGTCGGGTGGCACGTTTCCACTCGCGGGACGGCATCAGCCCGGCGGACTCTTCGAACATGTCCAGCGAGACCTTGCGGCCGATACCGAACTGGTTCATGTAGCTCGACAGACGGTCAATCCCCAGCTTGTGGGCCAGGTCATAAAAATAGGTGTCGTTGGAGCGCATGATTGCGGTATCCAGATCGACGTAGCCATCACCGCTACGGTTCCAGTTACGGTATTTGTGATCGTAATTGGGCAGCTGGTAATAGCCGGGGTCATACACCCGCGAGGAGCCGGTGATCACGCCGCTGTCCAGGCCGGCAATCGCCACTGCAGGCTTGATCGTCGAGCCCGGCGGATACAGGCCGCGCAGGATGCGGTTGAACAATGGTCGGTCTATCGAATCACGCAGCTCGGCATAGGCCTTGAAGCTGATGCCGGTCACGAACAGATTGGGGTCAAAACTCGGCTGGCTGACCATGGCCAGCACTTCCCCCGTCATCGGGTTGAGTGCCACCACTGCACCACGACGCCCTGCCAGCGCCTCTTCAGCTGCTTCCTGCAGTTTGATATCGAGGCTGAGCACGATGTCCTTGCCAGGGATCGGGTCGGTGCGCTTGAGTACTCGCAACACGCGGCCACGGGCATTGGTTTCGACTTCTTCGTAACCCACCTGGCCATGCAGCTCGGCTTCGTAGAAACGCTCGATGCCGGTTTTGCCGATATGGTGGGTGCCGCTGTAATTGACCGGATCGAGGGTTTTAAGCTCTTTTTCGTTGATCCGCCCCATGTAACCCACCGAGTGCGCAAAATGCGCGCCTTGAGGGTAATGCCGCACCAGTTGCGCAACCACTTCAACCCCGGGCAGGCGGAACTGGTTTACGGCAATCCGGGCGATCTGTTCTTCGTTGAGCTCAAACAGAATGGGCACCGGCTCAAACGGCCGCCGCCCCTGCTTCATGCGCTTTTCGAACAGGGCGCGATCCTCGGGCGCAAGCTGCAACACTTCAACAATAACGTCGAGCACTTGCTGCCAGTCACCAGAGCGTTCGCGGGTCATGCTCAGGCTGAAGCTGGGGCGGTTGTCTGCGATCACCACGCCATTACGGTCAAAAATCAGACCGCGGGTAGGCGGGATCGGCTGCACATGCACCCGGTTGTTCTCTGACAAGGTGGAGTGGTAGTCGTACTGCACCACCTGCAGGTAATAAAGCCGCGCGAGCAGCACACAAATCAGCGTCACGACCACAATCGCACCGACCACGACTCGTCCGCGCACAAGGCGTGCGTCTTTCTCGTGGTCTTTAAGGCGGATCGGCTGAGTCATTCAGAGCGCTGACTATTTGTGATACGGGTGCCCGGACAGCACTGTCC